>Ga0182199_1000002_pt1 | contig 25145 bp, 16 predicted proteins | sample G5R1MG_14_FD_128396 | JGI IMG/M metagenome (GOLD analysis project Ga0182199, IMG submission 128396) | Switchgrass phyllosphere microbial communities from Michigan, USA - G5R2_NF_12SEP2016_LD1 MG | ecosystem: Host-associated > Plants > Phyllosphere > Phylloplane/Leaf | place: USA: Michigan...
AAAATAATTGCTTTAATTATCTTAATTATTGCAGGTGTTAGTTTATATGTCTATACATAGATATATATAGCTAAGATATATATAGCTGATATATATATAAACCGGTGGTATTTAAGGTACCTTTCTGGTAAAAACTTTAGGAAATGACTACTTTATAATAAAATATTGATAATTTGTTATTTAATGGTTTCAATTTTTTAGGTGATAGGCAAAGCCCAAAACCTTTATTTTATTACTGCAGTTTTGCACTTTTTAGTCTAAATTGTTTATTAACTATATAAATATAAATAATGTTGGTATCCAGTATGCTTATAAAATTATTATCGGTAGCTTTAACCAGTAGACGTGATAAATCTATTTTATATAACCGTTCTGCTATTTTTATTTTATCTGTTGTGCTAATTATAAGCATAACAACTTATGATATAAATACAATTAACACAGGAGTAGGATTATATGGTGGATTATACCACATAAATATAATAGGACAATTGTTTCATAGTACGATATATCTAATAAGTGGTATTATTATTTTATTAACCTCATTTTTTGCGAGAAATAGTGATAATCTTAAAAAGATATCTTGACCTAGTCATTCTCACAATATAAATACAGCTTTTAGAAAAACATTAGGTATAACTGAAGATTCTTTAACAAAATATGCTAATATGATTATAAATAAGAAATCTGAAAAATTTAAAATACTAGAATATCCTTTAATATTATTATTTGTAATAACAGGAGCAACTTTTTTAATTAGTAGTAGTGACATAATATCTATATTTTTAAGTATAGAATTACAAAGTTATGGTTTATATTTATTAGCTACTTTATATAGAAATAGTGAATTATCTACAGGAGCAGGTTTAACCTATTTTTTATTAGGTGGTATGAGCTCATGTATTATACTTTTAGGTACCGCACTATTATATACTAATTCAGGTATAACAAATTTAGAAGGATTTTATATTATTAATTATATATGAGACATTGCAAAATATGATAGTATATCTATTTTCCAAAATAGTTATATTAATTACTCATTAATAATAATGACTGTGGGGTTCTTGTTTAAAATAAGTGCGGCTCCATTTCATTTTTGATCTCCTGATGTATATGATGCTATACCCACTATAGTTACAACTTTTGTTGCAATAATAGCTAAATTATCTATATTAGTTTTTTTATTTGAAATAGTTCATTATACAAGCGATTCAGGATTTAATGGAAACTTTGATTGAAGATATATATTATTATTAAGTTCACTGTTATCATTAATTATTGGTACAGTATTAGGTTTAAATCAGTTTAGAATAAAACGGTTATTTGCCTATAGTACTATTAGTCATCTAGGGTTTATATTACTATCTTTAAGTATAAACACTATAGAATCTATACAAGCATTTATATTTTATTTAATACAATATTCTATTTCTAATTTAAATGCTTTTATGATCTTAGTTTCTATAGGTTTTAGTTTATATATTTATAAAAATGAAAAAATTAATGGGGAACTATTATTAGATAAAAATAACTCTCCTGTTCAATTAATTAATCAGTTAAAAGGTTATTTTTATATTAATCCTTTATTAGCACTAAGTTTGGTTATAACTTTATATTCATTTGTAGGAGTACCACCATTATTAGGATTTTTTGGTAAACAAATGGTATTAAGTGCAGCAATGGATAATGGCTTAGTATTTATATCATTAGTAGCTATTTTATGTAGTGTTATAAGTGCTGTTTATTATTTAAATATTATTAAAAATATATTTTTTGATAAATCCGACTATACTATACGTGAGCCATACAAAAGTTTAATGGTTGAAAGTAATGTTAATATACCTTTACATAGTGCATTTACCATTAGTATAAGTATTATTACTTTATTAATTGTTACATTTCTTTTATTACAGCAGGATATATTAAATATAACTAGTCTTGTTTCAATTTACATATTAAATATATAATGTCTAGTACAACTTTTTTTTTTATATTAATACCTATATTAGGGTTAGTTTTATTAGGTGTGAATTTTTTACTTGCTCCTCATAGCCCATACCAAGAAAAAAATAGTGTATTTGAATGTGGATTTCATTCTTTTTTAGGTCAAAATAGATCTCAATTTAGTATCTCATTTTTTATTTTTGGTTTACTATTTTTATTATTTGATTTAGAAATCCTTTTAATCTATCCTTTTTCAGTTACTTCTAAAGTTAATGATATATATGGTTTATCATTTATGTTAATCTTTTTCTTATTACTTACTTTAGGTTTTGTATTTGAATTAGGTAAACAAGCCTTAAAAATAGATAGTAGACAAACTACTCAAAATCTTACATCATAACTATAAATAGTTAAAATTATTGACCTTTGGTCATCTACAATAATATTAAAACTTTTTTCTCGTTCCTACTTTAATATTATTCAGCTACATATATCTCTAAACTAATTGGTTGCGATGACCATCATATATTATTAAATTTTTTTCATGAATAACATAAATACTTTACTTATCACTTCTGAGTTACAATTATCTGGTTTTAATTACACTTTACTTAATATATTAAGTATTATTGCTATATTAACAGCAATATTAGTTATTTTAAGTAAAAATCCTATTATATCTGTGTTATATTTAATAGGTCTATTTGTAGGTATGGCTATTTACCTAGTATCTATAGGTATTAGTTTTTTAGGGTTATCTTATTTATTAGTTTACGTGGGAGCAGTTTCTATATTATTTTTATTTATATTAATGTTAATAAACGTTAGAATTTCTGAATTAGTTAGTGATACTAATAATACTATACCTTTAATTCTTGTTACAACTCTAGCATTTAGTTTACTTGCTAGTGATGTTAGTATTAATACTCAATCTATATTTAAAGTTAAAACTATAATATTAGAAATGTTTACAGACATTTTTAAAAATAACTCTGTGCAAGATATAGCAAGTTTTTCTTGAGATAATACAATAGCAAATTTAAATCATATTAATAGTATAGGTAATATTATGTATAGTAGTCATAATATTTTATTACTTCAAGTATCTCTAATTTTATTACTTGCTATGGTAGGTGCAATAGTTATAACTATAAAACCTACACCTAAAGGAAAATTCCCTGTGCTTCAATAAAAATGCTATAAATTAATTAACAATTTTTTTATAAAGTTATTAAATAAATTTGTAAGTATTATATTAAAAAATAAAGATACCTTGGTTATACATATTTTTTAGCATGACTATGAAGGACTATACTCGCTGGCTTGCCAGATTTTACGAATTTAATCCTTCATCCTGTAGGGATTGAACGTATATAAATATAGAAAGTAATCCTGCTATTTACTATACCTAATGAACTTGATCTATATTCACAAAACCCCTCCGGTTTATTATATTATAAAGAGGGATTTAATATTAACACATATATACTTAAAATGTTAAATATTATTAATAAACTAATTTACATATTTAGTTACCATAGAGTAATGTAGGAATATGGAAACAGATAAGCAAACTCCTAAAGAGTTACCTTATAAGTCTAATTAGATTAGTGTTAGTTGGTAAATCGAAGTAGGCGAGTCTAATTAAGTTAGTTAGTTCAAGGAGGTCAAAACCTAATTAGGCTGTTAGTTAAGATGTAAGGATTAAATAATATTATATAAAAGTTAGAAAAAAAAATGAGAATTTTTAAAAGTCATCCTTTATTAAAATTAGCAAATTCATATATTATAGATAGTCCACAACCAAGTAACTTAAGTTACTTATGAAATTTTGGTTCATTATTAGCCTTTTGTTTAGTTATTCAAATAGTAACAGGAGTTACTTTAGCTATGCATTATAACCCTAGTGTATTAGAAGCATTTAATTCAGTTGAACACATAATGCGTGATGTAAATAATGGTTGATTAGTACGTTATTTACATTCTAATACAGCATCAGCTTTTTTCTTTTTAGTGTATTTACACATAGGTAGAAATTTATACTATGCTTCATATAAAGCACCTAGAACTTTAACATTTGCTTTAGGTGTAGTAATACTTATAGCTATGATGGCTACAGCATTTTTAGGATATGTTTTACCCTATGGTCAAATGTCATTATGAGGTGCAACAGTTATTACTAATTTAATGAGTGCTATACCATGAATTGGTCAAGACATAGTAGAATTTATTTGAGGAGGTTTTTCTGTTAATAATGCTACATTAAACAGATTTTTTGCTTTACATTTTGTATTACCTTTTGTAATAGCAGCTTTAGCATTAATGCACTTGATTGCTTTACATGATAGTGCAGGATCAAGTAATCCTTTAGGAATATCAGGTAATTATGATAGATTATCTTTTGCTCCTTATTTCATATTTAAGGATTTAATAACTATATTTGCATTTATACTTATATTATCTATATTTGTATTCTTTATACCTAATGTTTTAGGTGATAGTGAAAATTATGTTATGGCTAATCCAATGCAAACACCTCCAGCTATAGTACCTGAATGATATCTATTACCTTACTATGCTATATTAAGAAGTATACCTAATAAATTATTAGGTGTTGTTGCTATGTTTGCCTCTCTTTTAATTTTATTAACTTTACCTTTTACTGATTTAAGTAGAACTAGAGGTGCACAATTTAAACCATTTACTAAAGCAGTTTTCTATATTTTTGTTGGTAATTTCTTTTTACTAATGGTTTTAGGTGCTAAACACGTTGAAGATCCATATATTATAGTAGGACAAATTTCAACAGCTTTATATTTCCTTTACTTTTTATTTTTAATACCTACTAGTACAATTGTTGAAAATACATTGTTTGAAATACCCTCTGAAGGATCTTTAGGTAGTGCAGACGTAGAAGAGTACGACGCATCAGGTACAAACAATGTTACAGTTTTACCATCAATGCCTATGCCTGGTGTAAAGTGTCCTAAATGTGCAGCAAAAGGTACTGAAACTTGAGTTCTTCAAGGTAAAGCATGTCCAAAATGTGGTCAAATATGTCGTTGTCCTCCTAAACCAGTCCAAAGTATATTGGCATCTACAAAACTAGATCTTGAATTAATGTTACCAAGTATATTAACAACTACTACCTTGATTAAATGAGTTATTGGTTTAGTAGTAACTTGTGTTATAACAACTTATATATTTGGTCCCTATTTTTTACATGCTGATTTACTAGATGCCCCTAGACCATGAGGATTATATTTTCAGGATAGTGCTTCTCCACAAATGGAAGGTTTAACTGAATTACATGACAATATCATGTTTTATTTAGTTATTATTTTATTTGCTGTAGGATGAATATTAGCTTCAGTTGTTAGAAATTATAGTTACAGTAATACACCTGTTAGTAATAAATTCTCAAATCATGGAACAACTATAGAGTTAATCTGAACTATTACACCAGCATTAGTATTAATATTAATAGCTTTTCCTTCATTTAAATTATTATATTTAATGGATGAAGTAAGTGACCCTGCTATGGCAGTTTTAGCTGAAGGTCATCAATGATATTGAAGTTATCAATATCCTGACTTTTTAAATCTTGAAGAAGATTTTATTGAATTTGATTCTTATTTAGTACCTGAATCAGATTTGGAAGTAGGTACTTTAAGAATGTTAGAAGTAGATAACAGAGTAATCTTACCTGAGTTAACTCATGTAAGATTTATTGTTACAGCTGCTGACGTTATACACTCATATGCTTGTCCTGCTTTAGGTATTAAATGTGATGCTTACCCTGGTAGATTAAGTCAAGTATCTTTTTTAATTAACAGAGAAGGTGTATTTTACGGACAATGTTCAGAAATATGTGGTATATTACATAGTTCTATGCCTATTGTTATAGAATCTTTATCTATAGAGAAATTTTTAGCCTGATTAGAAGAGCAATAAATATACATAAACATATATGTATACATGTATATATACATGTAGTTATTTATATAACTAAATAAAAAGGGTGTTGGCAGATTGGTTATGCGGTTGATTGCAGATCAGTAATAGGTAGGTTCAATTCCTTCACATCCTTTGTATCTGAATATTTTCAAATGCAAGTTTAATCTGTAAATATAATAAATATATTTCTACTTTAATAGAAACATCAATATGCCTTGTTTAATGCATGAAATTTCTGAATTCCTAAAATTTTAGGATTTTTAACTTAAATATAATTAAATATTTATATTATATCTAAGAACACGACTAGTAAAAATGCTTATGTTTTATATAATAATATAAATATTCATGTTACAAGCTGCAAAAATAATAGGAACTGGTTTAGCCACTACAGGTTTAATAGGTGCTGGTGTAGGAATAGGTGTAGTTTTCGGTGCTTTAATTTTAGGTGTGGCTAGAAACCCTTCATTAAGAGGACAATTATTTTCATACGCTATATTAGGTTTTGCTTTTGCTGAAGCTACAGGATTATTCGCACTTATGATGGCATTCTTACTATTATATGTTGCATAGTAAACATTAACATATTTATAAGTAATTACCCCCTTATATTAATTAAATATAATACTAAATGTATATTTATATAGATTTAGTGTAAAAAAAAAAGCCCTAGGTTGTTGACCTTCGGATATCAACAAAAATTCACGGATATATAGTAAAAAAAGACATACCTTTTTTTCTAAGGAAATCTGTTTTCACTTTATATCGGTATACTATATTAATTCAAAATTTATTAATAAATTCAAATAAACGAACATATGCCTAATACTAACTATTTCATGGTAAACAAAACATATTTTAATGAAATATCTAGTCCTTTAGATCAATTCACTATAAGAAATCTTATTTCTATAGATGCGCCTGCTTTAGCTAATATTCATATTTCTTTAACTAACATAGGATTATACTTATTAATTGCAGGATGATTAACAATAACTTACCACTTAATCTCTGTTAACAACAATAAAATAGTAATGAGTAACTGATCTTTAAGTTTAGAAACAATATACGCTACTGTGCATAGCATAGTGATTAACCAAATAAATAGTAAAAACGGTCAAATATATTTCCCTTTTATATATACTTTATTTATATATATATTAGTTAATAATTTAATAGGTATGATTCCTTACAGTTTTGCATCTACAAGTCATTTTATATTAACTTTTTCATTAAGTTTTACAGTTGTTTTAGGTGCAACAATATTAGGTTTTAACAAACATGGATTAAAATTCTTTTCATTATTTGTACCTTCAGGTTGTCCTTTAGGTTTATTACCCTTATTAGTTATAATAGAATTTATTTCTTACTTATCAAGAAACGTAAGTTTAGGTTTACGTTTAGGAGCTAATATTTTAAGTGGTCACATGCTTTTAAATATATTATCTGGATTTACATATAATATTATGACATCTAAATTATTATTTTTCTTTTTAGGATTAATTCCTTTATCTTTTATTATAGCATTTTCAGCCTTAGAATTAGGTATTGCTTTTATACAAGCACAAGTTTTTGTTGTTTTAACTTGTAGTTACATTAAAGATGGTTTAGACTTACATTAGTTAAGATTATTCCTACACGTGTTTATATATATAAAAAACATAGCATCCTTAAATATATAATAGTAAAAAATGCCACAATTAGTACCATTTTATTTTATAAATCAAGTAACTTTTTTATTTATTATACTTATATTTACAATTTATGTAATTAGTAAATATGTTTTACCAGGTAAAACTTTAATTTTTATGACAAGAAAGTTTATAAAAAAATTGTAATGAACGAATCTGAAATTAGAAATACTATTTTCCATAAAAAAAATAAATTTTCGCTGGTGGGTCTTAGATTTGTTAATTATAGACTTGTCCTAAGTATTTTAAAATATATTTCATTAGTTTTTATTTTAAAAATACAACCTTTATTAAGATTTAGTGGTCTCTTAGGACTTGCTCACAACCTAACACAAAAAAACACTAAATTTTACGAAAACCAGCAAATAAAGAGCGTACAACCTCTGAAAAGTGATGCAGGATATATTTTTATTTATATGATAAAAGTTATATTTCTTATTTTTCCAACTGTATATACGTATGCATTAGGGGGAAGATTTTTATTCTTTTTATCTGTAAGACAAGCAATAAAAAAATGTTACACTATATTATTTTTAATATCCTTACTTCTTTTTCTTGTACTAGTATGTTATTATTCTATTGTTATGCCTCACTTTATAGATATATTTCCATTATCAATTATAGATGCTAAAGATAGTATATATACACTATATTCTATATTAAATCAGCATAATTATGCTCATATTGGTAATATTTCAACTAGAAATATAGAAGTAGATAAACCTGAATTTTCAATAAATCTTTCTATGGAGAATAACACTAATTCAGGTAATAACGAAAGTTCTTCTAATAGTTCTCAACCTAATGGCCAAAATACTTCAGAAGAGGATGATATTGTGTATTCTCCCATAAGTAATCCTCTTGTACCTAATTTAAATCAACCAGGTAGTGGGTTTTATGAAGATGAAACCGATGATAATTTTGATTCAATACGTCTTTTAAATGCGTCCCCTACTCCCCGTGAGAATCCTCAAATAACTACTTATCCTTCTCCTGATCCTAGTACTGCTGCTCTTACTCCTACTCCTTCTACTAGTCCTCCTGATTTATCTGATGAAACAGAAAGCGTAGAACAAGATACAAGTGGTCTATCTCGTAATGAAGGAGAAAATAATGGTAATTCTTCAAACACTTCTGAAGGTAATAATGGTCAAAATACTAATAAACGTCCTTGTGTGGATAATTTTATTGGTAAAGAGAATAAAAAAAGAAAATAGTAGCCCATCAACAAATAGGAAAAAAGTTAATAGCCTATATATATATATATATATATAAGTTTATATCTGCAGAATATAAACTACCGTGAAAAAAAAAGATATATTTTGATAAACTTCATAATAATGAGCTTATCACTAATATTATTTTTGATAGGTTTACTAGGGTTTGTCTTAAACCGTAAAAATATTATATTAATGCTTATTTCAATAGAAATAATGCTTTTAGCTGCTACGTTTTTAATATTGGTAAGTTCTTTAGGATTTGATGACATATTAGGTCAAACATATGCTATTTATATAATATCTATAGCAGGAGCAGAATCTGCTATAGGTTTAGGTATACTAGTGGCTTACTATAGACTGAGAGGAAGTATAGCAATAGAATATTAATGTATTTAACTCTTATAACTTTACCTCTATTAGGTTCGATAGCTTCTGGGTTTTTTGGTAGAAAATCTGGGGTGAATGGATCACATATCATTGCATGTTCGTGCGTAATAATTACTACTTTATTATCCTTTGTTGCTTTTACAGAAGTAGTTTTTAACAATATACCTGTATCTATACAATTATTTAAATGAGTAGATTCAGAATCTTTAAACGTATTTTGAGGGTTTAATTTTGACAGTTTAACAGTATCTATGTTAATACCTGTTTTAGTTGTATCATCTTTAGTACATATATACTCAATAGAGTATATGAGTCATGATCCTCACAACCAAAGATTTTTTAGTTACTTAAGTTTATTCACATTTATGATGATAATATTAGTAACAGCTAATAACTTTTTACTTATGTTTGTAGGTTGAGAAGGTGTGGGGGTGTGTTCATATTTACTAGTAAGTTTTTGATTTACTAGAATAGCAGCTAATCAAAGTTCTTTAGCTGCATTTTTAACCAATAGAGTAGGTGATTGCTTATTAACAGTAGGTATGTTTGCGTTATTGTGATCATTTGGAAATATTGACTATTACGTAGTTTTTTCTATTGCTCCATTTATTAATGAAAATATGATAACTATTATTGGAATATGTTTATTAGTAGGTGCTATGGCTAAAAGTAGTCAAGTAGGATTACACATTTGATTACCTATGGCTATGGAAGGTCCGACTCCTGTTAGTGCTTTAATACATGCAGCTACTATGGTTACAGCTGGTGTGTACTTATTAATGCGTTCATCTCCTTTACTAGAATATAGTTCTACAGTTTTAATATGTTGTTTATGACTAGGTGCTTTAACTACTGTATTTAGTTCATTAATTGGTTTATTTCAACAAGATATTAAAAAAGTTATAGCTTATTCTACGATGAGTCAATTAGGGATGATGGTTATAGCTATTGGATTATCTTCATATAATTTAGCTCTATTTCATTTAGTAAATCATGCTTTTTATAAAGCACTTCTTTTCCTAGGTGCTGGTGCAGTTATACACGCTGTTTCTGATAACCAAGATTTTAGAAAATTTGGGGGTTTAAGACAATTTTTACCTTTAACTTATTCAGTAATGTTAATAGCCTCACTTAGTTTAGTAGCTTTCCCATTTATGACTGGTTTTTATAGTAAAGATTTTATACTTGAGTCTGCATATGGTCAATTTACTTTTTCAGGTATAGCTGTTTACTTTATTGCTACTATTGGTGCTATGTTTACTACATTATATAGTGTAAAAGTATTATATTTAACATTTTTGAGTAGTCCTTTAGGACCTGTAACTAATTACGAAAATGCACATGAAGGTAAAATATTTATGTCATTACCTTTAGTAATTTTAGCAATATTTTCTATATTTTTTGGTTATATAACTAAAGATTTGTTTATAGGTATGGGTACAGGGTTATTTATAGATAATAGTTTATTTATTCATCCTAATAATGAATATGTTACATATACTGAATTTGGAGTACCTACTTTTTACAAGTTGTTACCTTTTTTCTTTACTATTTTTTTTATAGTTGTATCATTAATATTATCAGAGTTAGTACCTCAATACTTATTATTATTTAAATTCACCAGCTTAGGTAATATGATTTTTGGATTCTTTAATCAAAGATTTTTAATAGAATTATTTTATAATAAATATATTGTAAACCTTGTGTTTAAATTAGGAGGTCAAACTACTAAAAATTTAGATAAAGGGTCTGTAGAATTAGTTGGTCCTTATGGTTTAGAAAAAGGACTTATAAGTCTTAGTCGGAATCTAGGTGTATTAGAATTAGGTATAGTTACTACTTATGCACTTTATATAGGTATAGGTTTAATCAGTTTCGTTTTAATAGTTTATTTAAACTTATATCAAGTAAATCTACTTATTTTAATTTTCTTATCTATATTTGTAAATAGTAATATTTATAAAAAATAAAACAATCTCTTGGGAACTATTGATTTAATATATCATGTTAATAGATAAATTTATTGACCTTTGGTCATCTACAATAACATTAAAAAAGATGATAAAGGTAATTAAAATTACAATTAGACTCTTTTTATAATAGATTTATATCTATTTAATACTTTATTCTTATTTTTAACATAAATTAATGGATCGATATCCGTTTTAATATTAAATAAGGTTATATTATATTAATATAATAATCAAAAAAAAACAAATGCTAAATTTATACAATATACAAAATTTTTGTAAAGTATGAATTTATATTAAAAATCATAATGTTTATACTTACGTAGGAGGACGAAATTGGAAAACAACTATATTATCTATAAGAATAATAGATATTACATCTATACTAATAAATAGATATTATTAGTGTGTTTTACTTATATATTTTATATTTAAATAATGTTCATTAATACTTTTATTATTTCTATAGCAGAAGTTTTATTAGATATATTACCTGTTCTTTTAACTGTGGCATATATAACAGTAGCAGAAAGAAAAACAATGGCTAGTATGCAAAGAAGATTAGGTCCTAATGTAGTAGGTTATTTAGGGTTATTACAAGCTTTTGCAGATGCTTTAAAATTATTATTAAAAGAATATATAGCTCCTACACAATCTAATCTAGTTTTATTTTTTTTAGGGCCAATAATCACTCTTATTTTTTCATTATTAGGTTATGCTGTAATACCGTATGGTCCTGGTGTAGCTATATTAGATCATCATCTGGGTATACTATATATGTTAGCTGTTTCATCCTTAAGTACTTATGGTATACTATTAGCAGGATGAAGTGCTAATTCAAAATATGCCTTTTTAGGTTCTTTAAGAAGTACGGCTCAACTTATAAGTTATGAGTTGATACTTAGTTCGGCTATATTACTAGTAATTTTTTTAAGTGGTAGTTTAAATTTAACTGTTAATATAGAAGCTCAAAGACCTATTTGATTTATAATACCTTTATTACCTGTATTTATTGTATTTTTTATAGGTTCTGTAGCTGAAACTAATAGAGCACCTTTTGATCTAGCAGAGGCAGAATCGGAACTAGTTAGTGGATTTATGACGGAACATGCTGCTGTAATCTTTGTGTTCTTTTTCTTAGCTGAATATGCTAGTATTGTTTTAATATGTACCTTAATAAGTATTTTATTTTTAGGAGGTTATTTATACATTTATATTGATTTAGGTAATATATTATGATATACTGATTTTGATGCCTATTTAAATTGAATAAATAGTCCCTCTTACTTAGAAACACCATTCGTACAAGGTCTGCTATATAGTACAAGTTTAGGTATAAAAAGTAGTGCGATGATTTTTACTTTTATATGAGTTAGAGCTTCTTTCCCTAGAATAAGATATGATCAATTAATGTCATTCTGTTGAACTATTTTATTACCTATTGTGATATCTTTTATAGTTATTGTGCCTTGTATTTTATATAGTTTTGATATTATACCTAACAATTTAAATATTTTATAGTTGTAAATAGGTTAATTAACTTTGTGGTCTATGGTTGACGGTGGGTTGAGGGTGAAACCCAATAACCCAATAGCCCTATTAACTTGTTTTTTTTATGAAAAGTTATAAAACAAAAAAAAAATTATTGGACTATGTCCTTTATTATTATAGAGTATTTGCAAAAAACTCAATTAACTAAGCGGTAAATGTATTTAACATATTGTATGATATGTTATTATTATTATTATTAATACCTTTATTAGGTATAGTAGCAATAAGTTTATTAAAACAAAAAAAGGATAATATACAAGAAACTTATTACATGAAACTAACAGGTTTTTTTATTACAGTAATTAATTTACTTCTATCCTTATATATTTTTATAATGTTTGATTTTAGTACTAATCAGTACCAGTTTGTACAAGAAAACCATAACGTATTTACTTATGATTTTTATTTAGGTTTAGATGGTTTATCTATATATTTTGTATTATTAACAACGATAATTATGCCTATAGCTCTACTAAGTAATTGAAATTCAATAAGAGAAAATATATACTCGTTTTTAACTATTATATTATTACTTGAAACACTACTATTAGCTGTGTTTATGGTATTGGATATATTACTTTTTTATGTATTTTTCGAAAGTATTTTACCTCCTTTATTTATATTAATAGGTCTATATGGTTCAAATAATAAAGTTAGGGCCAGTTTTTATTTATTTTTATATACATTACTTGGTTCATTATTTTTATTATTATCTATATTAACTATGTCAAGTATAATGGGTACTACTGATTTTGATGCACTAAATAAAACTAATTTTGACTATTACACCCAACTATTTTTATTCTATGGTATATTTATAGCTTTTGCGGTGAAAACTCCAACTATATTTTTAAACACCTGATTATTAAAAGCCCATGTTGAATCACCTTTATCAGGTAGTATTATATTAGCCGGAATAGTTTTAAAATTAAGTTTATACGGTATATTAAGACTAATTTTACCTATATTACCTAAAGCTTCTTTAGACTATACGTATTTTGTATTTGTTATAGGTGTTATAACAATAATATATGCTAGTTTAAGTACTTTAAGAACTATAGATATAAAAGAATTAATTGCTTATTCTTCTGTATCACATGCTGCAGTATATTTATTAGGTGTATTTAGTAATACTATCCAAGGTATAGAAGGAGGAATAACATTAGGTTTAGCTCATGGTTTTGTATCTAGTGGATTGTTTATTTGTGCAGGTGGAGTTTTATATGATAGATCTAGTACCAGATTAATAACTTATTATAGAGGTATTGCTCAAATAATGCCTTTATTTTCTATAATGTTCTTTATACTATGTTTAGGTAACTGTGGTGCGCCTTTAACTTTAAACTTTTTAGGTGAATTTATGTCACTATATGGTGTATTTGAACGATTACCTTATTTAGGTTTATTTGCTAGTTCTTCTATTATATTTAGTGCTGCATATACTATATATATGTTTAATAGAATTGCTTTTGCGGGATCTTTCAGTAAATACTTTGTACATAATTTACCTGATTTAAACAAACGAGAATTTTATATATTACTAACATTAGTTGTATTTACAGTAGTCTTAGGTATATATCCTGCTCCTGTTCTAGATGGTTTACATTATTCAGTATCTACTTTAATATATTCTATGCCTATTATATAATGTGTATATTTATATATATTTATATAACAAAAAAAAAAAAATAAGCTAGTTTCTCTTTTGTTAAAAGCTTAGTGTATTTCATAATCTAAGCACTCATAAGATTAAAATAAATATATTTGTATAAGTGGTTAAATAACTATATATCCTGAGTAAATTTATATTTATATCCTGTTTTTATATTATAAGGAGGAAAGTCCAAAGTAATAAGATTAAGATACTATTGTATATAGGTAAGTATTTAGGTATGTAATAAAAAATAAATAATTAATGTAAATTAGTCAGATAACAATCCTTAGTGGCACTGAATAAAGATATATAAATAGTTACAAGAACCGGCTTAATATATAGCATAATATAAAATATTAAAACTCTAAGTTTAAATCATAGCAACTCTAATTTTAGCAATATGATCATTATCATTCAAGATGTATAATCATACATCTTAGTTGTATAATATATATAAATATATTCTATACAACTAGTTATACATAAAATAATGAGTTTGGTGATGGCTCTGAATGAACGCTATTCAAATGCTTGACACATGCTAATCGTACGTTAAATAAGTATATACTTATTTAAAGTGGTGTACAGGTGAGTAATATGATATGAGACTGCCTCGAAGTAAGGTCGAAAATACCTTATAAGAAAAAAGGATTTAACTACTTTTTTCCACTAAAAGAAACAAAAATTTCGCTTTGGGATGTCAGTATCTTGGGACGCATTAGTTAAAATGGTTATTTTATCTAGCACATGTACCCCTAGCCAAGACTGGAAGGTCGATTGGCCACAGTGGGCATGAATAAAGCCCACGGTTTTTACTACAGCAGTGAGGGATATTGGTCAATAGCCTAACGGCTGAACCAGCAACTTGAAAGAATGAACAGTGAAAGCTGTTTGTATGAAAATACAAAATTGATACGTTGAATAAAGTTCTAGGTAAGTGTTTGATAATGACATTCCTTACCTATATGTCTTGACTAATTCTCGTGCCAGCAGTCGCGGTAATACGAGTAAGACTAGTGTTATTCATCTTTATTGGGTATAAAGGGTACCTAGACGGTTAATCAAGCTATAAAAAGGACTAATTAACTAGAGTTTGATAGGAGAAAGATGTGAATGGGTGGTGGAGCGATAAAATGCAGTGATACCTATCTAGACAGGCAACGGCGAAGGCGACTTTCTATCTAAAAACTGACGTTGAGGGACGAAGGCTTGAAATAATGAATAGGATTAGATACCCTAGTAATGCAAGCAGAGACTGATGAGTGCTATAGATAAGAATATATTTTTTGTTTATAAATGAAAGTGTAAGCATTCCACCTCAAGAGTAATATGGCAACATATAAACTGAAATCACTAGACCGTTTCTGAGACCAGTAGTGAAGTATGTTGTTTAATTTGATGATCCACGGAAAACCTTACCACAGTTTGAATGTCTTTTTTTCAGAAATGAAAAATTTACACAGGAGTTGCACGGCTGTCTCCAGTTAATGTCGTGAGACTTTGGTTAGTTCCTATAAATTAACGTAAGCCCTTATTTTATTTTTAAATAAAGTAGTCCACCATTATAATGGATTTTGATAACAGGGACTAAGACAAGTCAACATGGCCCTAATACTGTGGGCTATAGACGTGCCACATTGACCGTAACAAAGGGATGATAAATTGTGAAATTTAACTAATCCTCTAAAACCGGGAAAAACATGGATTGTAGTCTGTAACTCGACTATATGAAAAAGGAATTACTAGTAATCGTGTATCAGCATGCCACGGTGGATATAACTTCAGTTAGGTACTAACTACTCGTCAGGCGCTGAAAGTAGTTTATGCAATAAGTTTGGCTTCAGCATCTTTATTTATAAATAATAGGTTTTATATAAATATGTATTGGGTTTTCGTATGCGTATCTATGATTAGTGCTAAGTCGAAATAAGGTTCGTGTAGGGGAACCTGCACGGGATAAATGAATATTAACAAACCCAAAAGTATAAATTTATTTTTATACTAAAAGGAAGGTTCCGTTTGTTGGTATGACGGGTTGAACTGTAAATTCAATAGCCAAGGGCTGTCAAAGGTTCAATTCCTTTTCTTCCTATATAATATGTATTTTATTTATTTATTATATATATAAATTAGCAGGTTTTAAATAACTATTTTATCTTTTTTTATATATGATATCTTATTATTTTTTTTGTTAATAATGTATACAGTCTTAAACTGTATATAAAATTTTTACTTAAGTACTATTACTTAAGTATATAATAAAGTTTAAACTTTGTTACTGCTACGAATCTTAAATATATGTTTATTAACTGTTTATGCAAAATGTAGTTAGAAGTAATTTTCAAGCACATCCTTTTCATTTAGTTTCTCCTTCTCCTTGACCAGTTTATACGAGTTTATCACTTTTTAATTTAACCTTAACAGGTGTTTTAACTATGCATGGGTTTACTTTAGCACAAAATTTTCTAACTTTATCTTTATTAAGTCTAATACTATCTATGAGTTTTTGATTTAGAGATGTTATATCAGAGGGTACTTATTTAGGTAATCATACTCTTGCAGTGCAAAGAGGTTTAAACATGGGAGTTGGTTTATTTATAGTAAGTGAAGGATTATTTTTTTTAGGTATATTTTGAGCATATTTTCATAGTGCGCTGTCACCTACTATAGAATTAGGTTCACACTGACCACCTATGGGGATAGAATCTATAAATCCTTTTGAGTTACCTTTACTTAATACTATAATATTATTAAGTAGTGGTGTTACAGTAACTTATGCTCACCATTCACTTATTGAAGGTAACAGAAGTGGAGCCTTAAATGGTACTTTAATAACTATAATCTTAGCTGTAATATTTACAGGTTTTCAAGGTGTAGAGTATGTAGCTTCATCATTTACTATAGGTGATGGTACTTTTGGGTCTTGTTTTTATTTTGGTACAGGTTTCCACGGGCTACATGTTATGATAGGTACTGCTTTTATAGCAGTAGCTTTATGACGTATTTTAGCTTATCATGTTACAGATAATCACCATTTAGGTTTTGAAGCTAGTATATTATACTGACATTTTGTGGACGTAGTTTGATTATTTTTATACGTATCAGTTTATTATTGAGGTTCATAATAGTATAATTAATAACATTATTGATATTTCTTGTTTTTCCTTGGGCTCTTGGGCTTTGCCCACTGCCTACTGGCCACCGTCCATCACAATACTTTAAGAAAAAAGTGTGATAGTTTAACTGGCAAAACATTGTGTTTCGGCCACAAATAGTATAAGTTCGATTCTTATTCACACTAAGGAATTTTTTTACAATTTATTTTTTCTTAAAAAAAAATAACAGAGATTGTAATTTAATGGTAAAATATATGACTTTTAATCATCTTAATGTGGGTTCGAGTCCCGCCGATCTTAGTTTAAAATAAACAACTACGATACCCTAATATAAAATTAATGGGTTTTAGACCTTAATATAAAATAAACGGCTATAGGTTAATGGTAGACCATTCGTCTTCCAAACGATATGTGCTGATTCGAATTCAGCTAGCCGTATAATAGGGTTAGTCTTCTAATTGGTAAGAAACTTCCTTGTCGAGGAAGATTATGCGGGTTCGAGTCCTGCCTGACTCGTTTATAAAAGGATATCTATTAAGGAAATGTAGCTATGGGTAAAGCAAGATATTTGCTAAATATTGTGTATATGCACTTGAATGTTCGAATCATTCCATTTCCGTTTAGTTTTTTGTGGGTTATAGTAAAAGGTAAAAATAAAGTGGATGATCTTTATTTACCTCTTTTTATCAAAAATTTACAAGATATAAATATAACTTATTCTAAGAGCTTAGTTTAATGGTTAGAACAGAAAGCTTCAAACTTTAAAATCTCAGTTCGAATCTGAGCGCTCTTGTGATTAAAAAATCCAAATTATTTATAGGTTTTTTAGTTTAATGGTAGAACCCATTCTTGATAAGGATGTTATTCAAGTTCGAATCTTGGAAGAACCATATATATATTATAAGAGAATTGGCTGAGTGGTTTATAGCGGTAAATTTGAGGCTTACTGATCATTTGATCGCATCCGTTCGAATCGGATATTCTCTGGTTATTAATTCTCATTAGCTCAATGGCAGAGCATGATACTTCTAATATCGAGATTAGGGTTCGAATCCTTAATGGGAATTATATCCATACTATACATAATCTTACTTATATATATCTATCATATGTAATAAGGTTTATGGTGGAAAGTATAGGTTATATATATAACATATCTTTATATCCAAGTAAATAAATAACATTATTTGTTAAATATAATCCAATATTTATCGCCCTTATAGCTTAATGGTAAAGCGGGATACTGTTAATATCTATATAGGTGTTCAATTCACTTTAAGGGCTTTGGCTTTACTGCTTTATAAGTTTTAAACTTTATTAAAGAATTTGTGCTATAATTTATACCTATTAGACATAAAAGGTTTATAAGTATATATTTACAGAACAATGTAACGGGTTAGGGCCGGGTTGGTTAGGCGCATCATTTGGGTTGATGATCATCTACGTTCGAATCGTAGTAACCCGAAAATTAATAAAATTTTCTCCTTTTATAGGACAGTATGGAATATATTAACTTATTTTAATTTATTAAAATATATAGTATAAAAAGAAATTATTAGGAAATGCTAGCTATATATTAAAGGGTTTAATTAGTAATTTTTAACTCTTAGAGAAATTAAATAATAAACGAAGTCAATTGAAACATCTTATTAACTTCAGGAAAAGAAATCAAAAGAGATTCTGTGTATAGTGTGAACTAAAGCAGAAATAGCCTATAAATAAAAAAGTAAAATGAATAGTAAATTTGTTTGAACATAGGGGAACCTTCCTCTAAGGCTAAATATAATATATAAGCGATAGTGAATAGTACCGAGAGGGAAAGCATAGAATTAGTAGTTTTACAAGCAGCTCAAGAAAAATTATAAAAAATAATAAGAGCGTACCTTTTGTATAATGGGTCAGCAAGTTAATATTGAATGCGAGCGAAAAGCTAAGTTAAACCAGTCATGCCTTAATGACTAGTATTTAATATTAGACCCGAAACCTAGTGATCTTACTACTATCAGGGTTATAAAAGCTCGAACGGGTTATCGTTGTATAGATATCCGAGGAATAGTGGTAAGTTAGTGAAAGACAATACTGACTGGGATAGCTGGTTTTCTGCGAAACCTATATAAGTAGGTAATTTAATTAATATCACGACAGGTACAGCACTGTGTTCCTAATCTATCGCTTTAAATTAAGTTGTTTTTTAGCATTAAATTTAGATTATTGCGGGGGCCTAAGAATCCTACAATTAAGTATTTGTGCTCGGAAGGGATGTGATAAAAAATAAATTTTCAGACATAGTACGATAAGGTTGTATGTCAAAAGGGAAACAGCCCAGAACAAGAGTTAATAAGGTTCCAAAATTATTGTTAAGTGAAATTAAGGACGTATTTATCTTATACGATCAGGAAATAGGCTTAGGAGCTGCCATTTTTTAAAGACCTCGTAACAGAGCACTGGTTAATCTCGATAAAAGCACCGAAAATTTAACGGATCTAAATAATATACCGAAACCTTGTCCATATTTATGAATATTTTAACACATATTTTGTTATATATATATGTATATATACACAGATATAGTTATAGAATATATTTGTACATAAGGGGTAGCAGAACATAGAATAAGCGGTTTACTTTTATTTTAACAATAAAAGATATCAGAATTACTTTAATAAGTATTATATTTATTAGAGTGCGTATATATTATACATTGTATCTTATATATATAAACATTTCTAGAGATAATGCTGACATGAGTAGCGAAAAAGGGTTAAAGAACCCTCGCCTTAAGCTTATGGTTTTTTTAATGTAACGGCCTCTAAGTTTAAACAAATTAGATTTTGTTGTATACCTAAAGGATTAAACGATGAGAAAATCATATATAATAAATAAATAACCTTTTTAGTGAAAAAGGTTCAGGAAATTTTATTATAATATAAATTATTAATGATATTTTTATTTATTGGTTTTGCTCGGGCTATGCCCATTACCAAATATAATAAACTTGTCTTTTTCTTTTTTAACAAAGAAGAAAAAAAGTTAGTAATTTATAATATCACCGTACCTAGAAACTACCGCAAGTAAGCTAGTAGAGAATACGAAGGCGTTTGAGTGAACAATCATTAAGGAACTCGGCAAAATGGCTCACGAAACTTCGGGATAAGGAGCGCCACTGCTTTTGACTAATATCAAATAAGAAAGGAGGAGGCATAGAATGGTGTTGTACGACTGTTTAATTAAAACACAGCACTTTGCAAAGAATAATATTCCATGTATAGAGTGTGAACTCTGCCAAATGTCGGCTGGGTATATTATTTTTACTGGTTTGAGGCTAGTATTTTTAATGAAACCCCGATCAATGGCGGCCTTACCTATAAGGGTCCTAAGGTAGCGGAATACCCTGGCCGTTAAATGCGGTCTTGCATGAATGACTTAACGATACAACAGCTGTCTCAATGATTGGCTCAGCGAAATTGGAATAACTGTGAAGATACAGTTTACCTCTAGTTAGACGAGAAGACCCTATGCAGCTTTACTGCTACTAATTATAAGGTATAATGTAAGTAAAAAGAGGATATACTTTAGCTCCCTGTTTCAGGGATTGCCTTTAGATACATGTTTTACTTGATATATATATATATATATTACACTTATATTTAATGTAAATATAAGTACAATTGTTGGTAGGTGGTTTATGCGGGGCACAGATCCCATAAAGAGTAACTGGGAATGTCCAAAACGATTTGTATAACTAATAACAAGTTGTTATTAAATATATTAATTAATTAATATATTTAGTTTTAATAAGTAATTATATTTTAAATATAATTTGTTTAAAATTATTTCTATATTAGTCTATTTGATTTAGAAACCTTTATTTTTTATTTTTATAATTTTATTTAAAGTAAGATTAAACGCTATCCATGAGGAATAATTTAGTAATAAGAAAACATTGATTATAAGTAGATGTTTGTAATTTTTAATTAATATATGTATTAATTTAAGGATATTGATAAATTATGTGTGAGTTTAACGGCTAAATCTTGCTATACTGTTTAACTTACAAGTTATTCAGTCGCGTAAGCGGGGCATATGATCACAAGATTCATAAAGGAAAGGTCTTGGATTTTTGAAAAAGCTACGCTAGGGATTAATAATAGTCCTCCAATAAAAAAAAAGTTTATTGGTAACAATTTGGATTAATTTCAAGAATTATTTATAAGTAAATAAATTTGAAGCGATACATTATATATTTAATGAGCGTTCAACGACTAAACAAATCCAACATTTATATATTATATTCATATACTTCTTGGGCTCTTTGGTGAAGGGTTCTTAAATGAAACCCCTTCACCACACCGCCCACCAAACAGTATACATTAATTTTTCATATAAAATACAATGCTTTTTAATAATAAGCTTTATCTATTTTATTAAGATATTAAAAACATGTTAAACATACTAAACTTGAAAAAAAATGTTTTAGGGGTATCAGCTCCTTTTTCTCAAAAAAAAAAAGAAAACATTACAATAGATAACAAAGGTGAATATGTAGGAGATACTAAACATTATCCTCCTGCTACTAAAGAATGATTTAATAGTATATACACCTATAATAAAAATACAATTAAATCTTTACCTAGTGCAGATCTTTATGTAATTAGTGTAATTAGAAGCTATTTTAATCTTTTCAATAATAAATTTGAAGATGAAGCAAAATTAAATATAATCAGATTAAAAAAAAGAAAAGATAGTATGAGTAGAATACTGGTAGGTAAACCTGAATTTAAACATACTAATGATAAAGTAATTATTACACTATTTGTATATAATAGAGAAATCATAAAATATACTAATATTGTAAAAAAAATAAGAGGTCAGGGACTTTACCCTACATCTTTTTTAAATAAAAATTTGAAAAACTATTTAGATATAAAAAATACTAATTATATAAATAACTTAAAAGCAATATATATAAAATATTTAAAAGATATTATTACAATTAATAAAACATATCTTGATAATACAAATAGATTTAAATACGCTTTTTTTAAAATAGAAAAATTACCTATGATTATAACAATTAATAATATGTTAAGTAAATTAATATTTTTCTTACATATTAAAAGATTAATTTATTTTAACAGGTCAAAATTTAATAGTGTACATATACTACCATTAAAATTTTTATTACAAAAAATATATAATAAATCTGTAGAGTTTAATATAATAAGTTTAAAAAATTATAATACAAATAGTAGTATACTAACACAAATTATGGCTAAAAAACTAAGAGATAGAAAAAACAGATTGCTTAGAGTACTAGGTATGGTAATGAATAGAATTAATATGCCATTTAGAAATAGATTGGAATATCCACCAAAAGTCCGAAAAATTTTAAAAAGACAAAACTTAATAATTAGAGATAATATTAATAATAGTTCTATTAAAATAATACCTTATGTAAATTTAATGGATGAAAATAGATTATCTATTAGTACCTTGAAAAAAGTAACATATAAAAAAGTAACTCAAGATAAATTAAATCTATTATTAAACATGCTATATTCTAGACAATATACTTTAAACATATCTAGAACAAAAAATAAGTTATTTGAAAAATTAAGAAGCTTAGAACATACGGTTTTAGAAAGTTTAAATAATAGAATTATATGTGGTATAAGAATAGAAGCTTCAGGTAGATTAAGTAAACGTTTAATAGCTTCAAGAGCAGTTTTTAAAATGAGACAAAAAGGTACAATTAGAAATATAAATTCTTCATATAGAGGAATGTCAGCAGTTTTATTAAGAGGTCAATTAACATCTAATGTAGATTTTTCTAGATCGAAAAATAAAACACGTATAGGAGCTTTTGGGTTGAAAGGTTGAATTGGTACTATTTAAATATATTTTAGTAAAAAAAAAGAACAAGTATATAATATAATAATATAAATGAATAAATAGTCTGAACCATTTTGAGAAAAATGGAAATAATAGAGAAAATCTATTATGGTAACATAATTGAACAGGCTTATTGCGCAAGAGAGTACAAATTGAGTGCGCAGTTTGGCACCTCGATGTCGGCTTAGCTTATCCACATGAATGCAAGGAACATGAAGGGTTGGACTGTTCGTCCATTAAAAAGCTACACGAGCTGGGTTAAATACGTCGTGAGACAGTATGGTTTCTATCTTCTAGAGGAAATTTGAGTAAAATAAGAAAAGCCCCCTCGTACGAAAGGAGCTGGGTACGTAAACCTATGGTTTACCTGTTGTTTGTACACTAAATATTAGCATGTTTTAGGTAGCTATTTTACACTTAAATAGATTATAATACAGGCACGGCAGGAATACTATGTTTATTATGGTAAACGCTGAATGCATATAGGCGTGAAAATTATCTTACAATACTCTATATAAAGGTAGAATAATACTACCTTAGTTGAAATATACATTAAACTAAAATTTATTGTGTAAACTAAACTAGAATAGGCTTTGATTGCAAGAATTTTGATTTTTTAAGGTACAAAGTACTAATTATTAAATTACTAGTTAATAGACATACTTTAAAACACTACAGCCTGGTTAGCATAAAAGTAATGCAACCGTTTTGTAGTCGGTAGAAATAAGTGCGATACTTATACTGGGCTAATTTTCATTATAAAGGCCCAATGGTCAAGTGGTTAAGACGCAACTCTTTCACTGTTGAGACGAGGATTCGATCTCCTCTTGGGCTAATAAGATAAATGCGGATTAGTGTAATAGTAACATAGATGGCTCATGTCCAACTGATAAAGGTGCAATTCCTTTGTCCGCACAAACAATAAACATAAATATGTATTATATTTGTGATTATTTTGTTAATAATCGTAATAGGTTATAGGCCTAAATGGTATAAATTAAGCTAATTAATATTTTTATTGCCTATAAGACTATAAAGGCTATAGCTTAATTGGCAAAGCAAGCTGCTCATGATAGCTCAGATGAGTGTTCAAGTCACTCTGGCCTTAAAGTCCGAGTGCTGGAATAGGTAGACAGGGTAAACTTAAAATTTACTGATGAGAGTCGTGAACGTTCAAGTCGTTCTTCGGATATTTAACTTTATAAATTAAAAACTATTATTTTACTTTTTTGTATAAATAATTTACTTTTAGTAAACCATATGTTGATAACAGGGGATATAGTTTAACTGGTAAAACTGCGATTTTGCGTATCGTTATTCTGGGATCGAGTCCTGGTATCTCCATATATTAGTATATATACCTTTTAATAGCTCGGAAAGCTCAATCTGGTTGAGCGGAACTCTGAAGATGTTTAGGCTGTAAGTTCGAATCTTACTCCGAGCATAGGGTAAATAAAGGTAGTGATGGAATTGGTAGACATGAGCAGTTTAGGTCTGTTTGATATATAATCTTGTTCGTTCAAGTCGGACCTACCTTAGATTATGTATGTTGTGGACTAATCGGTAAGTCATAAATTTTTGGTGTTTATCTATGAGTGTTCGAATCGCTCCAACATAATTAATATCTTAGGTGGTTATAGTTCAATTGGTAGAACAACTGTATGTGGCACAGTAAGTTCTCTGTTCAAGTCAGAGTATCCACCCTATATATTATAAGTGAAGGGTAGTGGCCAGTAGGCAGTGAGCAAAGCCCAAGAGCC
>Ga0182199_1000003_pt1 | contig 24905 bp, 29 predicted proteins | sample G5R1MG_14_FD_128396 | JGI IMG/M metagenome (GOLD analysis project Ga0182199, IMG submission 128396) | Switchgrass phyllosphere microbial communities from Michigan, USA - G5R2_NF_12SEP2016_LD1 MG | ecosystem: Host-associated > Plants > Phyllosphere > Phylloplane/Leaf | place: USA: Michigan...
AGCCGGGCCGGGTCCAGCACGGGGTCGCCGTTGTTGTCGTACACCATCTGCGCAATGTCGCGGCGCAGGGCCACCGTCCAGGTGCCCAGCCGCCACGCCGCCCAGCCCGCCAGCGTGCGCGAGAACTGCTTCACGCCCCCGGCTTGCTCGTTGCTCAGCTCCGGCGTGTCCCAAGCGTGCGTGCCGTGGTAGGCCAGCGATTGCCATGCCTTGCTGAGTCGCGGTTCGGGGTTGGCCACCACCTCGGCCGTTGCTGCATACAGCACGCCGTAGAACGTGGCCCGCGGCGCCAGCGGGTCATGCTGGTAGACCTCGGCATCGACAAAGCTGTAGAGGTATTCGCCCAGCGACGCGTAGCAGCTCGACCCAAAATCATAGTCACCGCAGAAGCCTTTGTCACGCGCCCCGCCCCCGCGCTCGCTGAAGCCAATGGTGCGGGTGGCCAGGCTGCCATCGGGGCCGTAGTAGTGGAACGTGAGGAAGTACACTTCTGCTTCAGGGTCGTAGCCGCCCACGATGCGGTAGGCGTCGAGCGCCGCCAGCGCCCGCCCGAGCTTCTGGCAGCGGAAGGTTTCACAGAGGTCGGTGATGCCACTTTGGTCGTAGCGCAGCACCGTCTTGGCCTGCTGACTCCACATGAGTACGCGTCCTTCCCACGCCGTCACGCTGCCCGGATGCACGCTACCCTTGTTGCCCGCCCCACCGCGCACGGTACCGACGACTTTGCTTGTGTCAGCCCGCAGCGACTCGCCCGTGGGCTGGGTGAGCACCGCTTCACCGAGGTAGAGCGACGTGTAGCCATAGGCCTGCACGGCAATCAGCACCGTGCCCGTTTCCTGTTGCTGCACGGCAAGCTTCAGCGCCACTACGCGGCCCCGTTCTTGGCCCAGCGTCACCACGCTATCTTCTTCCATCGCCGAGAGCCCGTTGATTTCCGAGCCCGGCCGCAGCTCGCCCGTCCAGCGCACATCGACTTCGCGCAGGGCCGGCAGCGGCGGGCCGTCGGCCAGCACGGCGCTCGGCCGGCCCCGGTCGTTGAGCCACACGCCGGTATTCTCCACCACGTCGGTCACTACCTCGAAAAAGCCCGGCAGGCCCCCGGCTCCCATTGGGAAGTTGGAGGGCTGCCCGAGCTTCTGCGGCTGGCCGTTGTACACGCCGTAGTGCTTAGTGCGTGGCAAATCGTTGTTTGTGTCGTAGTAGCCGTTGTAAATGACGTGCGGCTGCGACCCTGGGCCGGAAATGCCGTTGTAGAACAAGCCGTCCACCGCCGCGAAGTACCGGGCTTTCGTTATCTCCACCCCCACTAGGCCCAGGCCCACGTCGGTCGTCAGAAACACATCGCCGGCCAACACGTCCGTCAGTGTCGAGAGCGCTCGCGCGCCCGAGGCATTCTGCACGATGGGGTATGAGGGACCGGCGTTGAAGAATTGGTCGGGCTGGGCATCCCGCGGCGAGTAGATTTCTACGCGAGTTGTGCGCGTGTACTTTACCGGCGTCGGCTCATCGACTTGCAGGTAGCCGCCGAGTTGGCCGATGATTTTGTAGTCGTGGTACACACTACTCACGGGCGACTCGTAAATCCGCACGCGGTCGTTACTCGCTGCCGACCACTCGTAGCCTTGGCCCGGTGCTTTGAGCGGGGTGATGTCGAGCCACAGCGGGCCACCCGCCGCGTCGCCGGCCACAAACCGCGGCTTGTTCACGTCACTATCCTTGGCCAGCCGCAGCACCTCGGCCACGTGTAGCTGCCGAAAAGCACTTATCTCCTGGGCAGGCGTCCACACGATGCGGTAGGCCACGGCCCAGTCGGGAATAATGGTGGTGGACGGCAGCGACCACCGGATGCGCCGGCAAGCGGGGTTGGTGCCGTTCAGGTCCAGCTCCGGCACCCGCACCACGGCCGCGTCGTTGGTGAGTGTGCCGGAGCTGCGGCCAGCGAAATCGACAAACTCGACCCCGAGCTGGTAGGTCGAGAGACTTTTGATAGTGGGAAACGTGCCGTGCAGCACGTAGGGCACCGGGCCACGGCTGTTGAAGGCCGTCACACGCGTCATGGTTTCGCTACCCCCGCCGAGCTGGCCATTAAGACGGCCGGCCTCGTTTAGCAACTCATCGTAGGTGAAAACGCGGGCATCGGGCACCTCGAAATAGGCCGGCAGGTATTGGTTGTAGGCCGCGTTCACGTAGCGGGCATCGCTGGCCCCGGCCGTGCCCCGGACCAAGATGAAGTCGCTGTAGAACTCGACGCTTTGGCTGCTGTCGTCGTTGTCGATAGCTTCAGTTTTGAGCCGGTACAACAAGCGCTGCGATACTGAAAACGAGCTATTGGTATTCTCTACCGTGGCCGACAAAGCGACGGGCGTGGGCGGGTATCCCTCCTTGTTGTCCCCTAGGAAGAAGCGGTTGTCGGCGGCCGTGAGCGCTTGGCTGGTGAGCGGCAGCGCCTCCACCAGTTTTCCAGCCTCGGCATCACTGAGCGAGTCGCCGAGGGTCTGGCCCTGGAACACGAAGCCTATCATGTTGCCGCTGTTGGGTTCCAACGGAAACTGCCCGGCTGCATCGCGCTTCAGCACCTTGGCCTTTTGCCAGATGGCATTGCTGTTTTTGCGCACGTAAAATTCGATGCGCTGCACGGCCACCGAGGGCACTTCTTCCAGCGGCACCCGCACGTAGAGCGCGTTGGAGTCACGCACGTCCTTGATAGCCCGGTTCACGACGGACGGGGGCGAAAGCACCGTCACGTCGTTCTCGGCGTAGCCGTAGCGATAGGCCGCCTGCCAGTCGTTGTTTTGGATGCGGTTCGCGCCCGGCGCCCCGAACACGGAGCCCCGCGTAATAGTCGGAGCGTAGAGGGGCACACGTCGCGCCAGACGAAAGAAGTACGGGTCGGTGATGCCGACGTACCCGCCAGCCCCCGCCACGGTCATGTTGAGCCTGTATTGCAGCCCGTCGCGGTCGAGCCAGCCGACGTACTCCCCCACGATACCTGTTTGGCTGATGAGGTCGTCTTCGCGCAGGTCGAGTTGGGGCGAGCGCAGCAGCTCGATTTCAGCGCCCGTGAGGTAGGTGCGCAGCAGGCGGTGCGTGCCGGCTGAGTTCCAGACCCAGCGCACGAGACTCTGCCCCTTGGGGTCGGCTATCACGCCCACCACACGGCTGCGGCCGGGCAGCGCCGGGGCGTTACCCAGGCGCACGGTGCCCGCGGCCAGGCCCGTGTAACCCAGCTCAGGAATGAGGTTGCGCATCGACACGGCGCGGTCGGCTGGCAGCGACAACAGAGACGTATCTGTGTCAAGTAGTCGGGGAGTCAGGGAGATAGTTGGCATAAGCCAAAATTAAACGAAAAAGCCCCGGCCTTGCGACCGGGGCTTTTTATTAAGAAAGGATAGTTACAAGCCAATCAGGGTCATTCTCATATTCCCAACTGGGGCCTTCGCAGTGCAGCCAGCTTCCATCCTTGTAAACCACTACTGAATTTTGCATGACTAGGGTAGTTTGGTGAGCACCAAAGATACTATATCTGACCGTAGGCGCGGTTGTCGAACAGGTCATACCACGAAGCGAGGTTGCCAGCGTTCGCACCCAAGTCTACCTGCTTCAGCTCTTGGTAGTACTGCGCCCTCAATCGCTGCGCATCTGGCGCCCGGCGAAAGAACTGCCACTCCAACCAATATTCCAGCACCATCATGTATTCAACGGCGATGGGGGTAGCCTCATTGAGCAAGTCCTTGTTGAAGATGTACTGCAAGTATAGCGGGCCGGGCTCCACCTCGGAGTTGGTATAGAGCTTGCCCGCCCCGGTATCTACCACAAACTCGTTGGCTGGGTACTCACCACCACCGTAGCCGTACAGCTCCCCATACAGGTAGCCGTGGTAGAGCACCTGGGGCAGCAGTGCCGTACTCGTTGGGGGTGCCGTGGGCGTGAGCGGGGGCAGCCGGTTGACGCGCTCGTTGAAGCACAGGTTTACCACCTGATTGCCGACGCGCTTGCCCACCACGAGCCAGTCCACAAAATCGTCGGGCAGGTCGGCTGAGCGGTCGGACTGCAACATGATTTCGACCGTGGCGCGGGCCGGGGCCAACAGCCGGTCGGCCTGATTAAACCAAGAAAGTGCGTGCCGTTTGAGCACCCACTTATCAGATTCTTGAAACTGGCCAGGGTACTTGTCTACGTACCCGTCTACTACCTGCTTGACGGTGTTAAATTCTGCCATTATACACGCGGCGTTTGCCCATTAGCATCGTTGATATTGTCTTGTTTGCCGCGGCCATTCCAGGCGGCCCAGGCCAGCGATAGCGTTTCCACGTAGGACGGGGCGAACAGGTAGCCGGGCTCCGGTAGAAGTTGCTCATCCCGCGAGCGAATAACGACCTTCAGCAGCACCTTTTTATCAGGAGCATCTTCATTGGGCGGCATCACCAGCCAGAGCTTCGCGCCCTCGCGGCTCGTACCGATGTCGCCCTGAAAGCCGGCCGGGTGGTTGCCCATGAAGCTGCGGGCTTGGCTCATCGTCATAGGCACGTAGCTGCGCTTGGTGCGGTCCACCACCTTCATGCACTCCACGATAGCTTGTTGTTCGCGGGGCAGATTTTTGTAGCGCGGCAGGTTCACAAACTGCTTGGGCAGGTCGATGTAGTATTGCTCGCGGTCGGCGTCGAGTTGCACGGGCGTATTGGGGAAAGTCACCAAGAACGGTTCGCTCGTACCCCCTTGCTCGTAGTACGCCTTCATGTCCTCAAAGTAGCCTTCCTTATCGAGCTTCAGTTGCTCGGCAAAGGCCGCCCGGCGCAGGTTGGCGTTGGAGCTAGTAACCTTGGCCATCAAGAAATCGAACTGCGTGCGGCAGAGCAATTCGGCCTGGCGCTCATCCAACTCGTCGTCGTCGCTGGGGTCGCCCCCGGCTGCCATCCGGCACAAGTCTTCAGCCATCATGGAGAAGAAATTGTCGTCGGTGAGCGGCGTAGACGTGGGTGCCCCGTAGGTGGCGGTATTCAGTTTGTCGGGAGGCGTAAGCATAGATTAAGCGCCCTGCTGGGCTTTATAGCGAGCGAAGTTTACAAGCGAAGCATCCTGCAACGGCACCCCCAGCAGCTCAGCCGCCTTCAGCATAAGGTCGTTGTGGTCAATCTCAGGCCAGCCGGTATCGACGCTATTTTGGTCGTCGTACACTATCTGCTGCGTGGATTGGTCCACACTATACTTAAACAAGGGCTTGGCCGGACGGCCTAAATATTTCACGTACAGCAGTTCTTCAGGCAGCGGATAGAAGCGGTAGCCGTCCCTCACGATGGTCGCCACCGGGTACTGCTGGGTAGGGGCTACCATTTTGCTGCGCCGCCGTTTCCCCAGTCGGTCGTCACGCACCATTTTCACATCGGCGTGCGGATAGAGGTAGTTGCTATAGTCGTCGTCTAGGTCGTCTACGCTTTGAATGAAGTGCATTGCCGTTGGATGCACCCAGTCGGGCGGCAACTCCAACTTGTTTTTTTTCACAAACTCGACGGGGGCGGGCAGCTCATCCGGTAGTTGGTCCTGCGGAAAGCTGACGCCGGGCCGCACGTACAACAGCTCACGCAGGAACGGTTGCAGCTTATCGCTGATGTCCTGCGTGAGCTGGTAGGCCCGGCGTGGGAGAGGCTGCCCCGGCGCGTACTCGGCATCATCCCCATACAACTCTTGAAAACGCGAAAGTGAGGCAAAATGAATTGCCTCATCTTTTTGCTCCGGCGACCGATAGAAGCCCTGCTTATCCAGCAGGTTGTCGAGGAACTGATGTTGGAGGAAGATGAATTTGGGCACGGCCAGGGCTGCTTAAACGATTAGTACGAAGTGGGGTCGGCTGCTTCTTCGGCCGGCGCAGGTGCGGCAGCCGATTTCTTCGCTGCCGTTTTACGAGGCTTAGCGGGTGCCGCTGCGGGTTTAGCCTTGGCCGGCTGCTTCACCTTGGCGGCAGTTTTCTTAACTGACGTTTCGGGAGCATCTTCATCCCCCTCATCGGAGTAGTCGGTTTCGGGCAAGCTGGCGCTGGCCACTACCTTGCCTTTGCCGAGCGCCGCACGGATTTTATCGCGCACCTGGCGCCCGCTCAGGCCATTGGAGAGGAAAGTGACAAGCGCATCCTTCTTGTCCACAATCTCGCTGGGTACCAGCACAAGTGGCTGGCGCGAGTCGTACCACACAAAGGCTTGTTCGCTGTCGCTCCACTCAATCACCTTGCGGCCCAACGCCCGCTCGACCTCGGCAACAATCTTGGTTTGCTCTGTGTCGAGCATATCGCGCACCAAGTAGGGGTCGGCCTGCACCTTCAGCAGAATAGCGTGCTGTAACTCTTTCGGCCGCAGTGTGCCGTTGATTTCCAGCTTGGGGGCCAATATCCGCATTTCCTTTTCTTCCATCGCTGCGACGAGGCCCATCACGCGGGCTACCTCAGCCAGCTTGTCGATTTGCTTTTCTGCCGTCGCCTCCGGTTTCACCCGAGAGAACAGGTACGGCATCCCGTTTGGATTCTTCTCGTGGCCAGGGTTCACGCAGTCTTCGTTGGCGTTCGTAAGCTCCATGAACTGATACAACGCTAGGCCCGCCCCGTTTTTGTAGGGGATATGCAGGAAGCCGTCGCCATCGGTGGCAAAGGTGATGGGCAGCAGCGACGGCGCCACCACGCCCCCCGTATTGGGCGACGGCGGCAGCAGCGTTTTGAAGTAGGCGAGTTGCACATACTCCCCCTCATCACCATTGGCGTAAGGGTCCAGAATCGTATCCATGTTGGGTATGTGAATCGGCGGGTGCGTGTCCACGCGCACGCGCTCATCATCGGCCGTCCGCATCACCATTTGCTCGGCGTGCTTGGTGCGGTAGACGACACTGGCTTCGGGCTCACCCTTGGCATTTTTGGGCCAGACAATCTTGTCTTTTAGCTTCTGGCTAATCTTGTTGTAGGCAATCTCAGTTTTCATTTGGAAAGCTGGTTTGGTGAATGTTGACGCCACCAAATTACAACAAAAACCCCCGGCCAAATGACCGAGGGCTTAGGAGTGGATGCCCGTTGGTTTCCTCTTGGCTACTCAAACCAGCCCACCCAACGGGCTTGGTGTTCATTCGCTGGAAACATTTCTCGGGGCCGCGGTCACTTGCCGCCGCTGGATTGAAAGGGGTTGTGGGTAGGGTTGGACTCGAACCAACGACACTCGGGCTTTTCCTTTCGTACTACGTCCGCTGCTCTACCAACTGAGCTACACGCCCCATTTGATACAAATATATACAAAAAAAGCCCCAGCCAAATAGCTGAGGCTTTTTTGCCGCACTCCGCAGGGGAGTCAGACTATTGCGGAGATAAATAGGCTAGTTGCCAAGGCCAGGTAGATTCAAGCCACCATACCACGGCGTCTTCTTCTTATTGGCCGGGTGGCTGGGATTCAGGTCAGGGTCGTCTACCCAGTCCCAAGTGCCCCCGATGTTGGTTTGCATTTGGTCGTTGCCGAACTGGCTCAGCGGAACATCGTTCACGTCGAGCGGCGCCGTGGGCACAGCGACTACAGTTGACGACGGGGTAGGGGCTGCGGTTTGGGCCGAAGCAGTAAGGCAGAATAGCAGCGAGGCCGCCAGCAAAAGGGTACGCATAAAAAATGGGTTTGGTGAGCCACAAAGATACAGGCACGAAAAAGCCCGGCCAAACTGACCGGGCTTTATACTGGCCGCATCACTGCGGTCGGGGCGGGGAGCCCTAGTACCCTTGAATCCGCATGAAGCGACGAGCGCCGGCCATTTGGAAACCTTCTTGCGACTGCACGTTCCACGTGAAGATGTCGAAGCCGCCGTTGGTGGTGCGGTCGTTCTCCCACTCAATCCAGCGACGCGACTGGCCTTTGCTCGACACCTTGTAACGGGCGGTGAGCGATTGAATCGGGCCACGCTTGAACTCGCCATCGGCAATACGGTTGATGCTCACCTTGTCGCCAGGGATGAGGAAGCCGCACGCGTCGTAGTTCATGCCCGGCAGGCCGGTTACTTCGGGGTGCTGGAACGCCCGCGTTTCGTGCTTGTGGAACACCAAGTCAAAAATCTTGAACGTGGTGAAGCCAAGGTCGATGGCGCGCTGCTTGTTGTCGCCGATGCCGAACGTGTTGTACGTCAACCCACCGGCCACGGCGCTCACGCGGGTAGCCAAGAAGTTGTCGATGTCGGCCGACTGCGACGGGCCGCACTCCCAGATGAACTCGCGGCAGCCCGAGAGGGCCTTGCACTTGTCCGCCACCTCACGCATTTGCAGGATGGTGAAGCCCGAGCTACGCTGGTAGTAGTAGTTCTGGCCCAGGTTCATAATATACCCTTCCAGACCCGTGTTGAGCTGCACCAAGTTGCCCGAGGCGTTGATGAACGTGCCGCCCGGCGAGAACATATTGGCAAAGCCAACGTCCATGCGCTGCTTCTTGGCGCACTCAATCGCCATCTTGTTGTAGTAGCGCTTCTGGCCGCGCAGCATCACGTGCATCACGGCAGCATCAGCGTCACCCGTGATGCGGGCCACGTTGCGAATCTGCTGCATGGTGCCCTCGAAGCGGGTGGCCAGCGAGTCCATGCCTTCATCGGGCGGGCCGGAAGCCTGCTGCTGGGCGTTGGTCGGGATGGCGAAGGCCTGATTGGCGTCAAGGTGGCCAGCTACCGTGGCGCCTAGGTCTTCAGTCGAGCCCTCACGACGCTTAATCGTGTACTGGGTCGAAGCACCCGAGCCCGTCTTGGCTATGCAGTAGCCCCACAGGCGGCCAGCGAACATCACCACGTCCGTCACCTTCAGCGGCGAGCGGTTAATTACGCCCTTCATCGACCCTACCGTAGAATACGAGGTCGAGTCGAGCGTAATTACCACCTGCGATGCCGAGGTAGTGATGATGGAGCCCACCTTCACCGAGCGGTAGATGTAGCCTTGCTCGTAGTGGTAGAACTTATCCGACACCGAAGGAGCGGAACGACCGGCGAGGCCCGTGATGGACGTGTAGAAATCATCCTCCAAAATGGTATCATCGACCTCGGCCGCAATCTCGCGGTCGAAAATCATTTCCTCCATAAAAAGGTACTGGCTATCTACTTGGTCCAGGGCCACCGTTCGGTTGGGGAACGGCTGACTCGCGGCGAAACCGGGGCTGGCCTGCGGCAAACGCTCAGCCATCAACCCCGATGCGCCGGCAGTGGACGTGAGGCCCATCATCGACATGGCCGCCGCAACGAGCAAAGTATTTTTCATTATTTTTTGCAGAAAAAAGGTGAGAACTGAGCGCTTTGTGTTATAAGACGGTGCGAATATAGGGACGGTTTCGATTAGTAGTCAGGATAATTTTGTGCCGAGGCCTGCTGCTGGGCCGCGTAGCTACCGGGCGGGGGCGCCTGGGGCGTGCCAGGGGCCGCAATACCGCTAGCGCTAGGCTGCTGCTGGTTATTATCCTGTGGCCCAATAAGCGCTGCGGCGCCCTGTTTTATGCCGAGCGCGATGCCCCGCTGCACAGCCGCTTGCATATCGGCGTCATAGTTGATGGCACGATTGGCAAACTGATGCAGGGCACCATAATTAAAATTTCCTTCGGCGTCGGCGATGCCTGCTTTCTCAAAGTACCCATAGGCATCTTCCATGAGAAGCTGCACGTTGGCTTTGTTCTCGTCGCTGATGGTAAGCGGCACTACTTCTTCACCGATTTTCTTACCATCGGCACCGAGTACGTCCACCTTGGCGCTACGCTCGGTAGTAGCAGCCGTGGTGGCAGCCACAGTTTGCATGTGCTTCTCAATCTCAGCATCCGAGACGAGCGGCCCCGCGGTGGCAGTGGCAGCCGGCGAGGTGGGCGTAAGCTTGGGCAGCGCAACTAGCATTTCGTCGCGGCGGGTTTGCTGGGCCGCAGTGAGCTTTTTCACGGCCCGGCCGATGTCGCCGTTACGCAACTCTACGCTTTCCTGGTATCCTTCATCCTCCGCGTCATTCAGGTCAATGTCGGGGTAGCGATTAGCGTACTCGCGCTTAAAGCGAATAGCAGCCTCTTTCTCCGTGAAGTCGGGGTTGGCCAAGCGGTAGTCAGCCAGCAGCAGTTTGTAGGGGTCAGCCTGCGCTTCTTCAGCGTAGTTGCGGCCAATCTCGCGGTAGAACTCAGCAGCCTTAGCCGGGTCTTTTGCCAGCTCTACAAACGACTGCACCTGCGGGTCGGCAAGCGTAGCCGTGGTGGCGTCAGCAGTCGCCAAAGCCGCCGTAAGGGCTTGTTCGTTGGCAAACTTGCCACCAGCAAACTTGGTCCAGTCAATAGGAGCGGGCGGGGGCGTGGCGGCTGCGGCGGCCGTTGCTGCTGCGGCGGCGGCTGCGGCCGCTGCGGCTGCTGCATCCTCGGCTGGGTTTTTATCAGCGGGCGGGGTGCCCTCGTTGCTAGGGTTGGAGTCTGATGTTCCACGTGAAACATCGACGCCGTAATTGGCCGGCAAGCCACCGAGAATATCGTTTGCCTCTTGGGCATTTGCCTGGGCCTGGGTGGGCGGGTCGGCTACTACTTGGGTGTCGGGGGTAGCGCCGCCACCACCGGCTGCATCACCATCGGGGCTAAGTAGGCGACCGTGCAAAAAGAAAATTCGCATAAAATGGGTTGGTTTGGGTAAATGGGTGAAACAAAGATATTAGGCCGGCAACATGCTGGGCTCGCCTTGGGGCATTGGTTCGCCCGGTTCTTCCGCCATGCTTGGCTGCGGCTGGCCACCCATGAGTTGCTGCAAGGCAGCCTCGTTGGGGTCCGGCTCAGGCTCAGGCTCAGCGGCGGGCGGCGGGGGTAGCGTGGCCATCGCAGGCGTCGCCCCGCCCAGGGCCTCCAACGTGGCGCGCTGCGCGGCGGCCGTCGTGGCGCCACCCTCAGCACCGGTAGGCTTGGGGATGCTGCTGATAGCTGCCTGCCACGAGCCCGACAACGCCGTGTTGTGCATCGCGGCCACGGCGCGGTAGTACTCTATATCGCGGTCGGCATCGGCTTTGAGCTTGGCGATGAGCACCAAACGTTTCGTCTCGGCCTCTTCCTTCACTCGCAGCTCGGCCAGCCGGGCGTCGATGTCCATTTGCTTCAGCGACTGCAATTCTTTCAATTTGTCTTGCGCGGCCTGGGCCTGAAGCTTTGAGGTATTTTCTGCGTCGGCTTGCTTGGCCTTTTCTGCATCAGCCTGCTTGCGCTTAACGCGGGCGCCGAGCAGAATACGGCCGAGGCGCGGGTTCTTCACTTGCTGGATGATGTTGACATCTACCCAGTCGATAGCGCCGGCCTCTACGGCAGCGTTCAACGTCTCTTGGAATTTGTCTTTTTGCTCCTGGGTTGGCAGTTGCTCAATCATCAACCGGAACACGTGCGCCCCGTAGCCCTCGCTAGTGCCGCGCTCCAAAATTTCCTGTTGCCGGTAGTGCGCCGCCATTGCCCGGCAACAGCGCTCAAACAACGACTGCTGCGCTGAAAACAAGAATTGCAGCGCGTTGGCCGCACCCGCTTTGGCCGCATCAAGTGCGCCTACAGCCACGCGCTTTTCGGCGTTGCCTGCCGCAACAGCGCTATTCACGCCCGTCATGCGTTCGATGAGGTCGATGCCTCGCTGTATCAGGTCGAATAAGGTGAGTACGTCGGGCGTGATGCCATTACTCAACTCCCGCAGGCCAATGTTGCCATCCTTGGTGCCATCGGCCGTCACGCCAGTATGCACCCAGCGGCCGGAGCGCTCGAACATTTCAATCACCTCTTCTTTACTCAGCTTTTTGTTGTTGCTGAGCACGACATCTTCAATACGGTCCAGGTCGTAGGCGAAACCCTTGGGTACCGAACGGTTCAACTCGTCTTGCAGCTTTATCCACTGGCGCTGCACAAAGTCGGCTGGGCTCATCACCTCATCCACGACGCTCACCGACCAGCCGGCAATTTGGTCGGGGATGATGGGAATGTAGGGCGCGAGCACCGCGCCGGGGTTGTTCATGTCGTAGAGCTGATTGTAGGCCTGGCGGCAGCCGTAGTACATACCCGACTCGCCTACTACCAGCGTCCCTTCATACCACGCCCAGTACTGGCCCTTCTCATCAATGTTGAACGACATGAAGCCGAAGCGCACAATCTGAATCGTGACGGCATTAATGGCGTCCCCCATACTCTGCTGCTGCATCATGTCAGTCCACGTCTTACCTAGGAGCTGGCGACCGGCGCTGGCCAGTGTTCGGTACTCTGCTTCAGAGAACTCATCGCCGGCCTCACTGCGGAGTTGGCCGATGGTGATTTCTTCCAAGTGCGCCCCGGCTTTCAAGTCCTTAAAATCTTCATCCAGACTCGGCAGCAGAAACAGCCGCCACGGCTCGATAGACTGCGGAATGACGTTGCCCTTGGTGCGGTAGTTGTAGATGCACGAACGACCGAAAATGGCGTTGTACATATTGCACTTGCGCATTACCTGGGGCATGTTGCCGTCGTAATTGCCCTTCACCAAACTGGCTTCCATGCGCAACGCTTCAGCGTTTTTGTACTGAAGCATTCGCAGCATAATTTCATCTTCATCCAGCGGCGGCGCCTGGCCATCCGGTGACATATTCACCCCCACTTGGGCCAGCTTGTCGCCGCTTTCCATCTGCGCCCGCAACTGCCCCTCATAAGCTGCCTTCATATCTTCCGCCAGTCCGTCGATGGCGTCGGCTGAAGCGATGTACTCGGCTTGGTCGAGTAGGCCCGAAATGGTTTTGACGTATTTGGGTACCACCTTCAGGATGCGCAGGTCGAGCCGCGAGCCCACTTTGTCGAGCCGCTGGTTTTCGGTGCGCAGGCGCCGGTACTTCGCTGGGTCTTGGCGGCCCTGGGCGTAGGCCAAGCGGTCGCTGGCTTCGGTATTGCCGAACCAATCCATCTTGCCCGTAGACTGGTAGGCCGCGATGTGGGCCTGCCCGTACTGGGCGATGTAGGCCGCATCCTTCAGCAGCGGGTCCGTGATGGAGAGGTCGGGATAGTTGGCCGCTGTATTGGCAATCAGACGGGTAGGATTTACTAATCGAGGCATGGCAGAAAAGATGAGGCGCCCGAAAATTACAACAAAAAAGCCCCGACCGTTTGGCCGAGGCTTTTTTGTGCAGTATAAGGACTATGCTAATGGAGTAGCTGCCTTGATTGTTAAGGCACCCGTTTTTAAGAACATATCCATCAACTGTTCTTTTGTCAGTTTCCCGTTATCAGTGGCTAGCATAGCATGGGTTAGCTTGTCTAAATCAAAGCTGTATTTTACAGGTATACTTTTTTCCAAAAGTTCCTGTAATACAGCCCACTGCTTAGCAAGTGCATCAAAATCATTGAGCGGAGCTGGCTCATATTTTGCTTTGAACACTTCCGGCTTACATGGATAGAAGGTGCCCGGCCTTCCGTCAGGAATGATATAATCGCCGTGACGCACAACTGCCGTTTCACCGTGCATGGTAGTCACGTTAACAGCCAAGAATCCTTCGCCATCGCCGCGCTCGCCACAGGCATCCGATTCTTCTCCTGGCTTAATGTAGTAGCCAGGATTGAGAGGGCTGATAGCATCCCCCAATAGCTCGCACACGTCATTCCAACTCTTGTAGTTGAGCTGCACAGCTTGTATCCGCACTTGCTTACTAATGTACTCGGCCATGATTTTTTTGGTTTGGTGAGTTACAAAGGTACCTATCCGTACACGTTTTCTAGCACAGTGTACACAGCGCCAGCCGCTTTCGCGTCCTGTGGTGGGCGCGTGAACTTGTGCGCCGACATGAGGGTAAAGCCCGACGCCACCGAGGGGTCGTTGAACTGCGTGTCCGCCTGGTTAAACACTTTCCAGTCTTCGAGCAATTCAATGAACGGGCAGTGGCGCCAGTCCACCGTCTCACCCGTGTCGTCGTAGCCCACCCAGTACTGCACGAACTCGGCAATCAACTCCGCATAGAAGCCCTTGGTGAGCGTAGACGATGGCGTGCCCTTGGCCTCCTGCTTCTTCGTGTTCTCAGTGTGAGTATAGGCCGGGCGGTCCATCAAAAATTCGCCGTAGCCCTTGCGCTCAAAGTGCCCTTCGATGTCGTTCTTCTGGTTTTCAAAGTGCAGCGCGCAGCCCAGCCAGTGACAGAGCAAAATCATGTCGTCGTAGAAAATGCTCGACACGGGTGGGCGGTTGATGTACTGCACGAAAAACGAGTTGGTCGGGTAGTAGCCCAGCGATTCTTTCCCGGTTTGCTCCACCGACTTTCGGTTGGCCGCCTCCACGTTGGGGTTGAACTTCACGAACCCGTAGGCCGCCGCTTTCGACGCCCGCTTCTTATCCGTCACCACCTTCTCATCCACCGGGTCACTACCTACCGCAAATTGAATGTCGTTGCGCGGCTTGTAGCGCTGCACGATACCGGCTGGCGTCGTGACCGTACCAGCCGATACCACGCGGTTCAACATTTCCTGGGGTGGCAACCACGAAATGAGGAAACGGCCGTTGGTTTCGTTGGGCACGGCGCGCACCTTCGTTTTCTCCTTGTTGAACACGAGGTCGTACCGCTTCGGCTTTTTCTCAGTCGGAAGGGCTGAGAGCACCGTGACGTTGCGGGCGATGTGCATGTTGTTGAAGCGGCCCTCTACAGCACGCCCCTCCAACGCCTCATCAATATTGAAGGGGTTGGCCCGGATTTCAGCTTCGAGCTTGTCGAGCTGGCCCGACTTGATGAAGCCGTCGCGCCGGTTCTGGAAATACTGCCGTGACTTTTCGATGTTGTCGCGGCCGTACTCATCAATTTCGTGGCCCTCCCACGCCGGTTGCAGGTAGCGCTTCAGCCCGCTCGCCGTGTGGCCGTTGGTATCTAGTTCGAGCGGGTTGGCGTCGCTCCACGCGCCCCGCGCCCGCTCGATACCCTTGCCCTCAATTTCCTGAATCGTGGACGTAACCATTATCTTGCCGATAATCTGCACGCCCTTGCCCGGTATCGGCTGTTCCATCGTGCGCTTCACGATAGAGCACGCCTTCATCGGGTCCGGTATCTGCGCCTTGAATGCTTCGTCGCGGCCATAGCGCCCGAGCTTCGCACCGTCATACGCTTCTTCTTGGCTGGGCCGGAAGTCGAGGATGCTTTCTTTCTCATCGCCGGCCATCACCGAGCCGTCCGTTAGTTTGGCCTGGCGCGAGTTGGCGGCCGGCGCAAAAAATTCGAGCGCCTCTTTTGGCGGGTTGGGGTTGCGGTAGATGGGCGAGAAGAAGTAGGGCAGCTTCTTCCAGGCCCGCACCACGGCGCGGCCAAAGAAGTCCTTCGCGTCTTTATCCGACTTGCTCTGAATCCCGCAGTGGCAGCGGTCCACCCGCGTCGCGTATTCGAGCAGGATGCAGCCGAGCTTGTACGACTTGCCTTGCTGGCGGCGCGTGATATAGAGCAGCCCGAAGCAGTTGGGGTCGTCTTCGCAGTGTTTCCAGAGCCAGAAGAAACGGCGGTCAGCCTCGCGGTAGTCGGGGTAGCCGCTGGGCGAATCTATCTGGTTGTAACACAAATAGAAATAGTGGATACCCGTGAGGTAGGTGGCCTGCCCGCAGTTCCAGAACCACACGCCGTTCACGCGCCGGTCCCACTCTTGGCGCATGAACTCCATCGCCTCTTGTTCCTCATGCCGCGTCCACAACCGCTGGGGCTTTTTAAACACGGTGGGCATTTCCGTTTTCACGAACTTTTGCAGCTCGCGCTTTTTCACGTCACCGTTAAGGAACGTAGACCGCGCCGGAATTTCTGGCGACACGCACTCGTATTCGCCAATTTGCTCGTAGTACCGATTTTGGTGCAGCCTCATACTCGTTTCACCGTTTCGCGGGCCATTTGCTCAGCCGTACCCTGCGTGCTCTTAGCCGCAACAACTTTGACGGCTGTTTCTAGTCCCTTATCACCAGCAAACAGATTCTTCTTCTCCGCGTTCACATTGCGAATCTGCGCGGGCAGGCCGTCGAGGGCGTCAGAATCCAACTCGGTTGAGGTGCGTAGCTTTCGCAGCTCTTTCCAAAGAATTGCTTCAGCCCCTAGGACGTAGGCCAGCATCATACTGTCTTCAGATTCCAGGAGCGCGTAGCTCATCGCGGCCACACCCTCATCGGTAAAATCGAATGCTTTCTCTTGGCGCGGGTCGTTGGCCGGCAGGCCCACGGCCGCCCACGCTTTCTGGTGGCGCAACTCAATGTTGGCGATGGTGAGGTAGCCCGAGCCGGGGTCGGTGAGCAAGATGCAGTAGCGCAGCAGCGCGTCATTTTTCTCGCTGCCGTACTTCACTAGGTCGGGGTATTCGGCCAATTCTGGCCACGTGCTGAGTACCGTTTCGCCTTTTTTGAGCGAAAAGATGTCGCGTCGCAAGTCGTGTTTGTAATTTTTATCGGCTGCCATAGCGCCGAAATTACGCAAAAAAGCCCTGAGCAATGCCCAGGGCTTTTTTAGTATGAGCTAATCCGAGAGCCGCGCTACTGACTCCGGCGCTAATATACTACGCTTGCCGCACTGGCCGCTTAATCTGGCGCGAATAACGCGACTCGCCCAGGCTCAACACTTCCTCATCGTCGCCGACCACGGCCGCGATGTCGATGTGGCGCACGGCGAAGTAATCCTTGCCCTCGATGCGGTAGAGCGGGCCACTTGTCCAGCGGTTGAAAAGCACCCGCAGGCCGGGGTAGAACGGCATCGCCATTCCCTTCAGCGCTTTGCCTAGATACTTCAGCCGGCCTTGGCCACTGAGCGGCTGCACGTTCTTTTCAACCACAAGCCCGAGCTTCTTCACTACGAGTTGAATTTTGCCATCTACCAAATCCTTCTCGGCGCCGGGCGGGTGAGTGGGCTCGGCCAGGGTGTAGCCGCCAACTGGCACGAGCACGCCGGGGCGCACGATGCAGAGCAGGGCTGAGTAGGGAAGGGTATGCACCGGGCCGAGGTCGTCGGTATAGAGCGGCGCATCTAGGTCGAACTCGTTTTGCTTAATCGCCACCACGTCGCCGGCCAGCACTTCGTCTTCGTGAAACAACTCGCTCCCAAACACGTCGCTGCCGAAGGTGAGTACTTCGGGAAAACTGGTGAAGCGCTGGGTGGGCGTCACGACTTCAGCAATGCACACGGCGCCGGGCTTATGCAGCAGTTCTTCGTCGGCGTGCATCCCCTCGGTGTGCTCTACAAGTAGCTGCCCACCCAGGCCCTTCACCGCTTGGCCCTGGTCGTTGCGCAGTGCGCCGCCGTCCCAGGCCTTACGCACGCGCACCGCCAGGTAGTTGTCGGGCAATCTCATAGGTAGCCGAGGATAAAGCGTTCCGCCATGATAAGTGATTCCTGCCCATTCTGGATGCAGGGGGTGCCGGCAAACTTATCGAACAGCACCGTATCCCCTTCCTTGGCTGTCATGGGGTCAGGCTTGCCCGTGGTGCGGTTGTACTGGCCAGGGCCTACGGCTAGCACCACGCCAACAAGGCTTGTGGCCTGCACAGCAGGGGGAATGATAATGCCGCCCTTCGTCACTTCGTCGGGCGGCAGTTGCTTAATTAGTACGTTGTCGTTGGCTGGCTTCATGTCGAAGATGTCGGGAATAGTATCAAGTGGCGGATGCTCTATCACATGCTGCAAATGTCGGGTTAAAAGGTCGAGATACAACCCTGGGGGTAGGGGCCGACCAACCAAGTCCTGACCCCCACCCGTGTAACCGATACGCTTATTTACCGAGTCTACCCACGTGCGCAGCGGCACGTACCAGTTGTTGTGGGAGTCGAGGTAAAAGCAGAAGTCAGGGCGAATGGGTAGCATAACGATTAGCTGAATATGCTCAGCAAGGCCTCTTTCTCCCTAACAGTAGTTCGCAAAACAATCAATTCTTTCTCCAACAATGCTCGCACTTTTTGCACAAGTTCTTCGCGGGTTTCAGCGCATTGCGCAGATAAGTCCTTCTCGTTTCTCGGGAAATAGTCGGTGTATTTGTAGTTATCGTGCCACTGGGTATAGGTGTACCAGCGCTTATCAACCACCTTACTACCATCTGCAAAACGCCAATTTTCATAGCGATGCACTGTGATTTCTTGGGGGCCGCCAGCGGTGTATATCCAGAGCTTCGATTCTGCCACCTCTTTGCGCTCGACAAACTCCGTGGCGTGGCCAACAACCCCTACCCATTTTCCCCAGCCAGCCTCAGCGGGCATGGCTTCAATTTCCAGACGACGTTCGTAGCTCATTTTGAATCGGTTTACAAGGTGGGCGCACCGGAGTCCGTGAATCGCTGCCGGGCTTGGTGAAGACTTTGACGTGGTTGAGCTGGTGATATTGGCGGCACCCACACACACTGCAAGTAGCCCACTTGCCTGTTTTGGGGGTGCCGCCAATCCAGCTATGCTTTGTGCTCACCAGCTACGCCGCGGTCGAGGCGTTTTTTAAACCGCCGCCCCAGGCATTCGAGCGCCCCGTGAATGTGGGCCATGAACTCATCGTGTTCCTCAGCCGGAAATACAGCGTTCAGCTTCGGGTGGCGGTCGGCAATCACGAGAAGCAGTTGCTCAGTTTGCACACCAGTCTGCCACGTGCCATCGTCGTTTTTCTTCACAAACGTCAACGGCAATCCTTCCAAACCATAAACTGCCCCGTTGTCGTAGCGCAGCATCGGCTTGATTTCGTAATTGTGCGCCCCGTCAAATTTCTCGTCGGTTATGATGGACACAATACTGGACTCATTGCTTGGGAACACGCAGGTATCAAGCACCACACGTTTGAATGCAACAGTCGTCATTCCTTCTGACGGGTCAGAATACAGCTTATAAGTTTGCGAGGGGAATATCTGCTTTAAGCCAATATCCAACGCTTCTTTGAGGTGCGCAACAGGCCCAACATAGCTGGCTGCGGTAGGGTCAGGGGTAGGTGCCCCTTCAGTGTAAAAGTGTAGGCTTACGCGGCCTGCGCCTTGGTCCTCTATTGCAATTTTCATTTTAAAAAAGGTTAAAGTGAGGTGATGATTTTGTCGCCGCTGGGCCGCGAGTACATGAGCTTGTTGCCCGAGAGGCGCACCGGCTTTTTGCCCAGCAGGGACCAGATTTTTTCGCAGTATTCCGGCCCCTTGCCTGGCTGCACGTAGGCCAGCGTCAGGTGCGGGTGGTAGTCGTACTCGTTGGTGTACTCGAAGCGCTTGACGATACCCGCGTTCAGGCTCACCAGCGCCGGGCTTTTCACGTCGAACTTCACCACGTCGTATTTCGGACTATGAAAATTGCTCACGCCGGAAAGCGTGAGCGGAATTTGTGATGAGGCAAGCAGTTTGGCCGCCTTGATAACAGCATTGGGGTAGCTGGCCTTGCCGTCGTCGTGGAAGCCGTAGAGCGCCGTCACGTGCGGGTCGTACTCGATGCCAAATTCCCCTACAATGTCGGATTCGTGCAGGTCGGCCGGCTTAAAACCAGCCAGTATTTCGGCGTAGTGCGGTATTTGCGCCGCTTTTACTAGCAGCATGAGGCACCCAAAGTCATACTTCTGGCCCTCTTTGTCGGAATTTTTGGGCATCTAGTGGTGAGCTGAAACGCTGGGGTGGCTGAAGGAAGGATGCGACGTGGACGTGCTCATGTGGAAGCTGGGCGCCGGGGCCGACCGCACCGGCACAGAGTAGGTGCGGGGCGCCGAGTAGGTGCGGGTGACGGTGGGCGCCGGTTTCGGTGTAGCAACCACCCGAGCTGGCGCCGGTATAGTGTACACATGGGTTGGCGGGGCCGTGCTATAGCGCAGCGCGGGTGCTTTGGACATGGGTGCAGGGGCCACAACGGGCGCCTTGGGGCGGGCAGGCGTCGGCACAAAGCGCTTCATCTGCGGCGTGGGCAGGTTTGGGTGGGCAGCGGCCCAGCTTGCCGCCGCGGCCGTGGCCTTGATGCGGGCGGCGCCGTAGTCGGTGTGGTAGAGCGGCGAGCTATGGTTGTTGTAGGCCGAGGCGGGGTCGGTGTAGTACAGCCGGGGGTTGCGCTGGTAGTACGACGGGCCGTGGTAGAGCACAATCACGCGGTCGTTGCTGCGCTCGTAGCCATCTTCGACGTACATGGTGGTATCGGGCGCGATTTCTTGCGGCTCATTCACGTCCACAACGACAGGTTGGCGGCGGGGTTCATCCGAGCAGGCGCCGAGCAGCAGCGCGGCGAGTAGCGAGGCCGAAAAAAGCAGGGTTCTCATGGGTAAACTGAAAAAATGAAGTGAAAAATGGGGTGCTAGCGACGAAAATGCCCGTTGGTGTAGGGCTCAGGAACGGGGTAGTACCTGCGGCCGTGCCGCTTTTTCCGTTTGTTGTACAAATCAGTCGGATAAAAAACCGTTTGTTGCTGGCCATTCAGTTTGTGGCCAGCAACGCTTTCAAACGGGTAGCAGACTTCGACTTCATCGTGGGCAGGCGTCGAAAATCGTGCGGTGCGCTTCGTAGTTTGGGCGGGGGTATTGCGGTCCATTAGTAGTCGGGTACTTGTGGGACGGTAGAATAGTGAATGACTTCGGGCGCCAGTAGGGTGCCGCGCATTTTTTGGCTGCCGTTGTGCAAGAGCGCCGGTTCGAGCGCGTGGCGCAGCACCCATATTTCGTGAAATACATCTAGGCCGGCGCCTGATGGGGTGGGGTCATGCACCAATCGGCCATTGGCCATGATAACCACGTGAGCTTCCCCCATTGTCTCACCATAGGCCAAGTAAAGCACGTTCTCATAGCCCTCTGGAAAGGGTTTGTGACGGGCATGGTGCAGGCCAATATTGCGGTCAGGCTCCAAATAGAATCCCTTCTCGTAAAGCCAGCTTGTGAGGGTAGATAACCAGACTTTCCCTTCAGCCATTACCTCAAAATTGGGCACCTCATCAATCGAGAGGTCGAGTACCGAGGCGACCACGGCCGCCAGGCAGTTGCCGACCTTGTGCTGGGGCGGCAGCTTCGTTTGAAATACCGGGGTCATAGCGTGCGTGCTTGGTGCCCGTACTCCTTTGCGCGCATGTCGTATTCTTCCTGACTTTCGCAAGGGTGAATCACTCCGCAGTCTTCGCCGGGGCAAATGACCTGCCGCACGCCCGGCAGGATATGAGTGCGTAGTGGCTGCTGGCAATTCCAGCAGGGTACTACTTTTTTCGGGGTTTTTTCACGTTTCATAAATTAAAAATATTGGCAGGTAGTGGGCACCCATTTGTGAGAAAATCTATAACATACTTAATCTCTCGCACCTCCTTTTTTTCTGCCCACTCACAAACTTGTTCGTAGGTCCAAGCGGCTATTTCAGGAAGGTGTTTTCTGTTATAGAAAATGTTGTCCAGCATTTCTTGGCGAGTCTGAAGCCAGGAAGGAAGCATATCAAACAACTGGTGGTTCAACATCAATTTTTGGCAGCACCGTCCAGTTGTTGGGAAACTGAATGCCCGATGAGGCCATGCTGACGTTCGGCACGGGTGAGCCCGTTTTTTGCCACTCCTTCTTCGTGTTACCAAGCACATGCAGAATTTTACCGCTGAGCCCATCCAGCACCCACGAAATATTTGGCATCCAATCTTCACATCGAATCTGGTGGCCTTCGTAGAGCGCCCCCTTCGCTTGCTCCCATGAGTTGCCAGCGCCGATGGTGAAGTTTTGGTCGTTCTTGTGGCGCCAGTCGGCACTATCAATGAAATCTTGCACCATTTGCTCCTGCACCTCCGACTGGAATTGCTTAAAGGTTTCTTGTGGACTGAATATGCTGTAGGGTTTCGGAAAAACTACTGGCCCCCGCGATTCTTTCCAAAACTCTCCATCTGGAAATTCTGACGATACAGACTGTACATAAGCCGGTTCTTTAATTGCTAACGCCTTCAGCAAGGCGCCATCTTCGGGCCGGTTGTAGTGGGTGACGGGGCCGGCTGGGTGGTACGGCTCCCACGGGCCGTTCCAGTTGGCGCTACGCAGCACCGAACCGTCTTCTTGCGGCTGAAAGTGATGCCAAGGCTGCTTCACTGGGTTGCGGTCGGGCTCGGCATACGTGATGGAAAAGCCCATCGGCAGCCCCGTAATGAGGTGGATGGTATTGGCATCAATCTGGTGGCTGGTACCGGGCTTGCGCTCGATGCCGTGGTAGACGAGGTAGCCGCCGCTTGGCTGCAATATCCAGATGGTTTCGATGTAGCCACCGACGACCACGTTGGCCACCAGCGAAAAGGGGTGGTTGTGGGGCGGGCCGGTATCAACATCGTGAACCACGTGAAACGGGTTCCATTGGTCGGGCAAGAAGATTTTGGTGATGGGGCCGTTGGGCTCCACGCGGGGTACGTGCTCCGGGCTCGGCTGACTGAGGTGGTACATGCGGGTTGGTTTGGTGAGAAAAAAATTAAAAGTGGGTTTCGATGAGTGCTATCACTTCGGCAAACGTGCCGTCGTTGTGGCCGCTGATGTAGGCCAGATTTTGAATACCGAGTCGCTTGGTGATGAGCCACGGCAGCGGGCCAAGGTCGGCCCAGCGTGCTACAACGTCGGGCAACGCTATCGCTTCACCGTTGTAGGTGAGCACCAAGTAGCCGGGCAAGTACGGGTTCGTCGTCTTTTCTTTGACAAGCGGCATCCCAGCTTGCATCGCCAGCTCGCAGAGCCACCCTAGGGCGCTGTGCTGCACCGGGCCGATACCCGCCTGCGCCGTGACGGGGCACGTGGCCAAGCGGCCGTTTGTGTTGGGCTGCGCCGTGCGCAGTGTGTCGAGCCAGAGAAGTTTGATATGCGGGTCCATTAGCTGCGGTAGGGGCGGGCTGGTTTGGGGGAATAGGCACGTTGGTCGCCCGCTTGCAGTTCCAAGCGGGCGGCCTGTGCGTTGGGAGTGGCCTTGATAATAGCTTCTGCATCTTCTTCAGCCAGACTCATGCGCCGTAGCACGTACCCCATTTTGGAGAGGCGGCCAGCCCCCAGCGCAGCATCAAGTGATGCGATTCGCGCTAGCATTTGCTCAGTCATACAAATAGAAAAAGGATGGCTGCAATCACGATTATCCCGAGTAGTATTTGACCAATGCCACGAAAGATTTCTTTGGCAATCCCAGTGCCCATGTCGTCGGCCGCAGTGCGAGTAATTTTTTCGTTTTTCATTCTTCCGTTGGAATAGTTAGAGAATGGGGGCACACTTTCCCTTCGCGTCCTTTTCGCCAGAAAATAGTGCAGTTGCCATCTTGCCGCGCACTATCGCATTTCACCTCGAAGTTGCCCTGAATAACTGTGCAAGGGTATTTTTCGCTCACGAAAAGGCTGTTTAAGCAAGCAAGCGCGAGGGCTATTAGCACCAAGGCAAATAATAACAGACCGCCTTGGACTCGATTAGCAGTGCTCATGGATTCTCGACTTTACAGTTGATGAAAATTTGAATGTTTTTGGCCCGACTTTTCAGGTCGCCGCGCCACGTGGCGTCGGGGTCGATGTGGTAGACGCCGCGCCCGATGCGCCGCAGCATTCCTTTGGCGACGAGTTGGCACAGGGCGTTGTCGATGCTGCCGATGCTGAGCCCAATTTCGCCGCTCATGCGCTCTTTTATCGGGCGCGCCAGCACCACTTCGTTCGTGTTGACTTTGGTTTCGAGCGAGCACCAGAGCAACACTTTCACCTCGTTGCCACTCAGGTCGAGCAGGGCACTTATGAGCTTGCCGTAGACTATCAGCCATATCTCATTATCCTTCACCAGCACCTCGCGGGTAATGACTTTTTGGCCCACCACCTCGCCCGAGTTGGTATCTACAAATGTTTCGGTACTTACCGGGTGGGTTTTCAGCTTCATATTTTCAGTTAAACCAGAAGATTACACGCACATTTTCTGGCTCCCCTAGCTGCCGTAATTTATTCAATTCATCAAAGTAGTGTTCGCCCAAGTGCTCGCGCATCGACATCACTTCGCCCTCGCCAGGTTTTCCCTGCTTATTGCCACTGTAGCGTACCACATTCCCATCCGCTGACTTGTAGACATTTCCGAGTCGCAGGTTTTCAAATTGCTGTTCGTAGTCGAAGGCCAGCAGCTCAGCTACCGTCACGAAGGAGTATCCATAGTTGTTGCCATCCTCAATAATGCTATCTGCTATCGACCACTTCTCGCACCACAAGTCATTCGCCGACTCGCGCAAATAGGCGCTATCATTGGGCAGCCCTCGACCACTTGCTATCACTGGACAACACGCGGTATTTTGCACATCACCTAGGAAGCCATAGACCGCATAACTGCGCACACCAAACGGGAAATCATCTTCTGTTCTCACCCCTACTTGGTGCTCTTGCTCTGCGCTTACTATGCGCCAGATGCCCTCCGTATCGCGGGCCTCCACAATTGTTGAAATATCAGCGCCCATTTCTACTCGCTTAAATCGGCCAAGTAATCGTGCCGCACCCCAATCGCGGGCACAAATCGTTCAGGCCTGTGTAGGGCATAGTTCCATACTACGGCCTGACCTACAAGCCCGTGGTTCAGCATGTGCTCATGTAGCCCTGCATCCACCACTGCCCACAGCAGGTAGCCCTTGCAGCACGCGTCGAAGCTGCCTATATCACCAGCCCCATCCTCGAACCAGAACTCTATCCACTTCCCAGTACTGCGTAGGTACTTTATGACGTGCGTTTTCATACCGCAAAGCTACACCAAAATACGATAGTTCCTCACGCCCAACATGAGTAATATTCACGCCTACGTGAGTAATCCTCATTTCCACGTGAGTATTACTCATTTTTCACTTTCAGTAACTCTCTCACCCCCACCACTTATTGCCTACGTTCCTTATCTATATAGAGCCCATAACTATATCCTGTCGTCTACCCCCCCCCCCCCCGGGCCCCCCCCCCCCCCCCCCCCCCCCGCCCCCCCACGATGGGGTGCGTCGCGATGGGGGGGCCCACAGAGCGGGGGGCCCCCCTGTCGGTCCAACGGCGGCGGGCCGCACAGCAGCGGCGGCGGC
>Ga0182199_1000004_pt1 | contig 23262 bp, 18 predicted proteins | sample G5R1MG_14_FD_128396 | JGI IMG/M metagenome (GOLD analysis project Ga0182199, IMG submission 128396) | Switchgrass phyllosphere microbial communities from Michigan, USA - G5R2_NF_12SEP2016_LD1 MG | ecosystem: Host-associated > Plants > Phyllosphere > Phylloplane/Leaf | place: USA: Michigan...
CTCCCGTTGCTACCGGGTGGCCCGTTGCGGCTACTGAGGCGGCGGTTGAAGTGCCCAAGTATCCGGTAGTTTATCCGGGTCAGCCTGACACTGAAGAACCTGAGGCGTTCCGCGCCCGGCGCAATGCTGAAATACAGCACTGGCTTACGTCCAAGACCACGCTTGACACCGCCAAGACGGATGAAAGCGACTGGCGCGGGCGGGTCACTGGCACGCTGTTTCCGCAGCCCAAGAAGGGCACTCAGCGCTATGACCTTGGCGGCGGCTATAAGGTCAAGCTTCAGCACGTCTTGAACTACACCATTGGCAACAAAGACGCTGTTGACGATGCTGGCGCTAAGGTCAGCGTGCGCGCTCAGGTTGAAGCCTTGGAAGACAAGGTTGCGGCTATGGGCGATGCCCACAGGGTCTTGTTTGAGGGCGTGGTGACGTGGAAGCCTGAAGTTAGCGGCTCAGCTTATGAAAAGCTTGACCCCAATGACGCGGTGCATTTGGAAGTCAGGAACGCCATTGACGAGTTGCTGACTATCAAGCCGGGTTCGCCTCAGCTTTCGTTTGAAGAACCCAAGCCGGAAGCCTGACCGTGGAACTGCCAGCACAACAAGACCTAGATGACATGGCTGAGCTTGTTGGCGGGCACGGTGTCACGTTCAACACTCTTGGCCCTGAGGCGCGCATTCAGGTCATTCAGCTTGTCAATCAGTGTGACGCGGTGGCTGAGCTTAATAGCATCCGGGTTGGCATTGATAACCTTGACCATGAACTGACTAAGGTTGGCGATTGGTTTAAGAACAGCCGTCTTTATGAAGGGTCTTACTAATGAGTATGTTGGGTAGTGTTGTGAGTGGCCCGGCAATGACGGGTCAGCGTATCGTCATTGCCGGGGCTGAAAAGGTTGGCAAAACCACGTTGGCTTGCGATGCTCCCAACTCGCTTCTTGTTCCGCTTGAAATTGGCTATGCCAGCATACGCACCCCGCGTATCCCGCAAATGTTGACCACATGGGAAGAAGTTGAGAACCTTTGCATTGAACTGTTGCAAGCCGCTCAGGCTGGCAGGATTGCGCGCGGGTCTAGCATTGTGTGGGATAGTGCTACGGCGCTAGAGCGCATTATTCACGGCAAGATTATTAGTCTTGATGCTGCTTGGAAGCCCGGCAATCCCAATGGCGTCAACATGGAAGTTGCTCTTGGTGGTTACGGCAAGGCGTATCAGAACGCGCTTGACTATTTCAACCGGTGGACGCGCTACCAAGACGAATTGGCTTTGCGCTTTGGCATCAATTGCATTGTTACTTGTCATGTGTTTTCGGCTCTTGTTCAAGACCCGGCGCATGGCGAGTATCATACTTGGGATTTGCAGTTGCATTCTCCCAAGAACCAAAAGAACTACGGCAAACGGGAGGCAATTACACAATGGGCTGACATGGTTGGCTTTTTTCACGAACCTATGTTTGTCATGCGTGCGGAAAAGGGCCAGAACCTTAACCGCGCTGTCAGCGGCAATCAGGGCCGGGTCATGGGCGTTGACCGCACCCCCGGTTGGGTAGCTGGCAACCGTTACGGGTTGTCTGGCACTATTCCAATTCCTAACCCTAGCGCCAATCCGCCGGGCGGGTGTTGGAATTATCTGGCTCAGGCAATCCATGCCACGTCTGGCATTGACTTGTTCAACCGGGCTTATGCTTAGTCAGGACGAACAGGCGACACTTCGCCAGATATTACAGTTAGCTGATAGGCACTTGTTGATTGCTGAGCGCCTTAAAGCTTCAGTTGAAACCTGTTTAAGCAATCAATCACTGAAAGGACTAGATGACATGGTTGCATTCTCGTTTAACGCTCAGCAGCATACCCCTCAGTATGGTGGCGGTGGTGGCCTTCCGGCTGGCCCTAATGGCGAGCCGGTCAAGTATAAGGTTGTCATTGTCAACTCGTCTCAGGAAAATGTTGAGAAAAACAACATGGTTGTTGGCGGGTATCTGGCCCTTGAACTGACCCCAATTGAGGGGCCGCTTCAGGGCACCAAGCATACTGACCGGCTCAATCTCCACCATACCAACCCCAAGACGGTTGAGATTGCCAACAAGCAGCTTTCTGCTTACTGCCATGTGCTGAACAAGTTTCAGTTCAATGACACGGCTGAGCTTCACAACATTCCTTTTGTTGTTGAGATTGGCTTGCAGAAAGCCCCCAACCCGAACGGCTACACTGAAGTCAAGGCCATCTTTGACGTGAACGGGAACGAACCCGGCAAGGCTGGCAATGGCCCTCAGGTTCAGCAGCAACAGCCCAACATTCCCAACCAACCGGCTGGCGGTGTTCAGGCTCAGGGCAACGGTTGGGGCGGTGCGCCGCAAGACCAAGGCCAGCCGCAGGGTGGTGGCTTTGGCGGTGGTCAGCCGCAGGGTGGCCAGCCTCAGGGCGGCGGTTGGGGCCAGCAGGGCGGCGCTCAGCCTGACCCGAACGCTGGCGCTCAGGGTGGCGGTTGGGGTGGCCAGCCTCAGGGTGGTCAGCCTCAGGGTGGTCAGCCGCAGCACGGCGGCATTGACAACAACGTTGCCATGCCCGGTCAGGGCCAGCCGCAGGGCGGCGGGTTCCCGCAGGGCGGTGGTCAGCCTCAGGGCCAGCCGCAGGGCGGCGCTCAGGGATGGGGTGGCCAGCCGCAGGGGGGTCAGCCTCAGGGCCAGCCTCAGGGCGGTGGCGGCTGGCAGCAGGGCGGTGCCCCGGCTGGCGGTGGTCAGCCTCAGTGGGGGCAGCGCTAAGCGCTAGGTGCCGGGGCGGGTTTCGGCTCGCCCCGGTATTCCGATGAAGGGCGCGAAGGTAATTAGCTGGCGTTCCCCCTGTTTCGCTGGCTAGGTCTATGCTTCAGCACTGTTGCTGGCCACTATGACCCCCGGTGGTAAACGCGCCTTTCTTCCGAATACCGGGAAACCCCTGACATGACCGAACAACTGGCTGGCGGCTTGTTCGCCAATAATGCCCTTGACCTTACCAACAGCATTGACCGTAAGAAGCTCGTTCTTGCGATTGAGAATGACATTGATGCTGCTTGCCGTGCTGAGTTTGCGGAAGACCCGCGCACGCACCTTGGCGCGTCTGTCATTGGCGATGATTGCCGGGCTAAAGCTTGGAACGCCTTTAGGTGGCTGAAGTTTGAACAGTTTGACGGGCGTATGCTGCGGCTGTTTAATCGCGGCCATGAAGAAGAAGCGCGCTTTGTTCGCTGGCTGACAATTGCCGGTTGGGAAGTGCGGGAGTTTGACCCTGAGACTAAAAAGCAATTCCGCATTGTGGGGTCTAAAGGTCACTTTGGCGGTTCGCTTGACGGGATGGCTAAAGCCCCCTCGCGCTATGCTATGTCTATTGGCTTAGACGCCAACACCATATTCCTGCTAGAGTTTAAGACGCACTCTGAAAAAAGCTTTGCTAAGCTGAAGAAAGATGGCGTTGTTAAATCCAAGCCACAGCATTACCGGCAAATGTGTAGCTATGGCCGCGCCTATGGCTTTCACTTTGCGCTTTATTGTGCTGTCAACAAGAATACGGATGAACTTTATTTTGAAGTTGTCCAACTTGATTGGCGTGAAGCCGATGACCTTTTTAGGAAGGCTGAGGGCATCATATTTAGCCAGACGCGCCCGCCTAAGATTGCTCAGACTGACAGCTTCTTTGACTGTAAGTATTGCGATTTTGCGGGGCTGTGTCACCGGGGCGAAGTGCCCACAAAGAATTGCCGCAGTTGCCGTAATGCCTTCCCGGTTGATAATGCTGAGTGGTTTTGTCAGGTGCATAACGCCAATATTCCCAAAGACGTTATCCCGGTTGGTTGCGGCTCTTACGCTAGGATTGCTTAAGCATGTCGGCTCTTGTCGGCTTCACTGAGCCGCTACAACCTGAAGACTTGATTGGCCACAACGGCGGGCCGGTTCTTGAAGACCGTTGGTATCAAGAAGAAGCCGTTGACTCTTTGTTTAACTATTTCGCCACGCATGGCGGAACGGGCGAAGACGGCTTGCCGATTAAGGCAAACCCGCTTGTTTGCTTGCCTACTGGCACTGGCAAGAGCGTGGTTATTGCTCGCTTCATTCAGCGTGCCATGATGATGCACCCGCAAACGCGGGTCTTCATGTCAACGCACGTCAAAGAGCTTATTGCTCAGAACGCCAAGAAAATGCTAGAGATTTGGCCACTTGCGCCACTTGGCATTTACTCAGCGGGCTTGAACAAGCGGGAACATTCGCAGCCTATTACTTTTGGTGGCGTTCAGTCTTGCGTTGGCAAGTTCCCGCTATTCGGGCGGCGCGACTTGCTTGTTATTGATGAAGCGCACCTAGTTGGCAATGAAGGGCGTTACCTTGACTTCATTGAAGAACTAACCAACGGGCCAAAGGGCGCTGACCCGCACAGCGGGAACTTCAACCCCTATCTCAAAGTCATTGGGCTGAGCGCTACCCCTTACCGCCTTGGCATGGGGTGCATGACGAACGGCGGCATATTCACTGACATTGCTTACAACCTTTGCACTATTGACGGCTTCACGCGCCTGATAGCTGAAGGGTTCCTTTGCCCGCTGATACCTAAGCGCACTCAGACTGAGCTTGACGTTAGCAGCGTCAAAATGTCTGGCGGTGACTTTGCAGCCGGTGCGCTAGAAGAAGCCGTTGACAAGGCTGACGTGACTTACAACGCACTATGCGAAGTGGTCAACGCTGGCTATAACCGTGCCTCTTGGCTGTTGTTCGCTAGCGGCATCAAGCACGCTCGCCACATTGCTGAAATGCTCAACACCGTCTTTGGCGTGCCATGCGGTCTTGTTCACTCTGGCACCAAAGAGTTCCCGCGCACTGACAAGCAAAACAGCGATGACCTAGAAGCTTGGAAGCGTGGCGATTTGCGCGCCATCGTCAACATGAACAGTCTGACCACTGGCGTTGACCACCCGGCTTGCGACCTAATCGCCATGTTGCGCCCTACCATGTCAACTGGCCTTTGGGTTCAAATGCTAGGCCGGGGCACGCGCCCATTTGATTGGAACAAGCTGACCCCGGCTCAGCGTTCTTATCTCAAATACTTTGCTGGCTACGTTAAGCAGAACTGCTTGGTGTTAGACTTCGCTGGCAACACCCGGCGCTTGGGGCCAATCAATGACCCTGTGATACCGCGCCCCAAGGGTAGCGGCCCGCCCGGTGACGCGCCTGTGCGTATCTGTGGCAATTGTGGCACCTATAACCATGCGAGCGCCCGGCTTTGCATCGTCTGCGGCTCTGAGTTTGTCTTTGAGGAAAAGCTAAGCTCTAAGGCGTCTGACCTTGAATTGCTGCGGTCTAACTTGCCTCAGATTGAATGGTTTACTGTCAACCGCGTGGTCATGGTGCCGCACGAAAGCCGTTCAACTGGCAACAAGTCAATCAAAGTAGCTTACTACTGTGGGCTACAAACCTTTTACGAATACATTAGCGTTGAAAGCAATATCAACTTCTTTCGCAAGAAGTCACGCGATTGGTTCCGGCAACGTTACCACTATTCAACGCCACAATACACTTGGGCTGAAGACGTGCCCGCTACTAATGATGAAGTGTTGATGTTGGCTCAGGAACTACGCCCGCCGCTACGCATCAAGGTTTGGGTCAACAAACAAACGCCAGAGGTTCAAGGCTATGAGTTCTGACTTTAATGACCAACAAATGAAGCGAATAGCGGCATTTGGTGAAGTAGCTGGCAAGCTTGCTGGCCAACTTCAGCGGGCGTGCCGCTCTTGCGTTCATTGTGACCACTTCAACCAAGGGCGCGAACTGTGCCAGCTTAATGGCCAGCGGCCACCGGCTAAAATCATAGCCTTTGGCTGTGAATGCTATGAGGATGAAATACCTTTCTAATGCGTAGCCCATGCTCAGGTTGCGACCAATGGCAATGCGTCCTTGGCGATAGAAAAAAGGATTGCTTGGCGCATTATGACAATTTGCGGCGCATAGGCAACTCTGAGCGCGGCTTTGCTGGCAGCAATGAAGACCCGGCAAACTGGCCAGAGTTTGAGCGCAATTATTATCTTAAGATGACACAACTGGCGGAAAGGAAAAGTAACATGGCAGCACCAAGGGGCCGGGGCAGACCGGCTAAAGTCAATTCGCAAGCTGAGCAACTTTCAAAGGCGCTCAACTTTGTTGCGTCGGCTACTGAAGGCAATGACCCTCAGAACTTCAAGGCTTATGTGCGGCTTGAAGGCAATATGGCCATTGCTTCAACTGGCCAGATAACGGCAGGGCACCCGATTGCGGAAGAACTGAAGCTATGCCCACACTTGGAGCGGCTTAAATTGTCGCTGTTGAAGTGCGGCAAAACCCTTGTGCTGACCGAAACGCCAACCGGGCAACTCAGCGTCAAGGGTGACAAGCTCAGGGCGGTAGTGCCGTGCGTTCCCGCGCATGATATGCCGGTTTTCTTGCCTGACCAACCGGTTGCTGTTGTTGATGACCGGCTAAAGGAAGCGTTCAAGGGCTGCGGCATTCTGGCTAGCGAAGCTGGCGAGCGAGTGGTTGAGGCATCCTTGCTGCTTGAAGCCAACACATGCACTGGCACCAACGGTTACGCCATGCTTCAGTTCTGGCACGGCATTGACTTGCCGCCTCACATGGTCTTGCCCAAAGCGTTCACAGCCGCGATTGCCAAGGCTGAGGGCACGCTTACCGGCTTTGGCTTTAGTTGGGATAATACGCTAAACAAGCCCGGTAGCATCACCCTTTGGTTTGAAGGCGGCTCTTGGCTTAAGACGCAATGCTATTCTGACCGGTGGCCAGACGTGGCGCGCATCCTTGATATTCAGAGCTTCCCGGCTGACGTGCCCGCTGGCTTGTTTGACGCTGTTGAGGCGGTGGAAAAGTTCAGTGACGATAAGGTGCCAAGCGTCTTCTTTGCTGAAAACAAAGTCATGTCTCACCCTAGCCCTGAGATTGGCGCACAATGGGAAGTGCCCGGCCTACCGGCTGGCAAGCGCTTTAACTCCAAAATGTTCCGGCAAGCTGGCCCGTTCGTCAACAGTATTGACCTGACCACTTACGCTGACAAGGCGGTATTCTTTGGCGGCAGCGATACAGCCCCGGTGCGCGGGGTCATCATGGGCATGACAGGGGGCGTGGTAGCCGCTGAGCCGCCGCAGGGCACCGGGGCAGAGAACTACGCGCATGGGGGCGGTGACAGCGGGTGGAGCGCGCCTGAGGGCGGTTCGCACATGACAGGCGACCCCTCAGACGATATGGAAGACGGCAGCGCTGAAGACGGCTTCAATGCTAATCCCGGTTGGGGCTAAGCCCTGACTATCAAGTAGCGTTACCCAACGCGAAAGGTGACATATGTTCTTTGACGATAGCAGACCTGACAGACGCAAACGTGCTGACAAGCGCGAAGGCGTAAACCGACACATGCGGCTTACAAGCTCGCTAATACCGGCCCCAAAGCAATATGAATTGCTGACCGTTGACGAACTGTTTAGCGGCAAGCCTCGCACCTTTATCTTTGATACTGAGTGCTACAAGAACTATTGGCTGGCTGCTTTCAAGTGCGCCGAAACCGGCAAAATCATATTCTTTGAAGTTAGCCCTGAAACCGGGCTGAACGCCAACTTGCTTGGCTTCATCATGCACCGCTTCCTTATTGTGGGCTTCAATAGCATTAGCTACGATATGCCTATGATTGCGCTGGCTTTGCATGGTCTAGCGCCTTGGAAGCTTAAGCAGATTAGTGACGAGATAATCAAAGAGGGCAAGCGGCCCTATCAGATTGAACGTGACTATGGCGTGCGTATTCCTGACAGCAACCACATTGACTTGATTGAAGTTGCGCCCATTGACGCCAGCCTTAAGATTTATGCCGGGCGGCTTCATTGCGAGCGTATGCAAGACTTGCCGTATTCTGAAGACTCTGAGCTTCAGCGGCATGAAGCCATGATTGTGCGTGACTATTGTATCAATGACCTTGACAATACGCACTTACTTTATGACCACCTGAAACCGCACCTAGAGCTAAGGAACATCATAGGCAAAGAGTATGGCGTTGACCTTCGCTCTAAGTCTGACGCTCAGGTTGCTGAAGCCATCATTGGCATTGAACTTGAACGGGCGGGCGCTGAGATTGGAAAGCCCACAATTGGCCCCGGTGACACGTTCTTTTATGACGTGCCCGAATACGTCAGCTTCAAGACGCCTCAGTTTCAGCAAGCGCTTGATGTTGTCCGCAGCACGCCCTTTGTTGTTGGCAATAGCGGGTCAGCAGAGTGCCCGCCAGCGATTGCAGCGCTTAAACCCCGGCTAGGCTCTGGCACCTATCGTCTTGGCGTTGGCGGCTTGCATAGCTCTGAGGAAAACACCGCGCACTTTGCTGACCCTGACACGCTGATAATAGACCGCGACGTTGCCAGCTATTACCCTTACATCATCCTGAACAACAAGCTGTTCCCCCCGCACATTGGCGCGATATTCCTAGAGATTTACCGCGCTATTGTTATGCGGCGGCTTAAGCTGAAGAAGATGAAAGACCCGCTAGAAGCCGGTCTTAAGATTGCTATTAACGGTATCTTTGGTAAGCTTGGCAACCTGTTTAGCAAGGTCTATGCCCCTCATTTGCTGTTGCAAGTTTGTATGACCGGTCAGCTTTGCCTTATGATGCTGATTGAGGCGCTAGAGCTTGCGGGTATCCCGGTTGTGTCGGCTAACACTGACGGCATTGTGATTAAGTGCCCTAAGCACCGCTACAAAGACCTTGAAACCGTCATTATGGTTTGGGAAAACCTGACCGGCTTTAGCACTGAAGAAACCCGCTATGAGGGTATCTTTAGCCGCGACGTGAACAACTACATTGCCGTCAAGACTGAATATCATGTTGACGAGGCAACTAAAGAAGTTGTCTGGCACGATGGCGTCAGGGGCGAATTGAAAACCAAGGGTGTTTATTGCGAGCGCGGCTCAGCACAGAACAGCGTTCTGTCAAAGAACCCTGAAGCTTATGTTTGTTCAATGGCTGTGCAAGAGTTCTTGGCTAAGAACGTGCCGGTGGCTGACACAATCGTCAATTGTAAAGACGTGAAGCGCTTTGTTTCGGTTCGCACCGTCAAGGGCGGTGGCGAGAAAGACGGCATATATCTTGGCAAGGCTATACGTTGGTATTACGCGCAAGACGAACGCGGCACTATCAACTATGTGGTTTCTGGCAACAAGGTGCCTAAGTCTGAGGGCGCTAAGCCGCTTATGATTATGCCGCCCGGTCACATACCCAATGACATTGACTATGACCATTACGTCAACATGGCCAATGAGATTTTGTTTGACATTGGCTATTTTAAGCGTGCAACCAATCCAACCCTTTTCTGAGGAAAGCCGACATGACCGCACCTGTTAAGTTCTATTACACCAACGCCCGGCTTGGCGGTAAGACCGCGCTGCTTGCTGGCCCCTTCATGGATATAGGGCTAGCTGAGCATTGCATTGACCTGACGCAACCCTTGTTTGAGGCGGAAGAACCGCGCTCGCAAGCAGCCACCTTTGGCGTCATGTCAGTCACCGCATTTGCTGGCTACGGCATTTACAACCGGGCGCTGAGGGCCAACGGCATTGACGCGCCTGTGCCTGAAAATTGACTGTTGACTTGGCTTTTGGGCTGGCTTAATGCTGACTCAACAGCAAGGGAATTGGCACCATGATTAAGCAGGTTTACTATATCGGCACTGGCGCTAAGTCGGCTATGTGGACGCTTCGCATGACGCGCCAGAGTGATGACGCCTTTGCTAATCAGTTCGTGCCTGACGTTTACCTGTGCAATCTGGCTAGCGCTGACCTTGATGACAATGGCCTTGACCGCGCCATTGAAAAGGCGAAGGCATACGCTGACGCCATGCGTGAACGCATTGGTGAAACCGATGACTTCAAGGTTGTGTTTGGCGGTGTTTGGGATGATGCCGTTAATGTGCGCCGGGGCAAGCTCAGCGTGCGCGACACTCACAACATTGAAGTCATTGAAGCGGGCAGCTTCCCCTTTGGCAAGCACGCTGGCACCAAGATTGCCGCCGCGCCTGACGGCTATGTGCTGTTTTTCGCTGACAAGCTGCCACACGCTACGGATGCTGTCAGCTACGCCCTTGCTGCGGCTTGCGCCGGGGTGGCTCTTGAAAAGGGGCTGATTGCCAAGCGCGAAGCGGCCCGCACTGAGCGCCGGGAGCTTGACGAAAAAAGCTCTTGGGTTGGCCAGATTGGCGAACGTATGACCTTCACAGGCGAGATTGTCAGCTACGTCTTCAAGGCGGGTTCTGTTCACTATGTTGACAATTATGAATATACCACTGTCCGCACGCCTGAAGGCGACCTTGTTAGCTGGTATAACAACAAGCTTGGCGAGCGCGGCGAAACGGTAACGTTCAAGGCCACTGTCAAGAAGCACCTTGACAAAGACGGCATTCTTTCCACGCGGGTCAACCGCCCTAAAAAGGTAAGCTGACATGGGATATTCACGTTATGGCGGCTATCAAGCTCCAAAGCGCCAGCCTCGCCCCAAGCCTGACCCGGTAGGGCGAAAGCTGGCAGCGGCAATGGCCCGGCCTTGCACCTATCGGCATGAAGGCGATGAATGCGCTTGTCATTGTGGGCTTAGGTGGCCATTTGTTGAAGCCCGCCCGCCGTGCCCTCAAAAGAAGGATAATGCCAGTGACTAGCTCCCGTTCGCTTCAAGTCATCGCCAATGAGATTAACGCTGATTGGCACGCTCAGGGCAAGGCTACTGGCTTTGCTGCGGCACGTCCCTACCTTCAGGCAATGAAGCATTTGCATAGCATGTCTGACAGCTATGGCATGGATAGCGCCAAAAGCGTTGTGAACTACTTTCTGGCTAATGCTGGCACTTGGCGCGGCGAAGTGGCCCGGCGCATCAAGAACGAACTGAAGCGCATGGCTGAAGCCGCCTAGGGGCCGCGCTCAGCGATCGAAACGCCAAGGGGCGGTGCCGGTGCGGCCCGCCCCTTTTTCGTGCCCGGCTGGCCCCGGTTTCCGGGGCGCTGAGCGCCTTTGCCGCGCCGGGGCACCGCAGACAGCGAAACGCCCCCGCCGTTGCCAGCGGGGGCGCTCTGTGCGCTGGCTCTAGCTCGCTTACGCGGCAGGGGCGGGCAGCGCCGGGGCTTCCTCAGACTGAGCCGGGGCAATGGTGGAAAGACCATTGATGCCCGCGCGAATAGCCATGATATGCGGCGCAATGCTCATGTCAGCCATGAAGTCATTGGGCAGCGCGTTGACCATTTCAGCCACCTTGGCAAACTCAGAGCTACCCGTAATGTCACGGATAGGCTGCAACTTCGCCTGAGCTTCCTTCGCCTGAGCCTCAGCAGCCCGGCGCATAACCGCCTGTGCCGCGTCAATCTCAGCCTGAGTTGGTGCCTTATCAGTCGCCATGTCAGTTGTTCCCTTCATATGCCAAATCAGGTTGACTTGGCCAAATCACTTCACCGGGTATTGCAAAGTCAACCGTAAGCCGGTGAAGTTTCTTACGGTATTCGGTAAACTCGTCTTGGCACGCTTGGGTTAGCGGGCTACCCGGCATAACTGCCCACAATGACAAGTCAAGCCGCGAATTGCGCTCTTGCCTGATTGTGTCGCCTAACGGGCCACTCCAAGCAATGTCATTAGCTCTGGCCATGAAAGCAACAGTGGCGTCAAGCCGCTCAGCTTCATGCCGGTCAAGGTCGCATTTGCCGTCAGCTATAGTGGCCTTGGGACGCGCCCGCCCGCAATAGGGGCAGTTTGTCCAATGTGGAGGGTTAGCCATTTTGCGGGATAATCCTATAAGTAACAGCCTGAGGGATTGCGCTTTCCGCCGTCTGACTTCCCTGAGCTTGGTAAGTCACACCGCCAAAGCTAATGTTGCTTATGTTGCCTTGGTCGCTGTAAACATCAATACCAAACTCATAATCACCGCCAGCATCTTGGCCAATAGCGTCAGCACAATACACGCCCCCTGAGGCATTCCAATAGAAGGTTTGCATACCGGAACCGCCAGAGCCGTAAGAAGAAACTGACGTATATAGCGAGCCGACAGCGTACCAAGTGCCATTGCGCTTTACATAGCAGTCAACATAAATGTTAGCGGTATTGCCGCCATCATCATATTGCAATTGCTGTTGATGACCACCGTAAACATACAACTGAACTTGGCCAGTCACAAAATAGTTGTAATTGCCGTCAACAGCGTCACCAGCACTAGGCTTTTGAGCGCGAAAGCTAGGGTTAGTGCCAGATTGCACGCCAGCGCCAGAGTTTTGATTTGAAGGCGTGCCCTGAGTAACAATTTTCTGGCGAGCCGTAAAGCCTGTGGAAGTCAAAGACAAAGCTTTAACGTCATAGCTCTGACCGCTAGGCAAAGCTGGCAAGCCTGTTACAATTGGCTCAACTTTAGGAATGTTAGTCAAGTCGCCACCAAAGCTAACTGCTTGACCGTCATTGGCAGTAAGAGTGAAGCTTTGAAGGGCCACAGGAATGCGCCGCGTTCCGAAACGCATTGCACCGCCAACGTCCAAGTCACCAAATACAGTGACACGCCCGCCAGTGACAGACAGTGCGCGACTGTAAAGGCCGGTTGCAGCCTGATTGTAAAGGTGTATTTCCCTCGCGCCAATAGACACCGTGGAAGTTGCGCCAGCCCCATAAGACGCTTCAGAGCGTGCTTCAATGAAAGTGCCAATGGCACCCGCATTTGTTGTATTCTGCCAATAAGCAAGAATGCGCCCTTGAGCCGTAGCAATAGCCGCACTGTTAGAACTGACTGAAGCCTGAAGCGAAGGAATGACCGTCATAGATGCAATCTCAGCCGGATTAGCCGGACGCATACCAATGAAGTCAAACCACATATATTTGTAAGACGTGGTGCCAGCCCAATTCATCATTAGGACAAGCGCGCCTTGGTCAACCGCTCCCGGCGCATCAATAAAGATAAGCTTGCGCGCTTTGATACGCCTAAAGCCGCTCAGACCGCTATTGGCTACAGTAACGCCAGTGGCTTCAGTGAAGCTTGTTAGAACATGCTCTTGCGTGCCCCAAATCTCGCCAACGCCAGTTTGCTGACCTGACACATAGATACGCACGCCATCAAGGCTACCGTCACCAAGTTCAAACTCAGCTTCCATGACATAGTAACCGCGCCGCATCGGAAACAGCCCGGATGAAATGCCGGTAATCTGATTGGCAGCGCAAGTAATCTGCCAGCGCTTACCGCTTGGCGAAAGGGGGTTAGCAACTAGATTTGCTGCGGCTGGCGCACTCCACCAATAAGCCCAATCAGACGCCAAGGGCATATTGTTACTATCGTAAACATAGCCAAGGTCAGCAAAGGCAGGGTTTTTGTCCAACATGCTTTGGCCCATGCGAGCCGAAAGCACAGCCGATGATGTAGCGCTAGCCGCCTGTGCGGTAGCAGTTGCCGCGCTAGCTGCTGAGTTAGAAGCCGCCGCCTGTGCGCTTCCGTTTGCCGCCTGAGCCGCAAGCTTGGCTTCATTTGCCGCAGCGGCACTTTGACCGGCTGCGGTGTTAGATGAAGCTGCGGAAGACGCGGAAGCTGCTGAAGCCGACGCTGAACCTTCAGCCGCCTTTTGCTGGCTTACATCATCAATATAAAGAGCGTGAACAGCCGTAATGCCAGCCTGAGTAGCACCAAGGCTAGGGATTGTTCTTTGCGTAACCAAGCCAAAGCGAATGAAACCGGTGTTAGCCGGTGCCGGGCTTGTTCCGCAAGTGAAGTCATAAACGTAATCTTTAACGGAACCGTCAAGAGTTATCGCAAGACCAACTGTTCCCTCACTAGAATAGTTGCCAAAAGCGTCATAATAAATAGCATAGCTAGACGCTACAGACTGAGCGCCGCTTAGCTGCTGAAGCCTAGACGTTGTTCTATAGGTCTTGCCGGGCACATAAGGCACCGGCATACGGCACCAAATGCCAAAAGGATAATTGCCGGGAATTGTGCTGTTGGTATCAAGATAAATTGCACCCGCGACTAGAACAGCGTCAGGCAAAGGCGGATTGGTATTTAGAGTAGCCCCGCCCGTATTAGCCCAAGTGTAAGCTTGCGGGCTTACAGCGCGCGGGAACATTTTGGCCATAGTCAAGCCAGCATTGGCAGCATTGGAAGCCGACAACGTTTGCGAAGCTGAAGCGGCTGAGGCTGACCCCGCCGCATTGGTTGCGGACGTGGCAGAGGCGGTTTGCGCGGCTTCCGCTTGCCCCTTGGCGGTTGATGCCGCCTGAGCGCTGCCCGCCGCTGCTGTGGCGCTCTGGCCCGCCGCTGTGGCACTTCCGGCCGCTGAGGATGCGGAACCGCTGGCGGCTGACGCTGAGCCGCTTGCAGCGTCACGCGCGGCTTCCGCTTGGTTCTTTGCCGTGGTGGAAGACGTGGCGCTATTGCCAGCGGCGGTAGCTGAGCCACTAGCGTTGCTGGCTGACGTGGCCGCAGCACTAGCAGACCCGCTAGCCGCATCGCGTGCCGCCTGAGCATCAAGCTTAGCCTGATTTGAAGCCGTAGCGCTGTTGCCCGCGTCAGTCTTTGCCGTGGAAGCTGCGGACGCTGACGTTGCCGCCGCCGATGCACTATTAGAAGCTGCCAGAGCTTCCGTTGCATCGCGCACAGCAATAGATAGCGGGCGTTGGTCAGCACCCGCCGCCTTAGCCGCAAGCGCGTATTGCTTACGATTAAAAAGCACGCCAAACCGCAACCAAACCGCCCCCGCTACTGTGGGCAGAGTATAGCGCTCAGACATGATGCTAATAGTATTGACAACGCCAACAGCGCCTTGGCCAACACTCATGCCGCCGCCGCCAATAAGACTATCAACTAGCGAATAGTCGGCTTTCATTGGAGTTAGCCATACAATAGCAACGGGAGTATCCGCGCCTACCTGTGCCGTCCAAACTCTAGCTTCAATGTCATAAGTTTTGCCAGCTTCATACCTAACAACCCCTCGCGTTGCTAAGTGGCCCCCGCGGTCAAGGTCAGCTTCAGAGAAATACGGACCATAAACACTGTCACCAACTTGGGTTGAAATGTCAGCGGCAGTTTCAGGGCCAAAGCCGTAACCAACGGTTGTGAAATAAGCTCCCTTGTTAATCATCGTGCTTGGTAGAATTGAAGCCGCCTGAAGCTTAGCCGACACGCTGCTAGCCTGAGCCGATGACGAATAAGAACCCGCCGTGTCACGATAAGCCTTAGCTTCGCCAGCGGAACCCGCCGCAGCGGTTTGCGAACCGCCCGCGTTTGTCGCTGATTGTGACGCTTGATTGCGCGCTGTCTCGCTAGCTGATTGAGCCGCCAAAGCCGCAACGCGGGCGCTGTCAGCCGTGCCAGCCGCGCCAACTGCCGTGTCACGATAACCTAGCGCAAGGTCGCGTGCGGACGTTGCGGCATCGCGCGCCGTCTGAGCCGCCGATTGAGCCGCAGCCGCAGCCGCAGCACTAGCAGCCGCGCTAGCCGTATCACCATAAACGCTTTCAAGGTCGCCAAGGTCAATAATGATTTGGTCAAGGCGCAAGCCCTGAGCGGAAGCGGCGGCGGTGTTTGCATTGACATTGCCCACAAGGGTAGCCGCAGGAACGCCAGCAACATTGGTGCCAACGGGAGCGCCTACGGTTGCATTGTTCTCAGGGCGGGTGCCTGTAGGGTCGCCAACAAAGGGCCACTGAGCGGTTACGCCAGCTTCAATGATACCCTGATAGTTGACGTTGCCAGCGCTGCCAGACGTGACATAGCCAGCAAGGCCAACCCAAGGGCCGGGCACTTCATGTATGCTAATGTGACGCGCCTGAACTTCATAGCGCGTGGTCTTCATTACCGGGGCCAGCACAACGCCAGTTGCGTCAGCTTGCACAGGCGAACCCGTTTCCCATGACACATTGCCAATGGGGCGGTAGCGCGTTTCAGTGCGGCGAACGTTGCCGGGCGGCAAATCCCAACCAACCTGTAGCGCGTCAACAACGTTGCCGTTCAAGCCCTCAGCCGCCACAGTGGTCAGAGCCACGTTCAGCCCGCTAAGCACAATCTCTTGGCGCGGGTCATACTTGACGCCAGCGCTAGGGGCTATCGGCTGTGTGACGCTACCCGCTGACCAAATGGAAGGGTGAACTTCGCGCAACAGCATTTCAATGCCGGTCACGCCAAGGTCATGGCGATACACCCGGAACAGCTTGACCCAACCAAAGCGCTCAGACGTATAGCGAACGATTGACCAAGCCTGTGCCCTGAGCGCCCGATACATGAACGGCGCTGCAAACTCAGCTTGATACTGGCCCATATTGAGCAACAGACGCGCCAGCTTTTGAGCAAGCAATACGTCTTGCACAACTTCAAAATCTTGCGTCTTGCGCCGCTTAAGCCCGGTCAGGTTTTCATAATTGGCGTCCCTGACAGGCGGGTAGCCATTAAGCTGAAACAGCGCGTTAGGCGAAGGGTCAACAAACTTGCCGCTGACTTGCTGGTATTGGTCAGATATAGGGCGGTATTCGTTCCAAGTGATAGTGCCGCCTTGGATAATATCAGCGTCAGTCAGTTCAACGGCAATCTCAGCCGTATCATCAATGTTCGCATGATAAGACCACAAGCCGCCAGTATCAATCAACTGACCGATAAGCCCGCCAGCCGTAAGCTTGTCTTCATTGCTTGTGTGGCTGTCTTCAGTAGAAAGGATAAGGTCAGTATAATAACCCGCCGCCTCACAATCATTGGCAGCATTGATGAAGGTGGCAAGGTTAATGTCACTGGCATCAACACCGCGCCCGGCAACTAAAATAAGCTCGCCAGTGGTGGGGTTCTTGATGCGCCAGCCAAGCAGATACCAAAGCACCTGAAGCGCGTTGTTGCGCCCGATAGGCTGGCCATAAGCGTCAAGCGGCGCATACTCCCAAGTGCTTTGGTCATTGATGCGATGCGAGCCAGCGCCACCCGGCACAGTGCTGTCACGGCGCGGGTCATAAAGTAGCGCGCCGTCAACAATCTGAGTATAACGGCTAGGGATACCGTTAGGAAGCTTGGCGTCAGTTGGTATCCATGCAAGCTTCATGTGGGCAACGCCAGTGAACGGCGCGCTTACGGGGTTCCACAAACCACCGCCGCCAGCATACATGCCAGCTTCACCGGGAGCGCCCCGGCGCACTTCACGGCTGACCACGCCAGCCCAAGCGGGCATGACTTGACCCGCGCCGTTAATGGCTAGCTCGTCTTCAAAGTAAAGCTCTCTGAAGCCTTGAATGGTATGCGTGGCATTGGCTATGACTTCATCATAGTTGGTGCCCTTGGCACCCCACACTTGCCAGAAACGCAAATCAAGGCCAGCCGCCGTGCGACCAAAGACAATCTTGCGGTAAGCTTCAGGTTCAAGCGACTTGTTGAGCCGCAGATTGCTTGACGCCTTAGCCGCCTTCTTAGGCTTGAAAAGGCCAACAATCGGGCCAACAATAGTGTTGACGATTTTTGACGCTACGCCAACAACCGCCTTAACAACACTCTTGACCGCTTTAACAACAAAACCCATAACTTTCCGGCCCCAACTTAAGGGTTTCCACCGGAACTAAGCCATTCTCACCAAGAAAGTAGCTATTCAACCCGTAAGCTACGCCAATTGCCGGGCCAAATAGTTCAACGTCGCTTGGTAGGCTCAACCCCAAAGTGGCTACATCGGCAGCGACAATATCACCACGGCGGGCGAACGCTAGCGGCTTTTTCTCGCCAAACAGCCGCTCTAGCAGTTCAACGCTAGTTTCTGCTTGGCCAACTTGCCTGAGAACTTTAGCGGCTCCCTTGGCTGTCTTGAACTTACCCCTGAAGGGCGCGTAATGGTCAACACCTGTGACAGCTTGGACGGCTTCAAATCCCCACATTAGGCAATTGAAGCGTTCAATGTGGAACGGCTCAGCCATGCGGCTTTTAAGAAGCTCGCTCAGGTTGGTTTGCCAGTTGTCAAGCCGGGTCATCGCAACGCCTCATTCTGGCTGCGGCCATAACCGCCGCCACTTCCGCCATAAACGCCATAGCTGCCACCGCCGCTAGTCTGAGCCTGAGCGGGCACGGCAGTTGGCTGACCAATAGCAGCGGTAGCGTTGGCGAGCCACAAAACCCAACTCTGGCTATAGTCATTGGGGTCAATGACGTTCTTTTGCTCGCTATAGCGGCTGTCTAGCGGTTGGTCGCCATAAGCTTGCTGGCCCTCAATTTTGCACTTGACTGTTCCGCCCTTGTCATTCTCACTAAATGGCATGGCGTCCATACGTCCGGTCTTGATGCGAAACGGTTTACCGACAATTGCCCCGGTGTCTTCATCAAGCAGCATTGCCCAAACCCAAGCGCGGCGAAACTGCCAGCGGTTACGGTTATAGATAACTTGGCGCAAAATGGGGTCTTGAATGTTGACACCCGGCAAACCAATTTCAAGCGCGTCACTTCCGCCAACACTGTCTGACACCGTGCCAACTTCAATGATTGTGCCGGTGCCACTGAATGTCTGACCGTCTAGCGCGGGGTCGCCTGTCTCGCCAGCGGCAAACTTCAATTCACCTATGCCGCTCCAAGCAAACAACGGGTCATCAAGAATGTCTAGCCGGATGATGAAGGCCAGCGGAATGACTGACTTGTCAGTTGCAGCCGCCGTATCCGGGTGAAGTGGCCGGGTCATAGTTCAATTGCCTCGCTGGCGCTGAAGGTAGTTGACTGACGAAACGGCGGGCGCAAGTTCCACGTTGCCGCGTCATCATCGTCAGAGTGCATTAGAATGGTTGGGTTGAATATGGTAATGGGCGTGCCCGCTGGCGCTGGCTTACGCAAGCCCGGCTTAAAGCTGACTACCGCAATGCCCTGAGCGTTGCTAGCAACATCGGCGGTAACAATCTTAAGTTCATCGTTAATGGTGAAAAAGTCACCTTCAGCGAGAAACGCCCGGTTAGGATGCAATGCCCAAATGCTGAGCGATTGGCTTCTAGCTTCCATAGCATCTTTAACCCTAGCGCCGTCATCCGGCCCCAAAGTTGAGTAAATGGTTGACGGACGATAGTAGCCCGGCACCGGCAAGCGGAACTTGTTGGCCACACCGTCAAGCTGAGCCAAGAAGCTACGGAAACGCCCGGCCTTTGCGCCGTCAGCTTCCACTAGCTTGGCTTCAAGCTGCCAAATGGCAAACGGGTAAACAAGCACCTGACGCGCTCCCGTAAACTTGGAACGCATTTGATTGCTGGCCCGCATCAACTGAAACCGGGTGACTTCGCTGAAGCCAAACCCTGTGGGCACCGGGATAATAGCCATTAGTTCACGCCCCCAATTTGCTGGCGTCCATAACCGTTCACCCGGTCATTCTGAACAGCCTTGCGCGCTTTCTCAACTGTTTCTTCTTGATGCTCTTGCAGCACAGTGCGAAGCTGATTGACCGTCTCACTGTTAGCCCCATCGGCATTGACCGTAACGGCACCAAAGCTAATTGTCATGCCGTTATTATTGGCTGCGGGCTGGCTAGAACGGTTATCGTTCGCATAGCCCACATTACGGCTACCGCTGCCATATCCCGGCTGAGTTTGCATGACGCTGTAAGGGCTGTCAGTGTTGGCATAGTCATACGGCTTGGCTGGCTCTTTCTCAGCCTGAGCCGACGCACCACCACCCCCGCCCCCGCCGCCAAAGACCTTGACGCCAAAGCCTATCAGCGCCGCCGCTGTGGCCACGCCAGCCGCGATGTTGAGCGGGAAGGGTAGCGAGGCGATGGCGCGGGCGATGGCTTCCACGCCATGCGCTGCGGCCCTCACACCGCTGTTCAGAACTGACGTGCCGGTTTCAGCCGTGTCAGCCGCGATACGCGCGCCAGAGCCAGCCACAACAGCCGTAGTGCGCGCCGTCTCAAAGAAAATATCCTTGACAGCCAAAGCCAGCCTGACAGCCGCATATGCCTTTTCAACGCCTTCCATTACCTTGTAAGCGGTTGACCGTTCTTTGAACAATCCCTTGACGCCATGAATGACTTGACCATAAGCCGCCATTTCACGGCTAGCCGCTTGCTCAGCAGCGTCAGCTTCAGCTTGTTTGGCTTGCACGCTGTCAGCGCCGTAGCGGGCGCGTGCGTCAGCAATGCGGGCTTCAGCTTCAGCCGATGCCTCAGCATAGTCAGACACCACCTGAATAAGCGAAGCAAAGCCCTCGCCAGCGGTTCCGAACAACTGGCCAAAACTGTCAGTTGCCGCTTTAACGTTGTCATTGACCGCACGCATATGGTCAGCCACCGCCGCCGCTTCATCGGCCCGGCCTTCAAGCGCTCCCTTGGTGCGAGCCGCCCCTAGGATGGCATCGCTATAAAGCATCCAAGCAACAGTGCCTTCACGAATACCCTTAGTTTCCATGTCGCGCGTAGCAATCGCAACCGCACGCTGTTCAGCAGACATGCGCTGTAGGCTAGTCTCAAACTCCAATTGGTCAGCCAAGTCTTTGCCAGCCTTTTGGGCATCCTCGCTAGCTTTGCGTTCACGCTCAATAGCTTCAGTAACCGCTTTGCGCGTGCTTTCGCTAATCTCTTGCATAAGAGTAGCGCTAGCCCAAGCGTCAGCTTCAGCCAAGATTTGCTTACGCAAAGCCTCAGTTGGTGCCTTGGCGGCTTCCCTCTCAGCATCAAGCAAACGTTGCTCAATAGCAGTCTTGCCAATAGCCGCAGTTTCATTCTGCAACTGTTCAACGTAGCGCTTGGACGCCTCAACAGCTTGGTCATATTCGCGCTGAGCATCGCTCTTGCCGGAACGCCCGCCCCCGGTGCCGCCAGAGCCAACCGCAGCGTTTACCGCGTCTTCAGCAGCGCCAGAGCCAAGAAGACTAATCTTGCGCTCGCCAGCAGCAATCTTGGCGTCAACGCGCTTCAGTTCCTTGCCAGACAATGACCCCCGGATTTGGCGAAGGTCTTTGACTTGCTCTTGAAGCTTCTTAATCTCAGCCGCATTGATATTGGACGTGCCGCTAATAGCTGAGTTGGAGCTTTGATAAGCCGCGTCAAGCTCTTTCTTAGCCTGAATGGAAACCTGAACTGAACGCGCATAAGCGTCTTCAGCTTCCTTGTCAGTGCGCCCGCCAGACAGCACGCTACGCCCCTTGGCGCTTACAGCACCCCAAAGCACGCCAGCGTTGTTCAGGAAGTCACCGCGCCGGAACTCATTGGCCCGACTACCGCGCGTGTCACCAACAAGCTGTGACGCTGCCATTTCGTTCTTGCGAGCTTCAGCCAACGCATTAGCCGCCATTTCAATGCGTGCCTTCTTGGCAGCGTCGGCTTGACGATACAAGTTATCAGCCAGAGCCTTCACAGCGCCGGTTAGGCTATCAACACCGGGCACCGCTCCCTTAGCAGCGCTCCCTACGCCACTAGAGCCGCCAGCCGCACTATCAGCAGCCAGCTTGGCGGCATTCAGCCGCTTTTGCATTTCATCATAGCTGCGGTTGACGGTATCAACAATGTTGCCAGCGCGGGCACTCTCAGCGGCAAACGCTCCAATGCCCACAGTGACGGCGGTAATGGCCAGACCGATTGGCCCGCCGAACGCGCCAAGCAGGGCGCTGCCAGCGCCGCGCGCCGCCGCTCCCATAGCCACCAACGCGCCACCGGTTTCAACAGCCGCGATGCGAGCCGCCACAGCGCTAGTCACAAAGCCGACGCCAAGGCCAATTGCCAGAGTGGCGACAATCGGCACCACAATGTCAAGGTTCTTGGCGAGCAAAGAAACGCCACCGGCTAGAACCGTAGTAACCCCGCTAGCTGAGTTAGTCTCGCCAACGTATTTCAGAATTTCATTGCGTAGCTGAACAAAAGATTGCGCTACCGTTGTGGGCATTTTCGCAAACTCAGTCTCAATAGCGTCTTTCTGAGACTTCAGCGCGTTAAAGACAGTTTCACCCGTAATCTTACCTTCAGCGCCAAGAGCGCGCAACTGGCCAACGGTTACGCCCATGCCATCGGCAATTGCCTGAGCAAGCCGGGGGGTGCCTTCAAGCACCGCGTTAAGCTCGTCACCGCGAAGCGTGCCGCTGGCAAAACCCTGACCAAGCTGAGTAAGCGCGCCTTCAGCCGTAGCAGCGGAAGCGCCGGAAACAATCAGAGCCTTGTTGATTGTCTCAGTGACTTGCAATAGGTCAGTTTGCGACGTGCCAAGAGACTTGGTTGAGCGCGCAAGGCTGCTATAAAGGTCAGTGGTTGCTTCAAAGCCGACGCGCGCCCGCTGTGCGCTGTCAAACAGCTTGTCAGTCACAGACGCCAGTTCAGCGCTGCCAGACGTAACAAGGGACAAGCGGCCCTGAATGTTAGAATAGGTGTCAGCTAGGTCAATGGCTTCCTTAGCGAGTGCGCCAAGACCAAGACCCGCCAAAGCAGCCTTAAGGCCACCAAACGAGTCTTTCAACCCGTCAGTGGCCTTTTCAGCTTTTGTGCCGACTTCAACAAGTATCTTAAGCTCGCCACTAGCATTGCGAACGTCAGAACTGTCAACTTTGATGCCAAGCGTTGCAATGTCAGTGGACATTTAAGACCCCTTCGCGGGCTTGGCGATGCTCGCCAAGTAAACAGCGTCAATGTCCAATAACGCGCTTAGCTCCCAAGGGTCAAGCTTTCGCTTGGTCAGACGCGCCCAAGCTTCCACTTCGCTGAAGCTTAACGGCACATGCCCCCAACCGTAATTTACTCGTCTGCGGTGCAACTCTTGGTAATATCCCCACAGATATGCGGTAAGCTCTGGCAGGGGTGGCGCGTCAATTAGTTCTTGGGGTTTCTTTCCTGACTGCTTCCATGCTGTCAGCAAGTGTTGCTTTAACGTGAAGCCGTCTTCTTGCCTAACTCCAAGGGTGAACTCCGCTTCAGCGAAGTTCACCAACTTTGAAGTTAAGCCTTGATAAAAAGCCCAAGGTTGCCAATGGCAGCGTCAACCTGTTCACGCGCCCAAATGAAGGTGCGATAAACGTTCTGAGCGTTGGCGACATTGAACGGCAGCAATTCGCCCTTCAACTTAATGACCGGCTCATTCTTGATGACTTCGCCTTTGTCATTCTTGGTTTCAGAGCGCCAACCGGTAGTGCAAGCGGTCAGCATTTCGATTGCCCGCGCTTCCACGGCTGCGGCGGTTGGCGGTTCCGGGTCTTTCCCGGCGCGGGCGTTGTCGGCTTCCCGCTTAATGCGCTCGTCAGCCCGGTCAGCGACAATATCGCGGAAAACCTGACTGTGCTTGCCAACCACGCTAATGAAAATGCCAAG
>Ga0182199_1000005_pt1 | contig 22368 bp, 40 predicted proteins | sample G5R1MG_14_FD_128396 | JGI IMG/M metagenome (GOLD analysis project Ga0182199, IMG submission 128396) | Switchgrass phyllosphere microbial communities from Michigan, USA - G5R2_NF_12SEP2016_LD1 MG | ecosystem: Host-associated > Plants > Phyllosphere > Phylloplane/Leaf | place: USA: Michigan...
CAACGGCATTAGCCCGCGCGTCAACACTGTCACGCATTCGCCTCAGGTCATCGGCAAAGCTCATTAGGAACGCCCCTGAACTTCAAACAGAATGGGAGTGCCGCCAAGGTAATACTGCTTGACATTCAGAGCCGTGTAACGCCCCCCGTCAAAGTCAATCTTACCGCCTACTTCAATGCCGCCAATAGCGCTGACTGCGGCACCGGCCACAGTAAACTTTTTGTCACCTTCTTTGATAAGGCCAGCCGCGTAAGCTTGGCCAGACCCCTGAAGGTTGTAGTCTTCAACAAGCGCCTTGGCGGGCACAGGCTCAGCGGGCACCACCTGAGTTGAGCTAGTGGCCGGGTTGTAGCCACCTGTCTCAATTGCGGTGTAAGCAATGTCAGCGCCAAACTCGTCAATAGCGTCAAGCGCGACTTGCAACAGTTCTTCAGTTAGTTCTTCCATGTCAGCACCGGTTCAGCTTGACCATAGCGCCGCTAGTGGCCACCAAGAGCGGGGCCAGCATACGGGAAGCCATGACGAATTGCGTTTGAGTAGTGGCGTTGCCATCATACTCAATTTCAAGCGGGCCAACCTTCACGCGCTTTTTGCCGCGCGTAACGTTGGTGACAAGCGGGGTGGTCTTGGCGATTAACGCCAGTTCAGCACTGGCCTTGGCGAGCGCAACGGGAACGGTGGAACTGGCCACCAACCCCCGGCTCCAAACCCGGCCATAGGTGGCGCTGAGATAATCGCCAACCTTACGCAAAAGTTGCTCTTTGACTGTGGGGTCAGTCAAGCCCCAAGCCGCATTGCCGCGCGCTTCATGGTAAGCGTCAACATACTCAACACTTACAGCACTTTCATAAGTGGAGCTTGCCGCGATATTGCCAACGCTCAAAGCCATGTCAGTCACCTTCAATTAAAGAAAAGGGCGGCACTTCACTAAAGAAGCGCCGCCCCATTCAACCCGGCGCGGTCAGCGATTAAGCCGACTTGCGGGCGGCTTCAATGCGCTCAACGCGCTGTTCATTGTTGGTGGCCCCGGTCAGGTCAACGCCTTCCTTGGAAGCGATGGCTTCAAGGTCCGCAACCTTCATGGAAGCGGCCACAGGCGGGCGCTCAGCGCCTTCCTGCCCCTCGCTGCCACTCTGGCCCGTTCCGGTGCCCCCTGCGGCCCCTGCGGCCCCTGCGGCAGCGTCAGCCACCGCCTGACCGTTGGCGTTCCCGTTCGCGGGGTCAAAGGACGGCTCAGGGAGCGTGCCCCAACCGGCACCCTCGCCACCCGACGCGAAACCGTCACCGTTGCCGTCCATGCCGCCAAGCGGGCCAGCGGTGCGCTCAGTTTCCTGAGCAAACGCCACCGGGGCAACAAGCGTATTGGTAACGCCAATGCCAGCCGTCTTCAGACTGCCACGCGCGTCATAGGCGTCACCGTAAACGGCAGCGTCAGAAAACCCGTCTTCAGCCATCAAGCCTTCAAGCTCAGAGCGCTGTTCAGGGGTAAGAGCGGCAATCGCCGTCTTGGCTTCACCAATGCGAAGTGCCGCAAGGCCAACGTCACCCTTGGTATTGGGCGAAAACGCCAGACCGTCAGCTTTCCGCTGTGCCCGGTCAGCGTGGCGTTCAGCAAGAGACTTCATAACTAACTTCCCTTCATGGAATTGGAGAAAGGGGGTAGTCGGCCCCCTTGCCCACAGTTGGGTTTATGCCTTGCTCTTGATGAACGCCAGCGGCACCTGCTTGCGGTCAACAACGCGGTTCCAGAAAGCCGCTTTGCGAAGGTCAGCCAGCGTAGGCGACATTTCAGCCATTGCCGCGCCGCTTTCCACCCACTCAAAGCCAAACGGGTGCATCATCCAAGTGCGACGCTCCCAAATGCTTTCCATGCCGCCGCCGTTACCAGCTTCAGCCGTGCGGCTGACTTCAGCGGCCACCTTGGGCACGCCTTCGCCAAGAGCAAACGCATTGCCCTCAACACCACCAAAGCCGATGGCACCGCCGCCAAACAGAACGGACGTGTAAACGCGGTCAGCGCCCGCGCCAGACACCGGCAAGCTGTCATCAACAATGACAGCGCGACCCTTATAGGTCTTAATCTTGGTGCCGCCCTGTGCGGTTTCCACAATGTCAAGCTCGTCATTCTTGACCATGCGAGCTTCAATCATGGAATGCACCGCAATGGCGCGGAACATTTCGCTGTTCTCGCCAGCGGTGTAAACCGCGTCAACAAAGGCGTTGGCACCAAACTTGGCAGCGTCACCAACCGCGCCGCTAATGTCAACGGTCATGTCACCGCCGTCATTCGCAACGTTGTCATTCATAACGCCAACCACGCTGGCGATAAGCCGACGCTCTTGCTGCCGCAGCCAATAGGTGCCGAAACGGTTGCGGACGTGCTGCAAGGGGTCAGCCCCGGCAAGCTCAACCACAAGGTCCATTTCGCCAAAGCCCTGATTGAGCCAAGACTTGCGGGCAGTCATGGTGCCAGACTGAATGCCATGCGGCACCGCAACGTCAGCCGGGTCATCATTGCTGTAGTTGGGTTCAATGTTCGGGTCAATGTCCTTCCAGAACGGAACAACAAAGGTCTTGCCACCCTGACGCGCAATTGCATTCAGCAACGGGTCAGTGCGGATAACACCCGCCTGAACAAACGCGGAAGTTTCCGGGTTGTCAACAGCCGTGTAAGAGCCGTAAACACTCGGAATGAAAACGTCAGAAAGCCTAATCATGGCCAATCATTCCCTTGTCAAAGCCAGAGTGTTTACGGCTCTGGCTGTTGCTACTTGCCAGCGGTGCGTTCAGCTTCCAACTGGCGGTTAAACTCAGCTTCACCAACCTTGTTGTAATGCGCCGTGCGCTCAGCAAGGTTCATTTCGCCGATTTTCTTTGAGCCAGCCTCGCCAGCGGGTTTGTTGTCGCCAGCACCACCGCCACCGTTCGCCGGTGCCGTAACGTAGTGCTTGCCCTTGTCGCCTTGCGACCATTCAGAGACAAACGCGCCTAGCGGCTTGTCACCAACAAACGCCTCGCGCTTGCCGTCAGTTTCCTTCACGGTTACGTCTTTGGCAAGAAGCGCCTTAGCCGCGTCCATGAACTGAGGCGCAACCTTGGCTTCCGTCAGCGCCGCCGTCAAGCCATTTTCAATGACGAGATTGCGCGCCGTGGTGCGCTCAGTCTCAAGGGCACCGTTGGCGGTGTCGCGCTCGCCAGTGACGTTACGCAAGTCACGCTCAGCCGTGCGAAGCTTGCTCTGAGCATCGCGCAAAGCCGTCTGTGCCGTTTCAAGCTCGTTTTCAAGCCGGGTGACTTCCTCAGCGCCACCTTCGCCACCTTCGCGCCGGGCTTTGGTCAGCTTGCCAAGCAATTCCTTGTTCTTGGCCTTCAGCCCTTCAACTTCGCCCTCAAACTCAGTGCGGGCTTCTTCAAGAGCTTCAGCCACCGCGTCAGCCACAATCTTGCGGTCAGCGGGGTCATTTGCGTCATATGCCATTCTAGTTCCCCTAGGGATAAAGAGCCGCCTAACGGCTTGCCCGGTTCCATGCTCAGAGCGTTAGCCCTTTCGCCTCGCCACCTTGGCGCGCAATTGCTCTAGGGTCAACGGGTTCCCGTCACCGCTAACCAAATCGCGCAAGGTAATCTTGCCAGCACGCCAAAGGTCAGCGCGCCCCTCGCCAAGCACTTGGTCTTGGTAAGCTTTGCCCTTACGTTCAAGAAAGTCATTAAACGTGGTCTTGGCGTCAATCTGACCGTCAGCACTGGCCCGCGTGGAAGTTGGCGGCTCGTCAATGTCAAGGCCAAGTTCACGAAAGGTTTTAGTAATTGGCACTTCAACGCTGCGGCAATTCCAATGCCGGGGGCACCCGTTGCCATACTTCAGCGTTGTGCCGTTTATAGGTTCATGGTCAAGGTTCCACTCAGCGCCAGAGTAAGCCACGCAAATAATAGTTGTGTGGCCGTCAAGAGTGGAAACTTGGCGAATACCCTTGATAATGTCAGAGTTGGCTTCAAAGACGTTCCGCCGCGCATCATTGGCAACAGTCTGAACAGACGTTTGCACAAGAGCCGCAGCATTGCGCCGGGCAGTATCCATGACACCTGAAGCGCCATTCTTGCCCACAATACGCGCAATGATTTGTTGGTTGGTTTCGCCCGCCCCCATGCCAAGGCGCAATTGCTGAGCAAACTTGTTCTGAATGTCAAGCGACTGACCACGCCACCAATCAGCAGACGGCGCACCCTGAATAAGCACGTCAGACGCCACAGACTTAAAGTAAGCATCTGTGGGCAGATTGATTGCGTCTAGGCCAAGCACAATGCTAAGAGCCGCGCCAATCTCAGTTGCCGCAAACTCAGCGACACCCGGCAAGTCAAGCTGTTTCTGAGCTTCCTTGTAACTGCCGTCAATCGTCTTGCGGGCTTTGGTAATGAACCGCTCAACCCGCGCTTTGTCAGTGGTGTTGGTGTTGAAGTCACCAAGCAAGTCAACTAGCTCAGCTTCAAGCTTAGCCAGCCGCTTGAACGCTTCCACGCGCTCGCCAGCCGAAAGCCGCAGCGCGTCCAACGCTGCGGCTATTACGGCATCAAATACGGCTTGCTCAGTGCGGGTCATTCTTCACCTGACCCGCCGCCCTGCCCCGGCTGGCCTTCAGGCTTGTCATCCGGGTTGTCTTGCCCTTCGCCAGTGCCGCCAGCAACCGGGGCGGGCATAGGCGGGTTAGCATCAATCCGCGCTTGTTCTTCTTCAAAGGTAATTGCTTGGTCAACCAAGTCACCCCTCTTGATAAGGTCAAAGAAAGTCTCTTGCGACATAAGACCCGCCTGAACAGCAGCCATCCAACCCGTAAGGGCCGCAGGGTCAATGTTGAACGGGATGAAGTCACGATTGATAGCAAACTTAATCTCGCCAGCGATACCGGCCCACTTGGCAAACGTCTGAAGCGCCTTAAGCAAGCCGCCAGAGATAGCATTAGCCGCCGCGCCAAGTATTGAATGCTCGCCAGTGTTGCGGATAATCAGCGCACCTTGGCTTTCAACCCCGGCTTTCTCAGGCGTCAGAGCGCGTGCGCCAAGCGCCGCCAATTCTTCCTTCTTGCCGTCAAGATTTTCCTTGATTGCTTGAATGCCGCTGCCCTCAAACTCCAAATAACCAACTTTGGTGTTAGGGTCAGGGAAAACCCAAGCCGTTGTGCTACCAATGTAGAACTCAGTCTTGACCGGGGCACCGTCAGCGCCCATTTCAGTTTGATAGCCAGTGACCCAAGGCGTTGGCAGCGCCGTCATATGGCAAGCATGTTCATAGTCAGCACTGACCTGATAATGCTTGATATTATGGTCAAACAAGTCAATCAAAATGGGGTCTTCAAGCGTGCCGTCAGTGCCGTCAGGGCCAATGAAATAGAACGGGATGAAGTCAAGCCGCTGCCCATTCATCAACGGGTAAACGTCATCGCCAATTTGTTCTTCAGTGTCTTCCTTGAAGACCCGCACCCGGTAAAGGTTCGTTTCTTCTTCAAGGTCAAGAACCCTGATAACCTTGACTTCCTCAGTCTCAAACTCAGACTTGCGCTCAGTCTTAATCTCGTCAAGACGAACGCGGCTCAGCACCCGCTTATTATTGATGCGCCGATATTCCCAATTGCGGATTGCCTCAGCGCCATACAACGTCATTGACGGGCGAAGGCCAAGCAACTCAGCCTCAGCCAGCGTCAAGGGCGTGCCGTCTTTCTTTTGCACCTGTGCCGGGTGGTCAACATAGATGCCAAGCCAAGACGTAGTGAAGTCTTCATAAGCGCAATTCTGAGCAAGGTTCTCAAAGCTAACCCCGCTCATAGTCACGTCTTCAAGCAACGGTTCAAGCTGCTTGGGAACTTCAAGGGTAGGCGGCTTGCGAAAGAGCATTCCCACAAATGACGCCACTGTGCGGAAGCTGGCATTGAAGAAAGGCGTGCGGCGCACCCGCTTAAGATACTCAACCGGGTCTTCATTGGCCAGCAAATCAAGGTAAGCCGTGCCAGCCGTATGCACAGCGTCTTGGCCCGCAACTACGTCACGCGCACGCTTCCACTTGGGAGCATACTTGTCATAGTCTTTGTGTCGCGTCTTAACGCCAAGTGCTAGTGCCATGTCAAATGCCTCCCGGCTTTACCTTAATGACCCGGCCACTAATAACCGGGAACCTAAACGCAATGAAATACCCGCCAGCGTCAGCTAAGTGGTCAAAGCCACTCGTCTTGTCAGGCTCGCCATGTTTGTCATAAGCTTGCTTTTCCAAGGCTTCCGCGAAGGCGGGGCACATATCCGCGTTGACCCTGAGCCGACGCTTGCCCCCCGCGTGTATCATGCGGTTTACGCTAAGCACGCGGTCTTTGACAAATGGATTTGCAGCGTTCGCTAGGACGTTGAACCCCGCCTGTCTCAGCAAGGCAATGTCAGATTGACTAGCGTTGTTTGACTTCCTATTGCCGCCGCTGGCGTCAGGATAGACAAAGATGGCATGATTTGGGAACTTGCGCTTAAGCGCCAAAATCATGGCCGGGGTATCAAGAATGCCGGTCAGTTCATTGACCGCGTGCGGGTCGCCATTACGTTGCACGAATACCACCGCTGACATTTTGCCAACGTTAAAATCCATGCCAATATGCAAATGTTCGCCCGGCCTAATGACTTCGCTAGAGCCATTAAGGGTGCGGTCATACTCAGGATATACAGCGCCGCTAGTCAGGTTGACAAACTCGCCTTCAAGGTAAGCTTGCAACAAGTTAGCCGGGTAGTCAGCTTCAAGTGACGCGATATAGTCAGCCGGAAGATTGCGCGCGTTGCTGTAAGTGCTGGCCTTAATCAGTTCATATTCAGCGCTAGGCGGTGACTTCTTCCACCGCTCATAAACAAAGCGGAAGCCCTCAGGCGTAGTGCCAACCGCCACAGTATTCTTGGCACCGTCAGGCTTCTTTTGCCGGTTGCGGGCGATAATCTTACGCCAAGCATTTTGCGCGTCTTCCTGCTTAAGCGTGTCAAGCTCGTCAATCAGACTGTCAGCAACTTCATAGCCAACAATGCGCCCCGGATTATCCATAGTCCGCAAGATAATCTGACCCGCGCCATAGAACTTAATCATGGGGGTCAGGCTTTGAACTAGCGTATAATGCTCTTTCTCAAACATGCCAATTGCCGCCAGTTCTTCAATGAACCGGGGGAAGGCGATAGTTCGCACAAGGTCATATGTGGGCAGATAATAAGCAATGTTGCACATGGGATATGCAAACTTAAGCCGCAACGCTCGCTTCATAAGCGCGTTGGTCTTGCCAGCACCAAAGCCAGCCACCATAGCAGGGAACTGGCTTTCAGTGCTGACAAGCCGGAACTGAGGCTTGGTCAGTTCAATTAGGCATTGTTCCGGGTTGCCCGGTTCGCTGTTACGCAGCATTTTGGTCAGGATACTGAGCAAAGACGAACGTAGGCATTTGCGGCGCTCTGTTATCGTCCTTGCCAGCATCGGCGGGCTTAGCTAGCCAGCCCATGCCCTGAGCATACAAGTTCAAGCCATCAATCTTTGACTTGCGCTGAACGGCGCTTAGCTCGTCATCGCGCGCAATAGCCAAGACTTCAGCTTGCCACTTTTCCTTAGTGTATTCTTCAGGTTCAACGCCACCATTCTGCTTAGCGCGCCGGATACGCTCTTTAATGTCTAGCGAATTGCCCCAAACAAGAGCCGCTTGGTTAGCCCGCATTTCAGGGTCACGTTGATTGCGGAAGACATATTGTGCAATCTCAAAAGTTGGGTAAGTCGGATAGCGCGCGGAATACTCAACAAAGCTATTGATTAGCTCTGCCTCGTCTTCATCGTCAAAAATGGGCACAGGCGCGTTCCACATGACAGCTACGCTAATCCAAGGCGAGTCTTAGGGCAACCGGCTAAGACAGCAAAAACCCCTCAGCACCGGGGCACTGAGGGGTCAAACGCGCGAAGTGAGCTAAGGTTTAGCTCTTGCTGATAGCAGCCGCCAGAGCATCGTTCTTGGCGGCAAGCTCAGTGTTGATAGCACGAACAACCGCCTGTTCACGCTCGCTGGCAACAAGGGTGCCTTCTTCCACCCGTTCCAGCGCGTTACCGGCAATGTCTGCCAGCGTGCCGACAAGGGCCGCGACCTTGCCACCGCCAAGCTGTTCAGCCACAGGGGCCAGCTTTTCCACGGTTTCAAGACCTTTCTGCAACCCGTCAATGATATTCTGAAAGTTCATGCTTCACCTGTCTGCTAGAGGAACCCCGGCTTTATTCAGCCTTGGGCAGCAAAGCCTTGGCTTCACCGGTCAACTTCTTCACGTTCTCAAACGCTGCAAAGAAGTCAGACGAATTGCCCACAGCATAGGCGGCGCGTGCGGTCTTCAGCGCGGCATATGACTTGACAAGCAGCGGCTTGACCTTGGCCTTGGTGTCAGCCGTAAGCTGCCCCTTGGTGTCAGCCGCAACGTAGGCGTATGCCGGGGCATTGTAGAGCGCTTCAGCCGCGTACATCGCCTTTTCATCGGCAATGGTGGCGTTGGCAACGCTGTTGCCGCTGACCGTCTCAGGCACCGCCTCAGAGCCGTCAGACGGCATGGGCAGGGTGTAGGGCGGGCCAGAGCCATTGCCCGGCGCGGGTGCGCTCCCGTTGCTGACAGGCGGGGGCGTGGTGGCCGGGTCGCACGCAACAACGCCAAGGCTCAGCGCGGCAACAGCCAGAATGTGAAATAGCTTCATGTCAGGTTTCCTTTTCTGTGGCTTAGAGAATACGCAACAGTAGCGCCACAATGCCACCTGTAACGCCACTGAACAAAAGAAGCCAGCGGTTCCGCCCGGCAAATGCTACCGGCAAAGGCGGGTCACTGTCAGCGGGATAACCCGGCGCTGTGATATGCAACGCACCGCCAATGATGGCGAGAAAGATAGCAAAGCCGCCAACGGGCGAAAGCAGAAAGCCGCCGTTCTTGCCGCTAGCGAACAGCCAAGCAGAATAAACGCGGGCAATAGCCAAAGAAGCCCAAATAAGGCCAATGCCAACCGCCAACTGTGCCGTCCGGTCAAAAGTCTGGCTCTTAAGCGACTTATAGAAAACCGGAAAATAGACAATGATGACCGCAAGCATGACACCAACAAAGATGCCATTAAGCAAGTCAATGAACGCCAGCACCGGCACCGTAAGCGCCAACACAGCGTAAAGCGAAGTCAAAAGACCCGCTACCACAAGAGCTTTCCGCTTAGTCATTGACGCGCACCCTTACCCTTCAAACGGTCATTTTCTTCTAATAGCTCAGTTATTACGTCGCGCAAGTTCTCAGCAGCCCTTTCGTTACGCTGTGTTGCAATAGTCACGCCCGCGCTGAGCGCATCCTTGACAGGCGCTTGAAAGGTTAGTTTCTGCAAGAGTTTCAGCATTGGCCTAGCCATTCTTTCTTTCGCGTACAATGTCAGTTAAGGATTCAAGCGCATTAGTGTTTTGCTCTAGCGCTTTGATTGCCTCCCTGCTTTCAGCAATACGTTTCTCTTGTATTGCCTCATTACGCTTATCCAACTTGCCAATAGCGCCAAGAAGAATAAGAATGATAAGACCCGGAACCCCGTAGCTTAAAAGTGCTTGCTCAATCATGCCCACAGTATCCGGTTAGCTCTGACCAATCCAACCCGCCAAGTAATCGTTTTGGGTTGCCATAGGCCAGTTGTCATAATCGTCAGAGATTGCCTTACCGGGAACTTCACCCGGCTTGCTGCCAATCTCAGCGGGCAGCGGCAAGGTTGCCGCGCTGCCAGCGCCAAAGGCAACGTCACGCTGAGCCATGACGGTGGCGTAATCCAAAACGCCAGTGTCTTTTTCCTGAGCGCCGGGCGTGTAGCCGACAACGCGGCGCGTCCAACCGGTTCCGAATGTGGGGAACGTGCCAAGCGAGCGCAAGAACGCCATGCGGTTAGCACAGTAGCGATTGATTAGGCCAAGCTCGTCTTTGCGAGCTTCAGCAATAACAGCGCCAAGCGTCATGTCACCAATAACAGCGTCATCATTAACGCCAACCGTGCGCTGAAGGTAGCGAATAGCCCGGCTAACCCCTGAGTTGACCGCAAAGTCAAAGACAGCGTAATCAAGGCCAGCGGGCATGTCATCGCCACGCACAAGGCACCAATACTGCTTTTTGTAAAGCTCTGCCAGTTCGTCAGCCGTAATCAGCTTAACCGATTGCACAGCCAAGCCATGCAACTTGCGGTAAGCGTCATAGACCCGCTGAGTGACACCCTTGTTAGTGGGGCCACCGGGGTCTTTAGGGTGGTTGACGTAGCCACCTTCATGCGCCAGCACCAAGCTCAGCGAAGGCTTATAGTTCTTGGCACTCATTGCGCTGTTCCTCCCTTGCCGTCAGCGCCAGCGGTGACGTTGGTGGCTGTGTCAATGTTCTGTGTGGTGGTTGGTGCCTGAGTAGCCTTGAACGTGCCAATGACGCCAGTAAGACCCGCAATAGCTGTGCTAATGAAAGCCAACGCGCCAATGATGCGAGCTAGGGCAACTTCGCTGTCAGTGGCAGCAAAGACGCAAACCAAGGCACCGGACAACGCCAAGATGACGATGGCGGCTAGGGTGGCTAGGTAGGCAATGGCGTTGTGGCGGTTGTTCATGGCCCATATCCCGGCGCTGAGCGCCCACAGGGGCGATATGGGGCCGCACCCTACGCGCGTAGCTCCCAAAAGGAAACCCCCGCTCAGCGCGTGGCTGGCGGGGGTTCCGGGGGTAGCTGAGTTAGAGCCGCCGCGTGGCCCTTATGGTCACTACCCCCTAACCTTGGCTGAGCTTCAACGCGGGTGGCCCGCTCCACTCAGCTTCAGGCTTTGCTAGCCAGCCCGGCAGCGCCCGGCTGGCCAACAATAGGGTCAGCCCTGAAGGGCAACGCGCCAGATGCGGACGCCTTCGCCCTTGGGGTCGCTGGCGTCAACCTTCGCCGCGAAGAAGTCGCGGGTCAGCTTGGTCTTGGGGCGCGTGGTCTTGGTTTCCGTGTCAACCACCCGCTTGCCGTCTTCGCCCTTCAGGTACTTGCCGTCAGCACCCTTCTTGAAGGTCTTAACCGTGACTTCCTCAGTCTCGCCCTCAATCGGGTCAGAGAACTTGGCACGCGCGCCGCTGACAGACGACGAAAGCCGCGTCAGCAAGTCGTCAATGCTCGCCACGTCAGCGGGCTTGGCAACGTGGAAGCTCTGCCCCACTTCAAGCGCCTCAAACGGATAGCCGCCCGAACGCCCGCGCCGCGCCGCCTTGCCGGGCATCGGCACGTCAGCGTCAATCTCAAAGCCGCTGGCAGCAGCCGCGCCGGTTGCCGTGCTTTCGCCAGCCGTCAGAGCCGCGCGGCCCGCATCGGTCAGGCTGACAGCAGCGGTGTTGCCCTCAGTCTTGGTGGCGTCAACGGCAGCATAGCCCGCCGCAACCGCCTCAGCGCCTTCATCCTGAGTGAGCATCATAACCCCCTCAGCCGGTTCCTTGCTTGCGGCAATCAGTGCCAGCAGAGCAATACCACGCGCCGTAACTGCAACTCGCTTCGCCATGTTCAAAATCCTTCGCTGTTTGTTACCACAGAGCAACGCGCCCCGGTGGAAGTGACCTTAGAGCCGCTTTTTACCCGGTCAACAGGAAAAGTGGCCCTAAGGTCAAAAAAGTTACTTGGGTTCAAACCCCCGCTTGGAAGGGTCAACGTGCTGGCGCTCAACCGGGATACCGCCGCCATTCGCCTCAAAGCGGGCACGCGCCGTATCATCAATGTGGTTCTCACCACCCGGCAAGAGCGCGTCACGCTCAGCAATCGGAAGCGCAAGCTGATTTGCCGCGTCACCTTCAAGAATGGTACGCTCAGCCGCAAGGTTGCGGTTGTTCGCATCATACTCAGTGAACTTGTCAGGGAAGCGAGCGCGAAGCTTGGCAATGACGCGCTTTTCATCGTCACCCCATTCAAAGCCAAGCGTGTCAAGCAGAATGGCCATATACCACTTGCCGTCACCGCATTCTTCCATGACGTTGACGCTATCAAGCTTCTTGCCGTTCATAACGTCGCGCAACATTTCCAGCATTTCGCCAGCTTCAGTGGCGTAGCCAATCGCGCCGTGAATGACGTTGTAAACAGCGTCAAGCGTCATTTCAATGCCGTAGTGCTGGCGCTGAGTGTCTTGGATAAGACGCGGCAAGTTGATGACGTTAGCCTGACCCTCACGCGGGTCAAGGTTGTTGTCACGCCCATAAAACAAGGTCTTCTTGACCTTATCAAGCTGAGCCAGCGCGGTAATAGCGGTGTTGAGCGCGCCAACCAATTCATGCTTGGCCACCTTGCCGCCATGCCAAGCAGGGCTAAGCGTCTGGCGAGCTTCAGCAGCGAAGTCAAACGGCGGCACAACCGCAATCTCACCGTCACTAATCTGAATGGTCAGCGTAACGGGTTCGCCAATCGGCACCCCGTCAAGTGTCACCTTGCCGCTAGCCGCGTCAAAGCCAAGCATACTTGTAAGCTTCTTCATGTGCCCGGTTCCTTCTAGCGCTTTACCAAGTAAATAATTATCAGCCAAAGCGCCAAGCTGATAACAAACGCTGCGGGCAAACCAACCCGCCTATGCGTACCTTTGTCACTCATAAAAAAGCCCCTCTGAAGCGAGGGGCCAAAGGCTACTTCAATGCGACCGTCATTACAAGCGAGCCGTCAGGGCGGTGAATGGCTGCGGTCATCGCATCGCCATTAATGTGGGCTTCAAAGCCGGTGCGCTCGCAATGCTCAGCCAATTTCAACAACGTCATGGTCAGCTTCCTTCTTGTGAAGCGTCAGCCATAAAGCGGCAAGCCAAGGTATGCAAGCAATTTGTTGCGAGCTTCAAGCCAGCCCCAAGCCACTTCACACAGGTAGCCCGCCGCCGTCATGTCCCTGCCAAACTCGTCTTGCTTGTCGCTTGTGCCGTTCTTGCCAACCTTCAGTTCAAGATAATAGCCAGCATAGCGAGTAGGCACAGGCAAAAACATATCATAAACGCCAGTCTTCACGCCTTCAGCCTTAGCGTTAGACCCGCGCACAGCATCACCGTGACCCTGATTGTGAATGGCATGAAGCCACTTGAACTGCGGCACCTTGTCACCAAGCCAATTATAGCTATCAGCCACCCCGGCCTTGGTGTAGCTGAGCGGGTCATTGGCGGCAGCTAGCCCGCGATACATCGCCATATTAGCCCACATGAACAGGCTGGCTTGGTGGGCATGTTCCTTGCCGGTCTTATCGGCATAGCTCCAAGGGTCAGGCATCGCTAAAACTCCAATGCAATCTGAGCGATACGCGCGGGCACAGCCGGGTCAACCTGAGGCTCAGCAGAACGCGCGCCAATGCGCTTTAGCCACGCATCGGTTTCAGCATTGAACCTGTCAAGGTAGCTGTCAGGTATCTTGTTGCCACCGTAATGCGGTAGCGCCTCGCGTGCGCGCTGTTCAGCGAACATGGGCCAGCCTTCACCCGGCATATCAAGAACCCCTGTCAAGCAACCGGCTCATAGCCCAACCGTCAACGCCTTGGCGGTGAATAGTCAAGCGGCCCGATACGCCAAGCTTCTTGTATTCAACGCCATTGCCAAGGCGAGCTTCATAGCCAGCCTTGCGAAGCTCGTTAATAGCGTATTCGGCGGTAATCCACCAATCAGCCTTAACCATAGCTAGCCCATCCCGTTACAGCGTGCCACTCAGCCGCTTCATGCTCAGGTTTAGCCGTGAACGTGTAGCCAGAGCCGGTAGCTTCCCAAATGACGCGCACCTGAGGCTCAGGCGGGTCGCCAACTTCCTCAGTCTTCAGCACAGCGCCAAGCGGCAGCACGTCACAAGTAGCCCGACCACCCGCCTCAGCGTGCGCGATTGCCTCAGCCAGCTTCACAGCACAGGGCCAATGCCAAGGATGCAATAGCCGGGCATCAAGCCGGGGCAATCCTCAGGCATCAAAACGTAAGTGACCAAAGCCATGCGTTCCTTGCCGCTGTGACCATAGGAAGGGTCATAGTAGCAGAGCAAGAGCCTGTCACCAACCTTGTAAGCCCGGTCATTGCGGCGCAAGTCAAAGCGCTTGTCACCGCTGCAAAGCGCATCCCAAAATTGGGGATGAACCTTAATCTTATGCTCAGTCATAACCGCCCGGTTCCTGAGTTAGAGGGTTAGCGGAACATGGCCACCGCAAAAGCCGCCGTCAACGCAAACAGGGCATTACCCGTAAATACGCCAACAATGATTTTGCGGGTCAGCCCGCGTGGTGCAAAATCGGTTGTCATGTCCAATCAGCCTTTCTCATTCTGCCAGTCATGCCGCGCTCTAGCATCAAATGCTTGCCATAGTCAAGCGCCACAGGATGCTTCTTGTAGCTGCCCCAATTGCCGGGTTTAAGGTCAGTGAAAAAAGCCGGAACTTCAGCCGGAAGGTTGATAGCAGCCAACGGCTCAGCATAGCGAGCAATGAGAATGCGCCCGCAATGACTAATGCGGTGACAAGGCGCAAACCACTTGGCAAACTTAGTCTCAGCTATCCGCTCCCAAAGCTGCCACTCAGCAACGTTCTGAAAGTGGCCCTCATTGGGTTCAAACTTGATAACAAAGTCTTCATCCGGGGCGAAGCGGTAAACTTCCCTAGTCATACCGCCGCCAAGATAGTCACCGCATACCAAGCCAAGAAGCTCCCTAGGCCAAGACCCGTCAAACTTCTTCAGCATGTCATTGCTATATTTGCCCACAGTTAGCCCGCCTTATTTGCCGTCATCAATGAGGCGGCTACGGTAGTCGGCTAGCTCAGCTTCAGCAACCCGCCGCCGCTCAACTTCCACGTTGTTGGCTGCTAACAGTTCGCTGACGCGCTTGGCATGGCTGACCGTCTCATTGGTCAACCGGTCTTGCGTCATGCGGAGCGCCCGACACGCGGCCATATACGCCCATGCTGTTGGTGGCGTCCAACAAGTGCCGTTATCGTCAGTGAAGCAGTCAACCTTATCAATCTCCAATCTGGCCAAGCCGACTTGCTCGCCAAGCTGATTAATAAGCGGCACCATGCGGGGCTTAACGTCACGAAAGCCACGCCCGAAACGCTGGCTATGAAGCGGCCCTAGGGCTGGCTCAGCCTGACCCTCGCTATAGACCCCCGGCGCTGGCTCAGGCGAGTGCCAACCCGCTTGCTCTTGCGCCAGCCGCCATGACTTGTCCCATGCTGTGTGGGCAGCGTTGGTGGCGACTTCCTCAGACGTGCCGTGCGGGTCGCCAAAGCCATACGGGTTGTCTTCCAGCTTGACCCCGGCCTTGAAGGCAATAGCGCCTTGGTCTTCCGGCTCTTTGCTGACCCGTTCAAGCTCGTCACTGTCAATCAACGGCTCAGAGCTAAGCAGCAAGGCTAGCGAATGGCCAGCTTCCCAAAGGCGGCGCGGCTGAGCGTCAAACAAAAGCGGGTTTGCCGTTGCTGGCAAACCCTCACAACCGGCTGTGAACCCGGCTTGCACATACTTGTCATCAATGAACATCACTGTTCCCCTGTCTTGGCGAAACGCTCGCCTCTGGCTGTTAGAACGTAGCCGGGCCGCTTGACTAAGGCAATGTGAACTTCCTTCAGAAAGCCACGCTCAACTAATGCGTTCCCGGTGACAACCGGCACCTTGAAGCAAGGGCCGGGTTGCCACTTATAGCAATGCAAAAGCCAGTGCTGTTGCCTGACTGTCAAGCGGCTTTTAGCCATTAGCTGACTTTCGTGCTGCGGATTGCGTCAATGAAGCTGACCACGAAAAAGACGGCTACCGCGATGTTAAACACCGTGTCAAACGTCTTGGCCCAAGAGCCTTCAGGAAAGCTATGCGTCCAATCCATGCAAATGAATGCAAAGATTGCGGACCACTTGGCTATTTTCCAAGCCAAGTCTGCTATGCCGCTCAGGGTCATTTCAGCAGCAACCTGAGCTTGTTAAGTTCCTCGTCACTGGCATCAACAGCAAGCGCGTGCCAGAGCCTAGCCCGGTCAATGCTAGTGTTGAATGCCAGCTTAGAGCATTCTTCAAGCGCTTGCCTGACTACCTTGGCCTTCAGCCTATCGCTAATCGGGTCATACCTGACCGGGGGAAGCTCAGACGTGTCAAGCGGGGCAACAGCGTGCGCTTGCTTGGTGCCGTCATTAACGTGCGGCCCTTGCCCCGGCTTCCATTGTGCTTCGCTAGCTGAGCTAGTGGCGCTACTGCTAGACGTGCTGGCACTTCCTCTTACCGCCTCAATAGCTGGCTGAACAAACGGCTTAGGCGCGTTGTAGCTGGCGCAATCAACGCACTTCTTGCCATCAATCCCGCACCACGGCTTGAAGCACTCAGGATGGCGGCTCACCTATGCCACCAAGGCTTGTTAGGCGTCTGGCCATAGCCTTCATTGCGCCAACCGCCACTAATGCTGCGGCTTCCATCGGCATAGCTGGCAAGATGGCCTTCGCGGCTCTGAGGCACCATGACAGGCGGCTGAGCGTCTTGCATGGCATCAAGGTAGCCCCGCGTCTTGGCAAGCTCTAGCTCAGTGCTGTGCAAAACATCGCGGGTAACGTTGTGCGCGTCTTGCTCAGCTTTAAGCTGGCGTTCTTGCCCGGCAACGGTGGCCTTATACTGTGCCACGTCATTGGCGTGCAAGCGCTCGTCAGCGGCCCGCATGGCACGCTCATTCTTAAGCTCGCCTTCAAGCTGAGCCAAAGCGGCTTGAAGAGTGGCATTCGTCTGCTTAGCCATGACAGCGGCGCTCCCGCTGAGGGTCACGCGACTGATAGCGAAAGCCCCGCCAAATGGTCACGCCAAACAACTTCAGCACCTTGCGGCTGTGGCTATAGGCATACCCGCTGCGGTAGTGCCTAGTCTTAATCTCAAACATTGCCCGGTTCCTCACTTCAAAAGGTGACGATAACCCGCCTTAGCCAACTCGCCTGACCTATGCAAGTCATTGATGGCTTTGAGGCGGTAATATGCCTGAAGCTCGCCTAGGCCGGGGTTAGCGGCTACTTCGCGAGCAATCTGGCTTTGGCTGACGGACATGCTGGCAACTCCCTAGTGAGTGCTAACTATGCCCGCCAATTCCTAATAAAGCGTTACTGTTTGGGCTTGCACGCCACCCAAGTATTCCCGGCTTCACTGACACAAGCCTTATACCCGGTGGTATGTGTTGAGGGGCTAAACCACAACATGCACAGCAAGCCGACAAAGACCACCACAGCGAACAAAGCCCACACTATGACGGCAGGGCTGACCTTGGGGCGGGGCTGATAGCCGGGCACGGTCATAACGCCTGACCTAGAGCCGATGCCTGAGCTACCGTCATAGACAGGCGTGACAGCTTTGGCTTGCTCATAGGTGGCGTAGTGCGTGGCTTCACTGAGGCTGCTAACGTATTCGTGGCCAGCCGGGTAAAACTCTTGAAAGAAGTTGCCAGCCGGGTGGTAACGCAAGTATTGCACCCGGTCATATTCGCGCGGCCCTTTATACCAGCTAACATAGCGGTCTTTGCTGACTTCCTCAGGGAACAGCAGCGGGTTCAAGCGCTTCCAGCAATCAACGCACAGGAAGCCCGGCCCTCGCTGACAGTGCTTGTCATCGGCTTGCCAGTTCCGGCTATTGTGCATGGTTGGCTCAGGCGCACCACATTCAACGCAATTGTCTTTCATGGCTTCATATCCTCTCTGCCAACTACAGGAATGGTGCCACCCCAACTATTATGCTTGGCACCACAACGCTTGTTCTCACAGCACTTGCCACCACCGGCTAAGCTCCAAAGGTAAGCCCGGCTCAGCGTGCCGCAGAATGGGCACCTAATGTTGGCGTAGCTCTTGCCATGCTGGCTACCGCCACCTTCAACGGTATAGTCACGCATGGCGTTAGGGCTGCGGTTGTATTCCTTGGCCATTAGTCTTCATCCCTTGAATAGCTGACTTCCTGACCCTTGAAGAACCCGGCAACATACCATTCACCCGGCATAGGAACGCACGGCTTTGCGGTAAACGTCAACCCGGTTGACTTAGGCTCTTTGCGGGAAAGCTCAGCGGCCCGCGTCTCAGCTTCCATGCGGGTCACTGGCATGGCCCTGTCAGAACGCCAAGGCTGACAAGAGCCGTTGACACAAGTAGCCCAAGGGCGGCGCAAAGCAGCATGACATAAGCAAGCTTCTTAAGCTGGCTACCAAGCGCCTCAACTTCCACTAGCTTGACCACTTCCACCCTCACCGGGCGCAACGTGGCTACGGCGGTGCCGTCATGCTCAACAATGCACTCCAAGCCTAATAGCTCGTCAGTGTCATTGATGACCGGCATATCAACTGCCAAAGCCAGCATAGCAAGCCGATGCTGAGCAAAGCGCAAGCCTGAGGCGTTGGGGGTGTTGACTGCCACAGCATACGGCAGCTTAGTGCCTGACCCGTCAAGCAGATTGATACGGAAGACATAGCCAAACGGCTTGACTTCACAGCTAGCGATTTTGCCAACTGTCTTAAACTCTGGCTTGGCCATGTCACTTATCCCCTAAAGCAGCGTCAATGTCTTCAACTACCGCCAACCGCTCAGCTAAGCTAAACCCGTCAAGGTTATGCAATAGCGCGCGAGCTTGGCGAAGGGCTGACTTGCAAGCATCAAGGTTGCCGCTTGAAAGGCCATGATAAACTGACTGCTTGTGGAGCAAATCAACAACCGGGCCGGGTAGCTCAACCACAAAGCTTGGCCCATCGGGTTGCATCAACGTTAAGCTAGTGCATGGCCCGTTTTGCATATTACGATAACCTACGCTGTAGGCGGCTCCCTTGTAGAGCGGCTTTCTGGCCCGTTGCTTGGTCAGCATGATAGTGGCTTGCGTCATTTGCCCGGTTCCTTCCGATATGCCCACAGTTAGCGGCCAAGGTGTTGGTCTGAAGGCGTATGAAGGCCATTCAGCTTGAATGTGCGAGGGATTGGCCAAATCTTGCCAAACTCTTTGACAATATCGGCATTAGGGCAAACGTTGAAAGCAGCGTGCATAATGGCAACGTCTTTGGCTTCACCCTCGTCTTCATCATACGCGATACCGCCAAAGCTAAGCTCAGTCTCAGTGCCACAGCGCGGGTCAGCGGCATCAACGTTGCGGAACGTGAGGCTAAAGGCCATGTGCTGAACAATCTTGGTCATTGCCGTAACTCCCTAACTGTCACCTATATGCGCTGACTTTGAGCGGGTGTCAACTGGCTATCTTGGCTATTTTCTGGCTGTGCGCTCAGGGCGGGTATGACCGGGTATAGTGGGGTTGTTATACGCAAAAAATGGCAGTTTCCCTAGGGGTTGGGTAGTAAAGTATAATAATATAATGAGTATAATACATAAACCCTATTTCATAGTCAGGATATAGTCAGCATATAGCCAACAACAAAGTCAACAATCACCCGCACTAAATAAATACCCCTATTTTTTAATTCCCCTATTTATTATGGGGTCACTAGCATTATACCCATTAAACCCCGTTATACTGGCGGAAAACCGCCATTCTCAGCCCTCATACGCGGCTATACGCCATTATACGCCCGATGCCCTCACTTCAGGCTATCAGCAAAGCGAGTTGGGTTAGACACCACGAAAGCACGCGCATTGCAGCCATACTTGGCAGACATTTGAGCTTTAGGCATTTCGCGTATCTCGTCACCGTCAAGCAAATGCTGAAGCGCCCGCTTAATCGCATTCGTGCTGCCATACCGGTCAAGCCTGAAGCTGGCCATGCTAACCAAGCGCCGCTGAATGTGCGAATAGGTAAACACCCCGTCACGGTGCATATCAGGCGTGCCGCCGTATTTGCTGAACTTGTCATGTGGGCTATGCAAGAACGTCGCAATGCACTTAATCATGTCATGCGTCTGCTTAGCTTCAGAGTTAGACAAGTCGCCAACTTCATCATTTTCAAACTTATGAATAAGCTTGACTGTCTGGCCAACAATCAGGTTGGTTGCCCACATGACAGCGGCCATGTCTATGACCGGGTTGAGATAGTTGACGCTGACCGCATACAAGCTGGCGAGCTTCAGCGCCTTCAGGTGGGCGCGGTTCCACAGGTGGCGTATGACTTCAGCATTGCCACTGGCGTTGATTTGGTCAGTAGTCCAATTGTCAAACTCAGTTAGCTTGGCTTCCGCCTCAGGCGTTGGTTGGACTACATGCACATTGTTGTTATGCGCCAGATTGAGGCAATTAGCCGCTAGGTCAGCCAGCGATTGCACCAAGGCAAACGGCGGTTGCACAAACTCTTTGCCTTTTTGAAGGTAAGGGCGTTCGCCCTCATACTCAAAGATAGCAAAGCGAGGGAGCAAGCCGTTAGCAATCAGGCTTTCGTCAAGCGCCGCATAAAACTCACCGGGCACGCTTTCACCAATGATAGTCAGCGCCGGGTTGTGAATGTGGCCGGTGTTTTTCTGTTGGTCAGAGTAGGCGCTAGGGTCAAACGTCTTGCCACGCCCGCTGCGGCTGTAGAATTGCGTTAGCGTGCGCTGCAATCCCTTCAGGTGCGCGTTGGCGGTAGGGCTAGCCATTTGTTGCATCAATAGGCCAATCTCGCCAAGGATGCTGAACGTAGCTGGCTTCTTTTCCATCCATTTAATAAGGCCAGCCGATGACACCAATTCACCCGGCCCCTTGAAGTCAAGAGCCGCAGGAACTTGACCCTGAATGGCATTGAACAGCTTGCTAGTGCCATCAATGATAGCGTCTTTGCCGGTGCCAGTTGGGGCCAGTAGCAAGAAGTATTGATTAAGCCCCGCACCCGTATAGGTGTTGTAAGCTCTGCCAGTAATACCGCTGAGCATGGCAATAGCGCCAGCAAGCGCAATGTCAGGAACGGGGCGCGGGGCCGCGTCCAAGATGAATTGTGCAAGCTGGCCTATCAGCCCCGGTGGAAAGCCGTTGACGTTGCCTGAGGGCTGCGGCAGGGTGGCGCTCGCTAGCTGTGCGGTGTTCCCGGTTGGCCCGGCTTGTTGGGTTCCTTCGCCCGGTTCCTGACCAATGCCGGTGGTGGCGGGGGTGTTGTGCGCTGGCAGCGCCCCCGCCGCCTTCGCGGCCATCTGAGCCGATACCTGAGCATTGAATTGCTGGCGAAGGTTAGCAAATGCGTCAAGGTCTAGTGGCGGCAATTGCCGGTCAAAAGACTTCTTCACCATGTATTCAACGTAAGCAACGCGGTCGCCGCGATGCTCATAGTTGTCTTTGGGTGTCTGGCCTAGCTCAGATTGCCGGTATATGCGCCGGATTTGCTCTTTGTTCTGAGTGTAGAACGCAATAATATCAACAAGCGCAAGGTCAGCTTCAGATTGGCTAGGGTATTCGCCTTGCCAATCGCCCATGAACAACTTGGTGAACTTTTCGCCATTAACAGCGCCAGCCGCACGCTCAATAATAGCGTCATCGGTTTCAGTCTGTGCCGTCTCAGCAACGTTATACTCAGTTGGTGCGCCGCCCATTTGCTCAAACAGAACGTCAAGCAGTTGTTGGCGCTCAGCAATGTCAACCGCATTCTGAACGTTGCCGGTCATGGTGAAGAAGCGTTCACGGCTGTAAAGCTCAATAAACGCGCGCCGCCGTCCATAGGGCAGCTTGCCCTTGACGATGATATGCAAGCCAGTGTTGCTAGGGCTTAGCTCAGAGTAGCTATTAAACTCCCTGAAAATCTTAAGCTGCCGTTGGTATGCTTCCGTATCGCCATGCGTGTCATCAAGGTCAATGCCGGTGAACGGGTCATTGTCGCTGAACATGAAGCCAACGCCACTGAAGCCGGTTTCAGCTACAGGGGTGTTAGGGTCGCAAGGGCCGGTCAGCGTCAGCGGTGCCGCGCAAGCTTGCTCAAAGCTACCCCACTCAGCGGGCCGATTGCTGGCAGCTTTCTTGCCACCGGGCCACGGCTGATAGGGAACCTTTGTGGGCTTTCGTTCAAGGTCAACGTAGCCATTGGCGTCACAGCGATATTCAAGCCGCCAGACAATCCAATTATTATATTGCCTTAACTCAATTGGAATGTTCTGAAGCATGTTACTCAGCGTCAACAGTTTCACGGCAAATAGTAAGCGGCTCGTCAGTCAAAGCACAGTAAAGCGCTTCAAGCTTGCTCGCTCCCGGCTCAGAGATATGGCCAAGTGCAAACTGACGTATCCATGCAAACTTAAGGCCGGTTGTATCAGCAATGCGCCGCCAATCGTCAGCCGCCGTTGCTTCAAGTAGCTCAAACGTAGTCTGAGCCAACTTAGACTTAATCATGCAATATCGCCCGGTTAGAGGGTGCGAACGGAACGCTTCGCGCCTTGGTTGGCACGATGGCGAGCGCTCAGCAAGGCGTGAAAAATAATTTTTTATCAGGGTTGCGTTGCCGTGCCCGC
>Ga0182199_1000006_pt1 | contig 21028 bp, 28 predicted proteins | sample G5R1MG_14_FD_128396 | JGI IMG/M metagenome (GOLD analysis project Ga0182199, IMG submission 128396) | Switchgrass phyllosphere microbial communities from Michigan, USA - G5R2_NF_12SEP2016_LD1 MG | ecosystem: Host-associated > Plants > Phyllosphere > Phylloplane/Leaf | place: USA: Michigan...
GGCAGAGCACCACATTGTCTTCTACGGCCTCCGATACGGACGGCACTGTTATCAAAGTGGAGTTTTTCGACGGGTCCACCTCCTTGCAGGTTGTCACGTCGGCGCCGTACCAATTCATCTATACCCCCACGGGGGCCACAGGCAACCGCACCATCAAGGCGGTAGCGACCGACAACGACGGTGGCTCGGCTACGGCCACGCAAACCCTGAGTGTAAGCGCCGGCACGCTGCCGACGCCGCCCGCGCCGGAGTTTACCAACTACGACACGCAGGCGCGCACGGCAACCGTGGCTCCCCCCACGAACTACACCATCGCCGACCTTGTGTATATTCTGAATGGTGCGAGTCCCGTGGCGGTGCCGTCTACCGGCGTTATCAACGTGGGCTCAGCAGAAGTTCGGATGGGGGCGCTGCGCGTCTACGTGTTCGCCAACAGCACCCGCAACAAGGGCATCGAAGCACTCAATGAGATTGGCTACAGCGCCGTCGTTCGCACCTACGACAACACAGCAGTCGGGGGTGGTCCCAGCGTGAAGGGCGTTACCGTAGCTGCCGACTCGGCCGACACGGTGGAGTTCGACAACTTTGGTGGGGTGGACTACACCCCGGTTTCGATGGAATTGTGGCTTAACAATGCGCAGGTGGCTTCGGTACCTTACGATGGGCGCTATACCTGCCGTGAGTTCCGCTACACGCACAGCAATATTCCTTACCCCAAAACCTTCACTTCCGGTCGCGTAGACCTCTAAAACGATGGCGAATGAAATCACTGAAATAGGGCAAATTGTGACGTATGGCGGTCCGACAATAGACCTTGCGGGTAGCAGTATCGCCAGCGCCATCGTGTCGCTTCAGGCCCGCGAGGGCTCGGGGTCGGCACGGGGCTGGCGCCTGTTCGACCCCACCAAACAGCCGTTTCTTAACAGCAAAAAGCAGCTAGTCGATGGTGACGTGGTGCTGGTAGTTGCTAAGCAGTTGCCGATGGACTTCCCCGTGAAGGTCACGGCCACCACCACAAGCATTCCCGTTGGGCTCTTAGTGCCTGCGGGCTCAGGGACTACGCCGTTTGAGCAATCTGTAGTACTACAGACCTACATGCTCACCTACACCAGTGCTGTGCTCACCAATACTAGCACGGGGGCGACGGAGAGCGGCACGGTCACTTTCCGACTAGATAGTGGTACGACGGTGCTTGATTTTGCGGCTTTCAACGCAGCGGTGGCGGCTATTCCGATAGACGAAATCAAGTCAGGCCAGCATACCTACTCTATCGTCGTTTCGGTGCCTTCCAATAGCGAGTGCGACCTTCTTATCTACAACTAACGCAGTTCCTCCCCCCCCCCTTTTTTTCTGCCATGCCACAATCCGTAACCTATCTCACACCTATTGGGCGTGAAATTCCCACAGCACTCAAAAACGATGCTGTAAAAAGTACCACAACCTACGATGTAAAAGGCGTGCAAACCAGCACACCGCTTGAAGCTATCGCTGGGTTTAAGTTGCGTTTTGGCGACAACTTCTCATCCGACTACTACGACTTTACGTGGCGCCTCACGGCCCAAGGCTACCGCTGGGTACGTAATGCCAAGTCTGGCTACAGCACCACGGGCGGCCCTGGCGGCAACTATGCCCCCCTTGACTCGCCTACGTTTATCAACAACGTCTACCTGCCGGACATAGCCAACGTGGGAGACACGACCGACTTGAACATGAGTCGGGCCGTCAACCTGCGCATCCTCAACCAAGTGCTAAAAACCATGATTGGGGGCACCGGGGCGGTAATGTACGTAGCGGGCAGCATCCCACGGTCGTTTGCAACCACGCAGGATGCGATAAACGCGCTGCCCGACGACGGCACCAACAATGGCACTTTTAAGTACGGCATCATCTGGATGATGTCTACGGATACGACTGAAGTGCTCGTTAATAAGAACTGCACGTTGGAGGCCGTCGCACCCTGCGGGCCACTTCGGTTCACCAACCCCAACCGCTGCCTGCTGCGCGGCAACCTGCGCAATACAACTCCTACTGTGTACGCTTACGTGCAGGGTGGCAACGTTGAAATACGCGCCAATATCTATTATTATAACGGCAATGGCGCGCCATTGATTGCCTACCCTTCTGGTACGATGGAAGTTGTTGGCGACCTGATTATGGATACTACCAGCAGCGATGCGAAGGGGTATAACAGCGATAATGCCAGCAGTGCTACTAACCGCATTTATTTCCGAATGACGGGTAACGTTTTGGTGCTGAAAAAAGGCAGTCCCTTTTTGATGAAGAATGACTTTACGTTCTTTGGCTCCATCGTTTCCAATGACTTGCCGCCAGTTGCTAGTTCCGGTCGTCACCACCTGTATGCTACCACTATCGACCTGCGGGGCAGCTCAAATGCTAATCCAAGCGCACTCTGGTTGGGCCGGAGTAACGGGTATCCTGACGCGCAGAATACGACGCTGTATTCAGGCAGCTTGCTTGTGAAGGCTGGGGTGCCTGCCATCTACAATAGCAATGCTGTACTGGGCCAAGCTTTCCAACTCTCGCGCTCGGTGACGACCAACGCCACGGTGGCCAACGATGCGAGCATTGCGGCGACATACATTGACTCGTTTACAAATTTTTAAGTAAAGCACAATGCAAACGTTCCAACCAATTACCGAGACGCAGACGCCCCCGCCCACCGTCGATAAATCAACGCTGGGGCTTAATAACGTAAACAACACGGCTGATACAGACAAGCCGGTTAGTTCGCAGCAGCAGCAGGCCATCGACGGGGCCGAAGAAGCAGCTATCGCCGCCGCTCCCGACACAGTGCAGCAGAATTTAGGTGTGCCGATTGACGAGAATTTGCTCATTCTAAACGAAGCCACGGGGCTTTATGACAGAATACAGGAATCTAGGCTGGACGTAACCAAATTCAATCAGCCAAATTTGGCTATGTCATTAGTCAATAACGCTACTGCCTTAGCTACACTACAGGCATACCTTGGTTCAGCAGGCAGCGGTGGCAGTGGTGGCGGTGGCGGTGGTGGCGGCACCACTCCTGTCACGGTGACGCGCTTTAGCTCCATTGCTAATAACGATGGAGCTAACCCCATTACCTATTTCGCGGCGGCCTCTCCGGTGCCGAGCTACTTCCAGGGTACGAGTGGCGTTGGCGCCGAGTCAGGCGGTAATGCGGGCCTACTCAACCTGAAGCTGGCAGCCGGCGCGGATGGCTACGTCGAGTTCCAGTATTACGCCACCGATGGTATTTATAGCCATATTGGCTTTAACGAATCCGGGGGGACTGCCCAAGCGCGAAACTTGCTTGAGGCCGGCATTTTTGTAGAAGACGGAGGTAAAATTGGCACGATTGACAAGGGTGTGCTCACACTTAGCACCACCACCCTGCCGTTGGGTGGGCGCTTGCGCTGCGGCCGTGTAAATTCAGTGTTTAAAGTATGGGTAGTGAGCGCCGACCGTGCCACTGTGACCGATTTTCTGACGCTGACTTACACCAGCGCAGCGGCCCTATCCTGTGGCCTCTCGATTAGCGACAATAAGAAACTGTACGACGGCCTTGGCGGCAACTTACAACCAGTATAAAAATGGGAGCTATTTCATTAAAGCCTAGAGGGGCATCTAGTAAGGGTATTCCGCTCAGAAAATTAGCCGGGGCCGTGGGCCTCGGCCTTTTGCTTGTGCCTATCGGCGGCGGCGGCACCCCGCCCGAGGCCAATACCATCGGCCTTATTAACTACCCGGTGCCTGCGGGCATGAACCGCTCGGCGGCCTCCTTGCGCACGGTCAGCGGCGACTTTGTTGCCCCCCTGTGGAATAACCGCATGGAGGCCGGGGGCAGCAACGCTATCGGCCATATCGACGGCCGCGACTACAAATTGTCGGCGCTGAATGCAGGTAATTACGTGGTGGATATTTCTTTCCACGCGATTGTACCTAAATACCAAGGCGGCATCGGCAACAACTCTTTCGTGGACCTGGACACGATGGATGCTATGCACCGCGGCTACCAGTTCATGCGCAGTGGCGAGGAAATTGGCGAATATGTCTACGCCAATCAGCACTACGTAGAGGGGCCAAGCGCGCTGATTAAATTTCTGAAGACGGCACCACAAAAGCCCATTCAGGTATTCGGTCAGCTCGGGCTTAATTCGGGCTGCACACTCGAATTTATGTGCTCGGATAGCACGAAGCTGTACTACGCCGTGTACGACCGCCTGGGTAGCAACGTCGTGACCTACGTGATGGCGATTACCCACGCCAACGACCAGTTCGTGACGTTCTCGGCCGGGGGCAGCTACAAGGCCAACCACGGGGTACGCACCGACAGCACCCTGGGCCTGCTGACGACCAACGACGCCAACAATATCATCACGGGCCTCGCGGTGCAGCAGGCCGGCACCAACCTCGTGAAAACGCACGACCTGAGCAACACGCTCTACGTGCACGACAAGGGTACGGGCGCACTGCGGCAAACCATCACGAGCATCCAGCGCCCCCGCGCTTGTAAGGTGGATAGCCAAGACCGCTTGTGGATGATTTCGGCCACCAATACGGTAAGCTGCTACACCATAGGTAGCAACGGCTCGCTGACGCCGGCTGGCATCAGCCTGAGTGGGCTGGTGGCCCCGGCCAATATTGCGATTAAGGGCGGCATTATCTACGTCACCGACCACGGTAGCAGCCAGCAGATAAAGGCTTACAACGAGTCGGGGTCGCTGCTGTGGACCCTGGGCGCGGCCGGGGGCCAGATGGCAACGCCCGACGTGTCGGCTACGCGCTTCTACTTCTCGGATGCCCCGCTATCGGTAGATTGGAGCAGCGTAGTACCCTACAGCAACGGCCAGTTTTTAGTAATTGAACCCGGTAACAACCGGGCGCAGTTATTCAACGCTGACCGTACACCAGTAGGGGGCAAAGCGGGCGTCATTACCTACCGCACCGTGGGCTATGAGTGCGCCATCGACATGAACGACCCCACCCGGTTGTTTTGGAACTACCAGGAGTTTAAGGTTGACTACACCAAGTCGATTACGGACTGCTGGACGCTGGTGCGCAACTGGCGGGCCTCGGCCCCGGCCAGCCACTTCATCACCACCAACGAGCAGCAGAACATCGAGCTGGGCGGCGTATTCCGCAAGCTCTACACGGACCCAATGAACGGCCGTACCTATGCAACGTGCCAGCGGCCGACCGATGGCATGTTTGTGGAGGTAGAGTTAGCCAGCACCGGCCTGCGGGTAGTACGTACCGACACGGCCCCGTTTGCGCTGTACAAGGATGGTGCTACGTGTTTTTCGCGCTTCAATAGCAGCAACGGCTACGAGTGGAATGAGAAGGCACGCACGGGCTTCGACAGCAGCGGCAACCGCATTATGGCGGCCTCTACTAACGTCATTACGCTCACCAGCACCGCCGACACCGACCCCTTCGACTGGTCGGGCTACCCTAATGCTGACGCAGACCTGCGTACCAGTGACGGTAGTCGCTATATCTACCAAACCAACCTAGTGCGTAAGCTGGCCGGAAAAACCTACGGCCTAGGTTGGCACTTGGGCGAGGCACGGCCAGGCGTCAACAAGTTCACGAAGCTACTGAACCCCTCTACCGGCGACCAAGAGTATGCTGGCGGCCAGCCGCTCGATGGCTACTACGATACGGGCGACCACCTCTATGAAAACGATGCGCGGCCCGACCTGACGCCCGGCCCGCAGGCCGGTTACGGAGGCGCGGGCATTCGCACGGTAGGCCTGTGGATATTCGAGAAGGTTTTTGGCGAGTTTTACCGCAACGGTCAGCAAAACGAGAGCTTCATGCGCCACGCGCCGACCGGCCATATGGTGCTGCACTACGGCGTCAACTCCGACGAGGTACGTGCTTGGCAAGCAGCGACGGGCCGCCGCATCTACCCCGGCATGTCGGGCGGGGTGCAGCGCCACGAAGTATGTTTCCACCCCACGAACGGCGATATTATCTACGAATGGCATGGCGAAGAAGGCGGTTCGGGGATGCTCAACCGCTGGGAAATGTCGGGCGTGAGCACGTTCACGGTAAAGTCGCTGCCGGTTTTCACGGTTAACAGCAGCACCAAGTTTGCCAAGCGGTGGGGCGATACGGCCATTGACTTGCTGGCCAAGGTGCCTAAGCGGGGCTCCATCACCAGCACCACGGGTTCTGGCTGGAAACAAAGCCGCACCGACGACTACACCAACAAGTTTGGGGGCGGTCCTTATTGGGCGGCCCGCTTCGGCATCAAGACTTACGAGCTTACCAAGTCGAACGGCATTTATTTCCGTTTCCGCGGTACTAACACGAGCATCACGTGGGCCAGTGACGCGTTTGCCAACGGCTCGAACCGCAATAGCTGGACACTGCGCCTAAGCCAGCACTACGAGGACGGCAACCCGAACGACAACGAAATGGGGGCGGCCAACAGCGGCGGCCTTTATTGCCACCTGAAGGACTCTGCGGGCAAGATTCTGGTGCGCAGCTACATTAAAAATACCGGCAACAACACGGCGGCGGTGATTGCCAACGGCAAGACGCTTGCCAGCGGCTCAACGAGCGAGCTTACCGACCTCTGGCGGAAACTGCGCACCTACCAAGATACCATCATCGACAACAGTGCGGGGGTCGTGACGGCGAAGTTTTCCACCTTCGATGCCGTGACGCTCGACGGCCCATTTGAAGCAGGCGGCAACTTCGCCAGCGACTCCTTCAGCCTCGAATACGTGGCCTGGGACAACGGCAACAGCCGCGACCGCGTGGTGGCACTGGGTAGCGCATTTTTTATTCCGGCGCTTATCTCGCCTGGGCAGAGCATCTACGCGCAGTCGGTAACGCGCACGTACCCGCCTGCCAGCAGCTATACCTACGAGACGAGCCCGCTGGTCGTGCGTACCAGTGTGCCAGCGTTCAATACCGGCGCCAGCAGCTACATGGTGCAGGGCCGTTATTTCAACACGCCTGGCCCTGAAGGGTGGTTAGTAGACCTCTACATGCCGGCTGGTGAAATGATACTTTTCGACCGCTGCGTGTTCGCTACGAGCACCAACGGCGACATGCTGCACATCACCAACGACAGTCGGGTGCGGTTCCGCAACTGCATTTTCCTGGGTACTGGTAGCCAAGCGCCGGGCGTGCTGCGTGGCCGGGCCATCTTCGCGGAAACCGCCCGCCTCATCGACGCCCAAAACTGCTACTTTGGTAACACGGCCGGCTGCAAGCTCAATAACTGGTCTACGAACGTCACGAGCGACAACGACACCGTGACGTGGAAGTACAACCGCTACGACAATATTATGGGTGGCGACGGCCAGGGCGGCGGCCCGTACTGCCAGGCGTTGCAGCTTCAGCACGTGATTCGGCCGGGCATCGACATTGGGTATAACCAGGTGCGCAACGCCCCAGGCGCCTCACGGGTAGAGGATAACTACAACTTCGGCGAGAGTGGTGGTACGGCGGCAAGCCCCCTGCGCTTCCACCACAACTTCATCGACGGCGCTTATCCGGCCAACCCGACCGATGGCGGGTTTACGGGCACCGGCTGGACAACGGATGCCAGCAGCGCCAGCGTGCCAGCCAGTTTGCAGCCGCAGTACATTATTGCCGAGTACAACTACGTGATTCGGTGCATGAACGCCTGCGCTAACATCGCGGCCGGCCACCACATCAGCTACCGCTACAACACGATGGTTGTAAGTGGCCGCGGGCCGAACGGTGAAGTGTTCAACGGCGTGAATAACGCGGTGGCAATTTTTAAGGGCCAGCCTTACGACGACAGCCAGTTTGATTACAACGAGATTGTGAATAACACCATCATCGTGAATCAGGCCAACGGCGAAAACCCGTACTACGTGACGGGGGCCAACACGAACATCGGCCCGAACAGCAAGCGGCTGACGGCAGGCAATACCCTCAACTCGTACAAACTGGATGCCGTCTATGCCGACGAGGTAGCGGTAGTAAAAACCTGGACGGATTATGTCACCGACCAGAAGTTTCAGGTTGGGGTTCAAGCATAATACGCCTGCATATTACCTTAGAGGCTGGTTATTCAACCAGCCTCTTTTTTTGCGCATAAGTGGCTGACTGTTGTTTTTCATCCCACGTACTGCCACAGGCCCTTAGCCGCTGGAACCATGCAAAATGCTCCTTTTTCTACTGCCAACAACAGAACGGCTATTCGACCTGCTAATAGCCATCACCATCATCGTGTGGGGTATTTACAAAAAGGAGTTGCAGGATTATGCGCGCTCGTTATTCAGCAACTTGCATCAGCGCTTCTTCTTGCGAAGCATCGCTTATCGGATTACGGACGAAGAAGTGGTGCAAATAAAAAGGGCCGAACTGGGGCCACTAAAGTCCTGGTTATTAGTTCTAGCGAAAGAGTATTTACCCGACAGGGTTACGGTCACAAAATTCGTCAAGACCGATGGTGCCTATTTGGCAACCTGCTTAGCCGAAGTCATAGATTTAGAAATGACTTCTATAGAAGACCAAGTGCAAAAAAAGGCGATGCCGGACGATATGATGGAGGAACTGAAGCGGTTTCATCATCTGGACGGGCGCTGGTTTTATGTGAGCGATGCCCGGTTGGTGGAGGTTGCTACGTTTCGGGATGCACTCATCAGCTCGGGCGTGCGAACGGCCTTCTACCAGAGTTTGCCCAACTCCAAAGGCGAATTTTGGGCTATTCTAGCGATGAGTTGGCGAAAGGAACGCCTCTTTACGCCAGAGGACTTGCGCGACTTGCACTACTCCGCGCTCGCGTGCGCGTACATATTGCAATCTTCGGAAGCTTGGAAGCAAACCAAAAAGCCATAGGTGAAGCGACCTATTGGGCTTTCGGCGTCTTTCTTATAGAATTTTTCTTTGCTCACCTTTTACGTCTCCTTTAACTTTTTTCTGCCATGCTTCTGCAACTGCAAAACAACCCACGGCCCTTTGGCCCCCTGGAAATAGTAGTGATTGCTATTTTCTGTATCATTGTCGGCGCCATGATGGCGTTCGTGTTTATGCGCGAGCGCAGCAAGCTCGCGGCGGCGGCCTTGGCCCCGCTTGCTGGCACCGAAGCCGCCTCAACCGAGCCGGTTAAAGGCGGGTTTAAGCTGCGCAAAATCGCGCCGTACCTGCTGTTTGCCGGTTTCACCATCCTGTTTGTATTGCTCTTTTTTGCGCTGAAGCACGTGCCCGCGCTCAACGCCACCCCGGCTGCGGCACTGCCCAACCCCGCTACCGGCGTACTGCCCGACGTAGATGGGGCAACCCAAGATGTGAAGCAGGCCACGGGTGGGTTCGTGCAAATCGGCGGGTTGTTCTCAAAGCTGCTGGCGATGGTGATTGTCTTCGCGCTGTTCAACTTTCTGCCGTGGGACTTTCAAAAGCTCACCCATCCAGGGGTAGCCAACTGGAAAAAGGAACACTATACCGATGAATTTTTGGCCTTGTCCTCGGTAGAGAAATTTAAGGAAAGCCGCGGTATTGGCATGGCTCGCGCCATTATCGCGGCAGCGGCTATTCTTGGCGTCTGTGTTATTCAGTAGCGATGAACTGGAAACGATTCACCCTTTTGATACTCGTTGTGTGGCTGCTGGCTCTGGTTTCCTTCGGGAGCCACGGCCAGCAGCTTCCGCCTGCGGTGGCCAACGCCAACTGCCTGCTGAAGTGGAGCTACACCCAACTCGACGTGCGTGAGCTGACCGGCCGCAACGACGGCTTGGCGGTGGAGGCGTACCTACGCATCACGGGCAACCGCAAGGGCGACTCGTGGTGCGGCGCGTTTCAGGCGGCCGGTAACAAGGCCTGCGGGCGGCCCTTCCCAGCCGGCGCGGGCGGCTCCTACAACTGGTTTCTGCTGAAAAGCCCCAAGACGTTCTACGTGGCCGGTGTGCGGGGCTCGGTGGACTGGATTCAGCTAGGCGACCGCGTAGGCTTCTACTACTCCAACCTCGGGCGCATTGGCCACATCGGGCACGTGGTACGCGAAGCTGGGCGCGTGCGGCGCGGGCGGCCAGCGCGGGGCTATATTGTTCGAGCTGGTAATACTGGCTCGGGCGGCGGCCGGGACGGGGCAGGCGTCCACGATTATTTCTATTCGGCTAGCGACATTCACGCCGCAAGCCGTTGGTAAGAAAAAGCCTCAGCATACTCGCTGGGGCTTTTTCGTGTACTTTTGATACTCAACCACTTTACCAAACCACGCATGGCACTTACCAAAAAAGAAGAAGCGAAGCTAAGGGCTTCGCTAAAGACGACAATAAGTCTCACTGAAAAGGCGCTGAAGCCAACAGCCACGAAGCCGGCCCCCAAAAAGCCGGCTCCCAAAACGACGACCAAGGCGGTCGCCGCAGTAAAACCTAAAACGGCCAAGAAAAAGTGAGAATCACGCCTAAAACTAAATACGTGACAAATGGCCGCGTATTTATAAAACTGGGCTATTACTGGCAGCTTTATCCTCACAAAAAGAACAATCTTACGGGTTACTGGTGGGGATGCACCTGCTGGCCTCATTACCATAAGATGCAGGAGGTGCGCTACCTGCATGGATTAGAGAAGGATGGTAGTGGCCGCATACCTTTTAGCTGGTTGGTAGATAATATCTATCCACCACTAATGGAAGGCTTCATTGGTATTAAGCGCAGACTGATTCCCCATCACATTTTAGCAAAGCTTGACCAATGATAAAGGCGCTGTTTTTCGACCTCGACCACACGTTGATTCGCCCGCTGGAAGGCCGGACGTTTCCCAACTCATCGAGCGACTGGGAGTTCATACCTGGCATCAAGCGGGCTATTAAACCCTTCATGGATGCCGGGTATATGTTCATCATTATCTCCAACCAAGGAGGTATCGAGGCTGGCCATCATACGGAGCTGGATATTGAATTTAAACTCGTGACGGTACTTTCGGACCTGCGCTTGGCCCTGCAAGTACCGGAGGCGCGCTACGCCTTCCGGTACTGTGGCTCGCTGCAACCACACCCCGACCGCAAGCCCAACCCTGGGATGATTCTGGATGCAGTCAGGGAATATGACATCGACCTACAGGCAAGCGTCTTCGTGGGCGACATGCAAACTGACATGGAGGCGGCTTTGGCTGCGGGGGTACGCGACTACATCGACGTTAATTTATTTCTGGACGGCTGCTATAAGCCATTAATCGACCTTTACGAATGAAAGACGTGAAACCCATGTACCTGTTTGGTGGGCTAGCCCTGGCCGCCCTCGCGCTGTACTTCATCCTTGTCTACATCAACCCATCGAACGTCGGCGGCAATGACGTTAAGCTGAGTAAGAAGCAAGAAAAAAAGGCCCAGGCTACCATTGAGAAGCAAAACGAGCGGGCGAAACGTGATACCGTGGCCTCGGCCGCGTTGCACAAACGAGCTGAGCGGCGCGAGGTCAACATTCAGCAAATGCGTCAAGAAGCCGTTATCCTTCACAAAAAATCAATTTCTCATGCGTCACCTGTTCCTACTACTGATACTGCTATCGCTCGGCTTCAAGAGCGCTTCTCAACCTACGGTGACAAACCGGCCCGCACCTCTAAAGCAAATCTGCGTTGACGCGCTGCACGCCCGGCGTATTGCCGACTCGCTGGATGCGCTACCTGACTGCCGCGCCGAGGCTCTGAAGTGGCGCCATATCGCAGATTCCACCCAGGCCAAGGCCAACGACTACTTGGCCGCCAGCGAGCGGAATTTGGATGCAAAGCGAGCCGCTGAGAACGTCGCTAACCAGCAGCAATCCATCGCTATCAGTAACGGGCAGAAGTACGCTGAGGCGCACCGTAAAGCCAACCGCCGCACAGTTATCATTGTGCTGCTCCTTGTTTGGAACGTGCTAACTGGCACTTATATCGTCACCCATTAATTTTTTTCACTATGCCTGTCTTAATCGCATTTCTCCTTTGGGCCGCTGGCGGCTACGGATTGTTCGAGCTGCTGAACTATAAAGGGTGGCCGCTCTGGTGGCTAGTCGTGTACGGCTTCGGCACCATGATTATTGCGCTCCTGTGGGCCATCATCGCTAGCCGTCGTAAGAAGAATGGATAAGTGGATGCCCGCACTCATTGTCGCCAACCACGGCGTAGGCCTGCTACTGTGGCGCTCGTTTACGATTGACGAGGTAGAGGAAAACCGCGTGATGATTAAGCAGGATGGCGCCAATAACTCGCTGGGCGCCGGCTTTCACGAACGTCGCACGTGGCACCGTTTCTGGCATCTGCTTCTCTGCACCATCCTCGGCGGGCTGCCAGCCGCGGCCTTCGTGAGCTGGGAAGTGATGGCGTGGAGCACGGCCGCGCTGGCGATACTGCTGGCCGGCTACTTCCTGCGCACGTTTTCCCCCATGCTGAATGCTGCGCTAGAATTGGCTTACAAGCCGCGCTTCTACGTGTCGTTCTCGGCTACGGCTAGCCTGCTCGACCGCACGGCCCGCTGGCTGGCGGCCACCAAGCTCGCGCTGCGGCTGGTGAAGGCCGACACGCAGGAGCGCCGCGCCAGCATCGTGTTTCAGTTTCTACTCAACGTGAGTTTGGTGCTTACGCTAGGCGTGTACACGTGGATGGTGCTACATTTGTGGCACTTGGCCGCGGGGGGTTAACCTTGGTTTGGTGAAGTGTCCGCGTCAGGTAACGCCGGCTTCCGAGAGGGAGGCCGGCGTTTTGCATTTCTAGCTATATTTGAGGCACATTCACCAAACCCATTTCACTTATGGCCGACAATTCAACCTCCGCCGCACTGCGCACCGAAGTAGCCCAGGGCTTTTCACGGTTAAAAGAAATTATCCAAGAGGCTGAAGCCGACATGGAAAAATTTACAATCAAGGAGAATGATGCGGCTGGTACGCGCCTGCGTAAAGCAATGCAGGATACAAAAGACGTAGCGCAACAGATTCGTATTAAAACGCAGGAAGCGAAAAACTCGTAGTAGCGGCTCCGACCTACTCCTTAAAAACAAAAAGGCCCCGTGCATGTCGCACGGGGCCTTTTTTATGTGGAATTTCTATGCCTAGGGGCGGGGGCTAGTCATGGTCGCGTCCTTTCTCCATTTCATCAGCCGCCTTTTTGCCGAACCAATGCACTGCGGCGTGGTGCGACATTTCAAAGCCCGGCGGTATAAAGTCTGGCTCGTCAGCTTCGCCCCTGTATTCAATTGCTTCATCTTTGGCTTTCTCACTAGGGGCGGCGGCCGGGGCTGCGGGGCCAGTGGCTACTACCTTTAAGGCCTTATTGTATGCGTACAGTTGGGCGTTATTAAAGCGGCACTTAGCCACATCCTCTTCGCGCTGCGTCTTGTGCATTTCTGCGTTTTGCGCCTCCAATCGAGCTATCTCATCCTCTAAAAACTTGATAAGCTCTGAGACTGGCGCGGCTCCTTCTCCTAGGAAGGGAGAGGCCGCCAATTTTGCTTCTGCCTGCCGCACGCGGGCCAGCAGGGCGGGGGCGGCGCTGCACATAAAGGCCTCAAATGCTTGGCCTACACCATCAGCAGCCGCATATCCTGCAAGGATGCTGTAGAAGGTGTTTGCGTTTATTTGAAACTCGGCCAGCACCTCGTCGCTGGCGGGCGCGGCGTCTCCCTCTCTTACTAAGGAAGAGGGGGCTTTTGGCACATAGTTGTGTATTTTCTGTGCATCAGCTTTGCTAAGTCCATGACCTAAGAAGAATACGTCGTCAAGGGGTTTGCTGGTGATGTGGGCGGGCAGTTGCTCGGGAACATTTTCGCAGTTGAAGAACCACCAGCAATCACCCAAACTTTGTGGCACTGCTACCTGGTAGGTAATGCCCAGGTCGCGCATGACGTGCTGGGGGTGGCGGGTATCACCTGCTAGGGCCGCGCCGTAGAGGTCGAAAACTAAACATTGTGCGTAAGGCATACTATTATGGGGTCAGAAGTTAAGTGCGCCGCCGCTGTTGCGGCGCGGGTCGGATGCCACTAGCGGCTAGTCGGGCATTCAGCGATACAATATTGTTTTGTTCTCCGAGCTGGCGTAGCGTAGCCTTTTGGTTTGAAATTTTCTCGTTGAGAAATCCCACCTGTTTCTTTAGGCCTTCAATCTGCTGCCGCTGCTGCTCGACCTGCTGGCTGCGATTTTCGGCGTCGTTTCGCAGGTTGGTTACTTGGCCTTCCAACTGCTGAACGCGCTCGCGATTGAGGTTGCGTTCTTGCAATATGCGTAGCTCTAGCTCGGCGCGGTGATTGATGAAGGGCAGGTGCAGCAATATTCTGCTCAGGGCAACAACTGCCATTTCCATGCCCGTGCGCGTGGCAGCGTTGGTCGGGTTGGCTCGCTCCTGCCGGTCGAGTGTGTTAATAAGCAGGGTCAGAATCTTAGCTCTCATTTGAAACGACTTTAAATTCTACTACCCAAACCCAAGGATTGACGACCCACGATAAAGGACCGTTGATAAGCTGCCAGAGGGTTTTGAAGCTATCGGCCGCAAAAGGCTCGAACCGGGTTTCGTCTAGGTAATTGTGGTACTCCTTGCGGTCGCCCACCTTATCGAACCCAACGCCCTCGGCCTCTGCATCGGCCTCTGAAATATCCTGCACTCGCTCGACGCGCACCGCAGTTATTTCCAGCAGAATGCGGCTGGCGTAGCGGGGCATGAATATGCTAGGGTACAAGTGATTAGCTTCCTCTGTGTATTCGTGCTTCACGCCTCCCCGCTGATAGATGCGTTTCTTCTCACGGCGCGGCCACGTCACCAATTGGTCGCTCGGGTAATTAGCACGGTAAACCAATACGTCGCTCGCTTCAGCGGCAGCATGGTTATAGCCATAGGTTTCACGCACCCACAGTCGGTCGCCCACTTGACCGTAGGGACACTTCTTGGAGAAGGCGTTGGGCTCGTCGCCCACTTTGAATACAGGCCGCACGCCCTCGGGAAACCCGTCTTGCATACGCGTTAATTCGAGGTCGTCAGCCGTCAGTTCGTTGTTGTCGAATTTGATGGCCCTGCGGGTTTGCAGTTTGAAGCCAGCCAGTATGGCCAGCACCATTGGGGCTGAGAAAAGGATGCCCCGCTCTTTTATCGTTCTGGAAGTAGGCATAGGAATACTAAGTGAGGTGGGGCCGGCTACAGGCCGGCTACGAGGTAGGCTGCATCGCGGGAATGCTCTGAGCTGCGGGTAGGGAATCCGGTCATGCCGGCGAAATAGCTGGCCTGCACCTTGCCTTTGCCAGCGGCGCGGGCACGGGGCGGCAGCGCCTCGTAGGGGATGCGCTGCTCATCCAAGAAGTCGATGATGAGCTGGCAATCTCGCTTGTTGCTACCGACGTTTTGGCTCATGCGCTCGCGCACGGCTGCGTTGCCTTCCCGCTCGCTGAAGGTCGGCTTGTTGGCCCGCACGTCCTCAATTCGCACCTTCAGGGCTGCCGCGCCAAACTCGCGCACTAACTTTTCCAGCCGGCGAATAGTGCTCCAAAAGGTGAGGGTGTTCACCTCGACAAACCGGCCGGGGATGCCCTGCACCCGGCGTTCCCACAGTGCAAAGCCCGTATTCTTGCCAGGGTCGATGCCGATGTAGAACTGGTTGGCGCTGCGGGCCTGGGGGGCGGGGGGCGGGGTGGCGGTACTCGGCCGGCCGATAATGCGGCTGCTGGTTGGCCGGCCCGGCTGCTGCTGCTTGTAGGCCTTCAGCTCAGCCGGGCTCATTTGGGGCGTTTTGTTATTGCTAGCCATTACCGCCGCTGCCGCTTAGACTCTAAATTATTCTCCATCCACCTTGGATTCGCGTAGCGGAACATGCGCGCTATGCGCTTCCAAGCAAAAATATTGTTTTCTAAGGATGCTATACGTGCCTCGTAATGCTTCTGTAGGCCCTGTATTTCGAGTGCATACAGCTTCTTTTCAGTGATGCGGGCTTGTTCGGAAATTTGCAGCAACTCATGCTTTTCTTGGATTTCGTGGATGGCCTCACTGCAAATTTTCATCACCGCGTAGTTGTCGAGCACAACGGGGTGTTTGCGAAGGGCTACATGCTCTAGCGACCTTCTATCGTGCATCGAAACGGTAAGTAGAGCGAAGTCTTGGTCTTCAGGTTGGGTACGAGCAAACTGCCGGGCGGATTGCTCGTCGGCGCAGATAAGCACGCCGCCTACTTTGCCAATGCTGCGGGCAAATTTGGTGTGGCCAGCGCCACGGGTGCTTTGAAAGAGGGCCTGTAGTGAATACAGGGCAGCTAGAATATTCATTGGTGAGGGGGAGAAAGAAGATTATAAATCAGCCAGATTTTCCAGCTCTTGGCGGGTATAGGTTTGGTCGAAGTCTACAGCCGTTACCTCTGTGCGCAGAATATCATAGATGTAGCAAAAGCACCGGATGCCTTTCTCGCGCCAGTCGGACTCGCCCGACGTGCTAGCGGCAATCCATTCATCCCACGTGCTGCGCTCAATGACGCGGCAGTTATCCTCACCGCGCAGGTAGACAATCACCACGGGTACGCGCTCGACTACAGGCGCCGGCTTCAGCTCGCCGTCACCCGTCACCGCCGAACGTACCCCGCCCTGCCACTGCACTACTTGGTCCATGACGCGCTCGCCCACCTGCTGCTGCGTTGCTACCTCGTCGTTGAAATGCACGGGCCTCGGGGCGGCGTCATACGCTTCCTCCGGGATGAGCGGGGTCGCGGCCTTGGACCGCTTGGGCGGCGCCGACAACATCACGCGGAATTGGTCGGGGCGGCTGTACTGGTAGGTGACGCGCTGGCCACGCTTGCGGGCCTGGGCGATGCGGACAAACAAGGCCTTGTCGCTGGGGGCCAAGGCCAGCGCCCAGGCGGCCTCGGCCCACTCCTTGCTGCACGGTGTAGGCTCGGGGCCGACAAGCTGATTGAGCTGGTTGATGCGGGCCTGCGCTTCGTCCAACGCCTTCTGCTTGGCCTCGCGGCTGGCTGGCAAAAGGGACAGCTCCAACAGAAACTCCGAGCCGTCCGGCGCCGCGATGATGCCAGGCTTGCCCAGGTACATGCCAATGATGGCGTCGTGGACGTTGGACGTGATGTTGTATTTCTCGGTGGGGGCCTCTACCCGGCCGGTGAACATCACCACTTGGTTGATGCTGGAAAGGAAGGCGATTTTTATTTTGTCTAGCATGGGGAAAAGCAGTTAACGGGGTGGCTGAGGGGTTTGGGAGTCAAAGGGGCGGGGGTAGCAGCACGTGCCAAAATCGCAGGCCTGGCGCCGGGCGCAGTAGGGGGCGGTAGGCGGCGGCGGCTGCCAGCCTTTGATTCGCTTGGCGGGTCGGCGGGCGCGGGTGTCGGAGGCGTTCATTTTTTGGTAGGGGGGATAGTGGTGGGCGGTTTCTTCTTGGAGAGGCCAGCCAGGCGGTAAACAAGACGCGTCATAAACTCCATCGCGTCCCACTTGAACACGAAGCCCTGCATGTTTCTCATGCTGTCGAGCGACTGGCCGTAGCCCCGTACCCGGTATTCCTCATCACGGGTGAGCCGGGCTTCTCCTTCTTTGGGGGCATCCTCGGGTTTCTCCGGTTCGATGGGGGCTAGTTGCAGGTTGCGACTTTCTAGTAGCGTCATTACGTCGTCTAAGTCCTCCCAGCGCACCTTGCGCGGGTCGCTGCACAGGAGTTTGCAGATGTCCTCTAGGGCGTAGCAGCTTTGGTCGCGCTGCCGGGCAGTAAGCCGATTCATAGGGCGGGGGTGTGGAAATAGTTTTCAGTAGTGACCGAGGGGCGCCGGTCGATTACGGCCACCAAGCGCGGCTCCTTGCTGGTACCCGCTACCCGAAACATGCCAACGATGGGGTTAACCTTCATCGTGACCTCACCCGTTTTGGGCCAGTACACTGCGGCAACCATCCTGCTCCCCTGCTCGCTGCGGTTATCGGTGGGGGCGTTACGGTAGATGGCTTGCAGCGCCCACAAGCACAGCTCGGGACCGATGTACTCCTGCTCGCGCATCTTCAGCACGCGCCGCTGGTTCCACTCCATGTCGGCACTCCAATTCAGGGTGCGGCGGTTTCGGAACCTCATGTGGGCAAGGGCCTCAAACGCTCGCTGGTTGGTATCGAGCGCGATTTTTGATTCCAGCTCGCCAAACTCCATGTCAAAGTTCCGGTCGTAGGTGTCAGGCTTTGGCACGTAGTACTGAAGTATTTTACTGAGGTCGTTCACCTCGTAGAGTAAGTTAAAGGCGATTTCTTGATGAGTTTCCGCGAGATTATACCACACCCCCACCCGGCGTTCACGCTTGCGGGATAGAGAGGCAATCAGCCCATTGCAAATGGTAAGTTTATATTCTTTGTCGGGGCGCTCGAAAACCATATAATTCGCACCTTGCGATGTGATATAGTTTTCAGTGAAGAAAAGGCCGTAGGTAGCCAGTAAGCGAAGATTTGGGGATGGCATCAGGTAGTTGGTTTGGTGGACGGTAGCGTATCAGTGAAGGTGGCGTGTTGGGGGCCGTCGAGCGATAGCTTGTCGATATTGCTACAGCGGCTCATTTTCATGCGCAGGGCGATGTTGTTGCCGGCGCCCATCTGGTTGTGCAGCCAGCCGACGCAGTGCTGGGGCTTGGCGTTGGGGCTCTCGTGGCACGCCATGACGCGCAGCGGGGCGCCGGGCATTGGGATGGCGTCGGGCTCAGCGATGGTGCCCGCCAAATTCCGGTGCATTTCGCAGCTATACCCGTGCGGAATGTCGTTGGGGTCGGTGCTCACTTTCCACGGGCACTTCGCACACTGGTTGGTGCGACCTAAATTGCTTAGCCATCGGTTCGTTGAAGTTCTATGCCGACACGTCGGCGGGTACGCAGAGATAAGCTTCTACCCCGTGGGGTGCCGTAGTAGAATCGCGGGGTAACGCTGAGGCTAGGAATTAGCGGGTATTTGTATTTGCCGATGCGATTTTTCCACTTGTTCCACTCGGCCTGTCGTGCGCTCAGTCGAACAAGGTGCGCCCCTTGGCGCGGGTAAGACTTGGGGATGAACAAGCCTACTTCCTTGTAGGAATAGCCACCAAATTCGTCGGTATAGCCTACCCACCCATAGAAAGTGATGCGAATGTCCTTGCTGGGCCACCCGCCCGCATTCTGCTTCTTCAGCAGCTTTTTCAATTTCCGTGGTAGTCGGATAGCGTGGTCGCAACCACGGATGCGCTTGCGCAGTCGTTTCGGATTCATTTCGGTAAGCGGTTTGGTGAGACTCGTTTTTTAAGTTCGGCCAGCAGCAGTTGCTTGGCCTGGGGTGACTTGCGGGTAGCGTCGGGCACTAAGGCCAGCAGCTCGTCGTCGTCAATCTCCGTGAGCATGGTTTCAAGCTTGGCCAGCAGCTCGGGCGAGTAGTTAGAAGGGGACGGGTCCATTATCGTCGGCATAGGGTAAGCGGCCTTGCTCAGATGGCTCTAAGGGTTCCCAGCAAGAGAAGCGCGACTCTCCGGCGTGGTACTTTGCTGCTGCTATCGACGGGGCCTTGTGGCGGTTTTTGGCGATGATAAATTCCACGTACTCGTCTACCATGTAGTCGGGCAGGGGCACTCCCTCACTGTCGCAGTCCTTGTCGTAGTAGCTTGGTCGCCACGGCAGGATTATCATGTCGGCATCCATTTCGACCTGCGCACTACCCCGAATGTCCGATACGGTGGGCACGGGCAAGGGCAGGCGCTTGTCAACCTCGCGGCCGAGCTGCAACAACTCCACTACCACAATGCCTAGCTCCTTGGCAATTTCTTTTAGGGCGATGGAGGCGGCTTTGATGGCTTCTTCGGCCGTGGTGCCCTTCAGTCCCTTGATGAGTTGCAGGTAGTCTACCACCATCCAGCCCAGCTCGGGAAACTTGGCCTTGGCCTGTAGCATGGCCGCCCGCATGGCTGCGACCGAAATGCCGGGCACGTCATTGAGCACAACGAGTTCCGAGCCGCCCATTTCGTTTTCAACGGTATCAGACAGCTTCCAAATTTGCTCACTGGTGATGCCGTCGCGGGCCACGCTGGCGGGCACCCCACTGGGGTAGGCTGAAAAGCGCAGCGCCATTTGCACGGCCGTCATTTCGAGCGAGAAAATCACGCCGGGGATTTTCTGCACTAGCCCGTTGTGCCGCGCAAACTGCACCAAAAAATCCGTCTTGCCGATACCGGACCTGGCGGCGTAGCCAATCACGTCGCCGGGCTCTAGGCCACCCACGGCTCGGTCGAGCACCGATAGGCCGAGCTGCACGCGGGCACGCTTAGGATTGTTGAGGCGGTCGATGAGCATGTTCACGCTCTCTAGGCCTGCGTCGCGCAGGGTGCGCAACCGGGTTTGCGTAAAGCTCTGGTTGATGGTGGTGAACGCCTTCTCGCCGGCCGAAAGCACGTCGAACACATCTTCTTCCCGTTCGAGTGAGCGCAGGATACCGTGGGCGTGGGCCAGCAACTCGCGCTTGGTGCGAAAGGCATTCAGCGTGCGGCAGTACTGCTCGATGTTGGCTGGGCTCATGTCCTGGTAGGTGAGCCGGGCCACGTTGGCGACGCCGCCGACACCCTCTAGCTGGTGGGCTTCTCGCAGCAGTTGCACGACGGCTACTTGCTCCGGCACCGCGCCCGCATTGGTGATGCCCACGATGGCGGCGTAGATGAGCCGGTGGGGCATGGCGTAGAAATCGTTTTGCTGAAGCAGCGGGAGGCCAACGGCCTTGCCCTCGCCAGGATATTTCATCAGCAGTCCAAGCACCTGCCGCTCAATCTGGTCGGCGGTCAGGCTACTTGCTTGTACTTCGAGGGCTTGCATGGTGGGAGCTAGATGTAGCGTTGAAGTTTTCGTTTACGGTGGGGCTCACCGAGGATGGGCACTGGCGTTTGGGCAGGCGCCTTCGCGGTGCCAGGGGTGTACTGCATGGTTTCATCTTTTTTGTCCTTGCTCAAAAAAGTGAAGATATAGTCTTTCCACCCCTCGTTTGTGCGCTCAGCGGGCTTGGCCTTCTCCGCTCGCCGCTGAATAGCCATGAGGTAATACCCTACGCTGGGCTTGCCTTCAAGCCCTTCGGCCAACGTGTCGAGGTAGGCCGAGAAGTTGACTCGCTCGAAA
>Ga0182199_1000007_pt1 | contig 19701 bp, 17 predicted proteins | sample G5R1MG_14_FD_128396 | JGI IMG/M metagenome (GOLD analysis project Ga0182199, IMG submission 128396) | Switchgrass phyllosphere microbial communities from Michigan, USA - G5R2_NF_12SEP2016_LD1 MG | ecosystem: Host-associated > Plants > Phyllosphere > Phylloplane/Leaf | place: USA: Michigan...
TATTAAATATGATTTTATGTTTTCTGTTATTGAGTTTCAATTAGATAATATAGCTATAGGCATTATTATTGTAGTTAATAATACAAAATATATAGATATACCATCTACACCTAAGTATAAATCAAATAAGTTTAACTCATAATGTTCTTGTACAAATTGAAATTGATTACTACTAAAATCGAATAATATGAATATAACTAAAGATACGATTAAGTTAACTATTGATGTAATAAAGGCTGTTACTTTGTGACCAGAAGGCTGAGCAAGCAAAGGCGCGCTTGTACCTGCATTACGCGAAGGATCTGAACTAGTATTTTCATAAGATATGTCACTAGCTATTAAAAATATACCAATTAAAGGTATGAATAATAAAGATGATAACAACAAGAGTTCATAAAAATAAAAAAATAATTATAATTAAACTTCCCACATAATTAAAAAAAAATTACATCATAAGTAAATTATTACATGATAATTTAATATATTTATTACGAGGCGGGCTACGCCAGCCCCTTAAGTAATAAATATAAAATTAGAATAAATTTATATTAACAGGGAATATATCAAAACTAGATAAAATACAAGGTACTAAAACAATAAAAGCAAACACTATAGGTAATAAAACTGTTCAACAGAAAGACATTAATTGATCAAAACGTATTCTAGGGAAAGATGCTCTAGCTCAAATAAAAGTAAATATTAATAAAGAACTTTTTAATCCTAAACTAACACCATAAATTAAACCTTCTATAGCTGGAGTATTCATTATATCTTCTACAATATAATCTAAAATAAGAATACCGTCTGTTAAAAATAATTCTCAAACAATAAAATCTAAGAATGATAATAACAATGCTATATCTATTATTAAATAACCACCTAAAAATAATAAACTTGTTAATATACACATTAATACCATACTTCCATATTCAGCTAAAAAGAAGAATACGAAAATAACTGCAGCATGTTCTGTCATAAATCCACTAACTAATTCTGATTCCATGATACTAGAAACTTAAGCTTCTATAGCTTTAAATTTATATAAATTTTTATATACAAGCCCACTATTCAAATACTTACCTACCGTAACTTTAGAAATATTTAAATGTTCTGCTAATTCCACATTATTTTTAAATTTTCAAATTAAATTCCGAGCCCTGCGGGCACCTAAATCAAAAATACCTACACCTAAAGGATATTTATTTTTCGAGCTAGCGCCTCACTCATAATTTTTTTGGTTGATTCACTATGGATTTTTCCGTACATAGGATTTAATGCACCAGGTTTACTAATTAAAAGCAAGGATTCTTTTGTATGAGTTTTACCATACATAGGATGATTATCCTTATTTTCATAATGTTTTATCATTTTTAATATAGCTTCTTCTGTATGCTTATAACCTAACATACTTGTAGCCGTAGCCTTAAAATTATAGAGGGCGCAAGCTCTCTTAAGTTAAATTTAGATATATAACTAGTTTCTAAATCAGTTAAAGCTTTTGAACTAATCATTTTATTTTCATATATAAAATATTCATATACATATATATGAAATTTATCCAATCCATAGTTTTCTATTGCTTTTTGCAAGGCAACATTAGATTTTCTCCCATTTAAGTGTTCATTAAGTCTTAAATAAAGATCTTTAGCACTACCTATATATTGATTACCATTAACTGTATTAAAAAAAGAATAAATACCTGCGAGCTAGCGCCGTCTTTTAATTCATTTCTATAAAGTAGAAAATCTTCTTTTTTATTTAAATCCTTAATTATTAAAACTGGTAAAGGAGATTCAGATGCAGAATTTTGATTTAAGAGCCCGACGGCTTCGCCGTCGGACACGGAAGAATATTTACGGGTATTTAGACTAAAATTTATATACTTATTTTGTCTAAAATTATTTAATTGTGGGACAAAATTCGTATTTATATTACGTTTCTAGTAAATTAATCTTATATTTACATATAAGGTTGGACTATATCTTCTTGTAAAGGTTTTACAAGAATCACATTTAGTCTCTGAAGGCTTTAATAAATAAATATATTAAATTCCCTGCTGATTGTTCTATAATTATAGAGATTTCCAGCAAATAGTGATCTTTAAAGAGACCAAATCTATTAGTCAATAGCCTCTGCTAAATCAAAAGGAGGTCTATTAGTTTCTGCTATAGATCCTATAAAGAATATTATAAATAAAGGTAATAAAGGTACTACAAATCAAACAGCCCTTTGTGCTTCCACATTAACAGTTAAATTTAAACTACCAGTTAACATTATAATTATTAATAAAGCAGAACTTAATATTAATTCATAACTAATTAATTGAGCAGTACTTCTAAGAGAACCTAAAAAAGCATATTTACTATTAGCACTTCACCCGGCTAATAATATACCATAAGTACCTAAAGATGAAACAGCTAACATATAAAATATACCTAAATTAAAATCACTAATAGCTAAACCAGGACCATAAGGTATAACCCCATATCCTAATAAAGCGAAAATTAATGTTATAATTGGACCTAAGAAAAAAAGAATTATATTAGCTTGTGTAGGAGCTACATATTCTTTTAATATTAATTTTAAAGCATCGGCAAATGCTTGAAGAAGTCCGTAATAACCTACGGCATTAGGACCTAATCTTCTTTGCATACTTGCCATAGTTTTTCTTTCTGCTAATGTTACATAAGCTACACTAAGTAATGCAGGAACTAAAACTAAAACAACCTCAATAAGAGATATAAGAGTTGAAGATAAAGATGTCATTTTTTTTTTGTATTTTTAATAATTAATTTTTACATGAAAATGTTCAAAATATAATTAGATTAAAAGTAACAAACAATATACTTTGTTACTTATTATGTCCTCGTATCAGAATATTTATACTAATACGGATTCTCATCATAGACTCGAACTATAATCTAAATATTAGAAGTATTATGCTCTACCATTGAGCTAATGAGAATATACAAAAACAATTAAACTGTTCCTGTATAATTCAAATCGCTATGTGGGTATAAAAGATAATTATAGTTTAAACCATGTTACACTAAGTTGTGCATGGTTATTAAAAATCTTAAAAGGAGGCGCAAGCCTCCTTTTATAATTCCGACCTTGCTAGTCTTTCATACCAGAAGCCGTCCGTAAAAAGCTCGGACTACCTATAAATCAGAGCTCGCGTCAAGATTTTTATACGCGCCTGGTATGTTAGAATTCGCGTGGCAAAGCCCTCCATATAGATATGCTTCTATTTAGCTATTTCTTTTCCTTTACCTTTTAAATCTACAGATTTTCCGATCTCCGCTATAGAATTTTTCTCTGTTGTTCCACTTATTTTATTAAAACATATTTCCATTTTTTTTTCTAATATTTCTATTTGACTTTTCGCAGCTGGAACATCTAAACCTTTAGATAAATATGTATCTAACTGTACACTTAAATCGTTTATTTTTGTTTGTAATTCTTGAGGAGAAGCTTTATCAATACTTTCTTTGAAAGCTTCTAATGGAGATTTAATTTGAAGTTTAGGTAATTCAGGTAATTTCCCCCACGGTAAATCTAATTTAGATTCATTTGTAATCCCTAATCCCGAGCTTGCGTCAGGGATACTGGGATTCGCACTAGCTTTTACCGAGCCGTCAGAATCTGATGATCAATCATAATCCCCGTAATTTATAGGTGAATTACTACCTGGCTTTAAATTAGGAAAGGGGTTTTTAGAACTACCTTGTCCATTCCCTTTATCCATATTAAGACAATTAGAAAATAATTCATGTTCAATAAAATTAGTTTTCATATTAACAATACTATAATTTTCCGCTTCATGCATAAAAACATTAATAATATCTTTAATGAGATAAACAGCTAAACAAAAAAAGAAATAAAATATTTCTTTTCACGACCCCCCTGCGGGGTAGGTATCGACGCAAGCTCGCCCAATATCACAAACATATAAATTGTAAGCTTCCAAAAAATTAAAAACATGGTTTTTATATATTATTAATAAAAAAATAACCAAAACTAAAGTTATAATTGATATAGTAAGGTAAAATTTAAACCCAATATTTCGATGATAAAGTTTATTTACTCGTAAATATTTTACTTTGTAAAGGTAGACTTACAAAAGCGTGAGGTTTAGGTGGACTACTTAAAGCTCATTCTAAAGAAGGGTAACTTCTATTTAATAAAGCTTGTAAAGTATCTGTATAGAATTGAGGAATCATTCAAGGATATCTGCTTGCAACTTTACCTTCTACTAATTGTAAGTATACAATGTATAAGAATAATCATGCAGATACTACACTTATTATAGATCCAAAACTACTTATTAAGTTTCAACCCGCAAAAGCATCTGGGTAATCACTTATACGTCTAGGCATACCTTGTAAACCTAAGAAATGTTGCTTTTCTTTTTAATAGGCGTACGCATTGTTTTAATTATATTTTATCTTTATAACTGTATATTTTACCATTATGTATATTTCCTTTTTCAATTAAACTTTTTAATGTATAAAAATTTACTTTAGCGTATTTCAAAGCTTTAGATACACCCGAAAATTTAGCTACATTTTCTTTAGTAATACTATCAAATACATAAATTGTTTTTCTAAAAGAAACATCTTTAGATAATAGTAAAAAGTCCTGATACTCACCTTTAGCAATAGCGGCTCTCGCTACTTTTCCATCAATTTGGAAATATCTAGCCATTTCTCTACCAGATTTAAATTCTGTTACTACTTCATTGTCTTGGTTGTAAACAATAACATGTTTACGCAGTTGACTATCTCCTGAAGGTTTTTCCCGATATTCAGAAAAATCTTCCTCAAATAAAGGTTCAAATGATAAGATAAGATTTGAAAATTCCTTCGTTTCAGATGTAGGAGAGACAAAAATATATTTATTATTAATATAATCTAATAAAGTGCTATAACTTATTTGTAAACCTTTTAAAGCCCTATTTATTGAAGAATAAACAATAGGGTGTTTATTCGGTAAATAAATATCATATACAAAAACTAAAAAGCAATAATACTTATTATCCGCATCTTCAGGCTTATAATTTAAGTTGTTAGCTATTTTAAATGTTCTAAGAAATACATTTAATCTATTATATTGTTCACTTTCGATAGTAAATAAAGATAATAATTTCTCAATAGTTTGAATAGCATCATCTAAATTATTTCCTCACTGAGGATTTATCCGCGGAATTACATTTAAATTACTATTAATAGTAGGTTTAAATTTAATTATTGCATATTGTTCATAAACTAAGGAAACTTGGGGAGTAGTGATATATAAAAATTCTAAACTTCAATTTAAAGCGGAAGTTCTAGATATTTCTAATTCAGAAGAAGAATGAGGTTTACGTAAACCTTTAGTTAATTTATTATATTCCTCCATTCTTCTAGCTAAATTATTTGAACTACCTATATAAAAAGCATTAGGATCATTTTTATTTGTTAATTTATATACTCCAGAAACCCCTAGATATTTAAATTTAATTTGTTCACATCCTTCTTCAAGAGAAGTAAACTTAATAGATTCATTAATACCCATATTATTTATGTTTAATAAATTTTTGTCTACAGAACTGGTAGAATAGAAACGCTTAGATAGGCTTAATCTTTGTATTTTAGGACTCAAGTTATATGAACTAGATGATTTAGATTTAGGTAAATCTAGTCAAGATAAAATAATGCTTATTAGTCACTATTTTATTTAGATCATATCATTATCCTTATTAAAATTAAGGCGTTTCGCTCTTAATATCAAATTAAGGATACCTGGCGTTTGATCGTTGAAGCTGCTTTTAAAAAAAAAGATTGCCTGCTGATTGGACATAAAAGGACAGAATTAATCCAAATAGCCGTTCCAGCAATTTGCCAAGTTTTTTGGAAATAGTTTTCCAATATTGCTCTACATAATTACTAATGTAGGCCCCCAACATTAAGGGAAAAATGTAACATTTACCCCAATAAATAAAAGTCAGAATTGTACTTTAGAAAGTAACATGTTATAACTTAAACCTAACATTTTAGGTATTCAGAAGTATCATCCTGAGAACATAGCGAATACAGCTCCCATACTTAAAACGTAATGAAAGTGAGCAACTACATAGTAAGTATCGTGGAATGCTATATCAAGAGATGCATTAGCTAAAACTACACCTGATAATCCCCCTATAGTAAACATGAATACAAACCCTAATGCAAATAACATTGAAGGTGTTAATCTAATAGATCCTCCATAACATGTAGCTAATCAAGAGAATATTTTAATTCCTGTAGGTACAGCAATTATTAATGTAGCTGCAGTAAAGTAAGCTCTTGTATCCACGTCTAAACCTACAGTATACATGTGATGCAAACCGTTAATAAATATTTATATATTTATCCATACAAGGCATAAGCTCTTGTATGCCTCCCTCACGAGAGGTGTCGGACTATATCTTCATCTTTAATTTAACTTATCTCTTCGTGTCCCGGAGGGACTCCTTAATTTAGAGTTAAGATAAACTAATTGTCAGCCTTTCCTGTTTTATTTGTAATACTATTATTTAAATTTATGTGTTTTTGCAAACTTCTTATATTTGATAACCCTTGTTCGGTCAAATGTAATTTATTGGATACTTGATTATGAATAATTAATCATTTATCAAACGAAAAAGCTTTTTTTGTTTTTAATGGATGTAATTTAAAATAAGCTATTACATTATTTAATGGTTTAAATCCTGTAGCTGTGTAACGATATACGTCTTCAGTTCCAGATCTTAATGTTACTTTACCAGACCCAAATAATTCATAAACTTTATTTAATATAATACTGTCTTTTTGATCTAATAGATAACGCATTTTTATTACATGACCTAAAGTATATCTAGAGTTTGCTGTAATGGATACATTAAAACAACCTTCAGCGTCAGTAAATCCTGATAATCATGCGTCTTGCAACGTAATTAAAACAGGAGTACTATTCAACTTTATAGTATCACAACCAAAACGATTATTTAAAGCATTAATTCATAAAGTTAACTGTTCAATTCTATGATTTTGGGCTAAATTACCATTAAATAAGTAAGCTAAAAGTAAAATATGAGAAGGATTATCTACTATTAATCTATAAAAATCATTATTGTTACCACTTTTTCCTTGAGGAAAATGTTTAACAATACCAATATTCAATTTAGATTGTATTGTATCGAGTATATCTTTTTCTTTTTGAGTAAGAACAAAACGAACTCTTTTTCCTTCACCATAAGTTTGAATAGCTCCATCACCTTCTGAAAACCCTATAAATCATGTTAATCAATTATCAGATAAGTCTGCTTTTTTTTCAAATAATGTATTATAATAAGCACGGAAAGCCTCAAATTTTAAAGATGTATCGCGTGTAGTCTCTGAGACACTCTGTTTGTTATCTTTTATAGAATACAGGGACAGATTGTCTGCTGATTGAGTATAGCTAATAAGATTTTTACCATACAAGGTACTCATTAGCACTAAACTGTTCCAGCATATAGCGATATTAATTATATTCCCTATATCACTATAGGGTGAAGCCATCGTTACTCAACTTCAAACTATAAATCCTAATATTCCAATAGACATCATAGCATAAACCATACCTATATAACCAAATATAGATTTGTTAGCATTAACTGATATTGTTGTACTAATTATACCGAAAGCTGGTACAATTAAGATATAACATAATTTTGATTAATATAATAGTACGTCAGTAGTTAAATTTGCACCAATATGGTACCTCCTACATAAATATCTATTATAATTAATACTCAAAGACTTACATCTTTGTTAGGACTCTATCTTATGCTGAATGTTTATTCATAGATTCTTTTAATTTTTTAATTTTATTTAATCCTTCTTCTGTTAAATGATCTTTTGATTGTATAAGTAAATAAACTTTTCTTCATTTAAGATAACTTATATGCTTACTAGATTGTAAATGAAAATGATCAAAATATTTTATTACTTTTTTAGCTGAACCAAAACTAGTAGATCCATAGTAATAAGTATCTTGACTAGATCTATAACCAATATAACCCCCAAAAAATTCATTTATTAATAGTAAAAGATGGTTATCTTTTTGATCTATTTGATAATTTAATCTTATTTCTGGTCTAGGTTTATTGTCTCTATCCAGAATTTTTACTTGAAAGCTAGCGTCTGCATCAGAAAATCCCGCTATTCAATGATTATACAAATCATTTGAATTATTCATTTTAAAAACTAAACTTTCTTTTACATAGCTAGGATAGGTTAATATATTATTAACAACTTGATTATATTTATTTAAGGTTCTTAGTTTACCATTAATTAAATGTATTGTTCTAATTATACCTTCTTTATTAGATATAATATATAAATAAGCATTTTTATCTTTCACTTTTTTCACATTTCCAAATCCTATTACTTTTTTTATATAATAGGCCAATTTAACATCAGGAGAACTAAATACAATAACTAATTGTTGTTTAGAACTAAAGTGGCCATCTCCATCTATTAGACCTGCTAAATAATGTCCAAATTGTTCATCATTTAAAGGTTTTATATGAGTAGGCACATGAATAGATATATTTTTTATATTTTCAGCACTGTCGCGTATAGTCTCTGAGGTTCCACTATTTAAATTAAAAGTGTTACCTGCTGATTGACTTCATTGTTTTAACTTTTTTACTGTGCCAATAAAGGGAGAGTATTTAAAACTTAATATTGAAGTGTTTCCAGCATATAGCAACATTATGAGGCTTATATCTTTAACCTCAGGGTGACCGAAGAATCCAATTCCCTATTATATAGTTATATTTCACCTGTTAACTATATAACCTTATATCCTATATTTATAGGATATAAGCCTTTTAGGTCATATTAAAAGAGGAATCCGACTGTACATTAAGCAGCATTTCAGCTACCCACCAGTGATGCAGTCTGTAGCGTTCATTTAGGTAAACGACGGTCTTGTTATAGGCTAATTTTGACCGTTCCACTAGTATTGCTTTTAATTACTATTGCTTTTTCCTAAAAATTACACAATATTTGAAGCTTACGCCTCTATTAAAAACTAGGGTTGTGGTATACTTTCGTATTCATTAATTAAAGTCTTAATATGTTTTACATCTGCTTTAATAATTTAATAGCTTTGGCTAAACCAATCCCCTTTTTTCCTGATAAGCACACTATTTATTTATTTATTTTTTTACATAAGTCCTTTATTTCTAATCTTTTTTCTGGAATTAAATGTTCACCGGTTTTTAATTTGTAATGGACTTCTTTCCATTTTATATAACTAAGACGTTTTTTAGTATTAAGAGTAAATTTATCAAAATATTCAAATATTTTTTCACAATTTTTTACTCCATTTATTCTAAGCTCCCATATATTAAAGTTATTTTTAGATTCAGGGTGAGTATATACTGCCCCAATCTTACTTCCAAATAATTTATTTATAAATTCCAAAGTAGGTTTATTACTATCTCATTTTTGAGTTAATATATATCTAAATCTATAACCTGTGTTAGGTTCAGATAAAATACTACAAGTAAATGATGCTTCACCATCTGAAATACCTGATAGTCATGCATCATTTAAAGAAGGTAATACTAAGTTATCTATAATAGATATTTTGTCCATATTCTTTTTTAATAATTTTTCGTTAACAGCAGAAATAAAAATCATAAATTTAGCATTTCTAGTTGGAAATACCATGTTTCCATTAAATAAGTTACAAAGAATTATTAAATTTTTAATATCTTGGACTACAAACCTATGCGTATTATTCTTTATAGATTGCTTAATAACCTTACCAAAACCTAAGTTATCTTTAATGAAATTTAAACATTCTATATCCATAGTAGATTGAGTTATGACAAATGCTAAGTCTCCTCTTTTAGCTACTGTAAATGAACCCTCTCCTTCAGTGAATCCTATAAATCATTCTAAAAACTTAGAATTAGGTAATTTATTATTAGGATACAAATTAGAGTATTCTTTATAAAAAGATTCAAAGTTAAAAGACTTCGCGCCTTTACAATCCACAGTATATAGGCGCGAGCTCGTAAATAAAGTAAGGCTACTTAATATAATAAATAAAATAGTGTATACTTGTTTTGTTAAGAAAAGATGCTGGAATAATATAGGATCTCCTCCACCTGCAGTTTCAAAGAATGATGTATTAAAATTTCTATCAGTAAGAACCATTGTGATTCCACCTGCAAGTACAGGTAAAGATAATAATAATAATACAGCTGTAATAACTACAGCTCACCCAAATAAAGCTAATTTGTGTAATTTAATACCAGGTGTTCTCATATTAACTATAGTTGTAATAAAATTAATTGCACCTAAAAGAGAACTTACCCCTGAAAGGTGTAAAGCAAATATAGCTAAATCTACACTAGGTCCACTATGACTTTGTATTCCTGATAATGGAGGGTAAAGAGTTCAACCTGTACCTGCCCCACCTTCTATTACAGCAGAAAATACTAATAATAGTAAACTAGGGATTAATAATCAGAAACTTATATTATTAAGTCTAGGGAAAGCCATATCAGGCCCACCTACTAATAAAGGTAACAAGAAGTTCCCAAATCCACCGATTAAAGCTGGCATAACCATGAAAAATATCATTAATATAGCGTGAGCTGTAATGATACTGTTATATAATTGATTATCTGCAATATATTGAACACCAGGTCCACTAAGTTCCATTCTAATGTGAAGTGGGCAAGTAATTCTATTTTGTTCTCCTGAAAATACTTACCTCTTCCCAAACCGTACGTGATAGTTTCCCATCATACGGCTTTCCAAATGTGCTGTACTGGTCGGGAACTAGACTCAAATAAAATTCTTACTTAATAATCTTTCTGATTAATGATTTGCTTCGCGTTCTGTCTAAAAAGGATCTTTTGTGGTGATCTATATGACATGCCCTGCAAAGTGGAATCTGCTTACGTTTCTTGCTGGCCATAATTCTGTCGATTTCGGACAGTTTAGGATTTAGATCGGCTAACTTCCGAATATGGTGCATTTCAACCTGCACGTCCGATTCACATTTACTACAAACTAGTCCATCTAGAGAAGCTTTGGATATACCTTTGGCGTATAGAGCTTTAAGGTTAACATAGGAATTATTTAGTTTGAAGTCTCAGGTGTTTTTCCTGTAACTCGGTTTAAGTAATGCTATGTTGTCGCTACCCTTAAGATCTTCACCAAATTTGTCAATTACCTTAAGTGTGGTACCTAGTTTGAACTTGGCCGCCAGTAACTGGGTACAAGAGGATTTTAAGATTCATTCCACCGTGGCCGCTAATCTACCGAAATTGCTAACAAAACTGTAATAGTTCAAGTATCCTCTAATGACACTGTTGTATAGAATTATAATAGCGTCTTTGTTTTCGTGGTATCAAAGCATTCTGGGAACGCTTCTTTTATTAGCATTGTCTCAGAATCCTGCATCAGCTAATTTCTTTTGTATCCGATCAATTGGGGCTGTAAATATTAATTGACTTACTGCTCTGATTGTTTGCCCGTTTGGACCTCTATAGAAATAAGTATGGTTAGAGATCCTTATTTGCGTACCCAGGAACATCGCTGTATCCTTATGTGGGTTCGTAATAAGGGTTTTCTCTTTACTCAAGTCAAGGTTTAGTTCTTTTCTTAAGAATTCCCTTGTGCTTTCCAGAATTCTGGTAGTTTCAGATAAAGGACCTCTAATAGCCATGATTCAGTCATCTGCGTATCTAACGTAGTATAACCTTTTGAAATTGTCATCTTTAGGCAGTCTGGCTCTTATTTTCTGCATTTCCTTTAGGTACTTTAGGGCACCTAACTGGTCGTTAGCTTTAAGAGCTTTCTGTCTATAGTAATCCAAACTTTTGTATATGGGGTTGATTTTGGCTGATTTACCCTGGTCAAAGTCATCCTTTAATTTATCCATGAAGAGATCTAATTTATTAAGATAAATATTTGACAATATTGGGCTAATAATGGAACCTTGAGGAGTACCGATTATAGATAGTTTAGTTCTATGGAACTGCACGTAGCCCGCTTTCAAGGATTTTCAGATTAGTCTTATGAACCTTTCATCGCTAATTCTCTCCCTTATTAGTTCGATCAGTTTGTCATGGTCAAAAGAATCAAAACATTTGGATATATCCCCTTCTATAAAGAAAGAGGCTCCTCCAAATTGAGTTTTGACTTGTCTCAAAGCCGAATGGCAACTTCGATTAGGTCTAAAACCATGGCTGTTGTTTGAGAATGTGGGTTCAAAAACCGCTTCCAAGATCATCCTCATAACTTCCTGTACGATCTTATCTCTGGGCGAGGCAACAGTTAAAGGTCTGGTTTTCCCATTGGCTTTGGGTATGTCTACCCTCCGTCCAGGTTTGAATTTGAAAGACTCATCCTTCATGGTTAGAATAATATTTTGGAAAACCTCCTGAGAAATACCGTCGAGAGTTATTTGGTCTATTCCGGGCGACATGTTACCGGGGTTAGATTTAAGCTTATGATAAGCTACTTCATACATCTTCATGTTAAACATAAGCGTGTACAAATCATTGAATTTCATATTATTGACTTTATTTGAGCTAATATCGATCAGCTTAGTAAATTTGTTAGGGAGTTCTGATTGATTCAGATCTGGCCGGACACCGGACCCTTCCTTAACGCCTTTACTAGAGAACATTCTGACTCCCTTTGGTGTTTTACCACCTACTACGAAGTCTCCGTCACCATAGAGTAAAGAAGATCTACCCCTTAGGTGATCCCGTAGTTCGTAATTATTACCAATAGTTCCCTTAGGTTCTCCTTCCTCCCTTTTATTACTGCACGTAATCTGAGTTATATTACATCTTATCAAAATCCGTACATACATGATTTCAATTAATATACAAAGCCGATTTCAGGCAAGCTTTGACCCTTTTCTAGAGGTACCCTTGAGATAGAGTTTAAACAGTGTGGTCTTAACCATAGGAACAACAACTCGCATTGATTCTCATACCTGATTTCAGATACTCAATGCTTTTGACAGGCATGCTATGTTCATTGGAACTCTTTCGAGCCCAACTAAGCCTGATGTTGTCAACATATTAGATGAATGAAGAATGAATGGATCATTTAGCAATAATTTCGCGCAACGGCGCACAAGTACAGAAAAAGCTGTACCTAATAATCCTGAAAATAAAGCAAACATTAAATACAAAGTTCCAATATCTTTAGCATTTGTAGATAAAAATCAACGTTCATATCACATACTAATAGATGATTTTAAATTTGTATTATTTAAATGATTATGCCTATCTTCCAGATCCTGAATGATATGCATAAACAATACTCTCTCTAACTATAAGATTAATACACAAAACCTGAAACCATTTAAAATAGTTAAGATTCAGCTTTTATTTACCATCTTTTATATTATAATTCTTCTATTAAGAAGCAAGTTATTATACTAATATTTGTCAAGACTATGGAGGAATCGAACCTCATACTTAAGATCTGCAATCAAAGTGTAGACCTTCTACATCATAATCTTTATTATATCCAACATGCTTTGCATGTTGGTATAATAAACTTACGTGCCCGACGGCGAAGCCGTCGGGCTCGTTCTAAGTTAAAAACATATTTATTTTTAGCATTACGCTTAGGTGTAGTTTAATAATTATTTTAATTAAGAGCTTGCTGACAAAGTCCGTCCTCCGGACTCTAAGGCGCCCAAAGGGAGATATTATTGTATAATTTAATCTTGTCTACTTAAATCTTCTAGTGCATCTCGATTTATTCTGCTTCGTTCTAATAGATTTTGCGCCTCTATAAGATCTCTCCTGTACCCCTCTAACAATTCACGAGAATGCTCAACTATATGTCCCTCAGCCTGCATGGTTTCTATATCAGATATAACCACTCTTAAATTTTCTACGGCAATTTCACGTTGTGCTTCATATCTATAGATAAGATGTAGAAAACGACGACTTGAAATATGTGGAAACTCTGAAGCAGGGATTGTAAAATTAACAAAATAATTTGAAGAACGGTAGGTTTCGCTTCTATTTTCATTTAAGGATACAAGTCTCTCACGAATACGGTCAAAAACAGTTGACATATGTATACCTAAATAGTATAATATCATAAATCCAGAACTGATACTACTTGTTCGAACAGCATCAAATCTTCTAAAACTTTCAAGAACAGGATAAACATTATATGCGTGGTTAAAAGTATCTTCTACTCTACCAAGAAAAGTATCTACTATAGCAAAAATTTGCTCAAGAACATTACTACTCATAGTGTTTATTGCTATATTAAATTGAGGGACACTAAAGGCTTGGATTGTATATAACAAGGTTTCATATAAATGTAGATTATTTCTACCATAAAAACGATTTAGCAGATATTCAAAACCTGGATAAGGACCTGATACAAGCCTTCCTTCTGCCATAAGTTGTATATCCTCGGCAAGATTAGGTACAGCGTTAATAGCAATACCCATACTATAATTGAACTCATTAAGTTGACAGATAGCATTATAGAACAATCACATTGAAGTTATTAGGGCTGGTCCTAATTGATCTCCCAAAGAGTTAATTAATTCTATAATGCTAAGAGTAGATATCGCACTTACAGCAGAGTGTAAACGCTTAGACTCTAGCATAGGTTGACTAGTTATTAATGGTTTATTAATTAAAGGCCTGCTTCGTTTTTGGACTAAAAGAAAGATCAATTAAAGTGTTTTCCATTAAACTAATACAAGGCACTATAACAATAAAGTAACTAAAGTAAAGAACTGTACTTATTTGACCAAATTCTATAAATGGTGATTCTACATGTTTAGCTCCTAATTGCATTAATACTAGGAAATTAGCTACAAATATAAAAAAAGCTAATTTACTTAAAGGTCTAAATTGTAAACCTTTAGATCTTCCTAAATCTGTTATAGGTAATAATAATATAGAAACTAAAGCAGCGAACATTGCTATAACACCTAATAATTTATTAGGTATAGATCTTAATATAGCGTAGAATGGTAATAAATCATTTTTATCAATAAAAATATCTCCTAGAAGAATATTTATGATAGCTTTATAACCCCAATTTATATAACATTTCTTTAATAAAATAAGGTTTTACTAAAGTTATTAAAGTATCCATAGATTCTTTAAATATATAAATACGAGGTTTGTTATCCCTGTTATAATGAATAGAACATTTAAGATTAAATTTATCTTGTAGAGTAAACATTAATTTATCGACATCTTGATTAGAAAATCCATAAACACTTATATGTAAACCACTACCTTGTCTGCTTCCGTCATCCATAATTCAAAAAGCTAATCCTCTAGCGGTTAGCAATTTACTTATGTTTTCTGGTACTATTTTTTTATTTAATTCATAAAATAATTCTCGGTATTCATTAAAGCAAGGGAGTTGCATAGTTGTGAAAGATATAGCACTGTATGTTTTTTTAGTCCTATTATCCACTACTAATCTAGATTGAGGTGTATAATCTTTTGCACAAAAAGCTATAAAGAAACTAGATACATAATCAAAATATTCTTTATGTTTTACGGCAGTTTGAGCATAAACTAATCTAGCATTAGAAGTTGGTGATCTTCTTACTATGTGGGCATCACCTAGTAATATCCCCGTAAGTATTTCTTGAACTTCTTTAGGTAATTTTATAGCAGCTCTTTCAGAAGGAGATAAACGTGTTATTCCTTTAGTAGAACGAGCTGAAAATAACCTTTTAGTAAGTACAAAAAATATAACCGGAAATAAATCTACTGATGGGTTGTTAAATCATAATATTTCTACTATGGTCGGACTATATCTTCAATTTATAATAAATTGTCTCGTGCATAGTCTCTGAAGGATCTTTGTGATACAAAGCTACCCTGCTGATAGCCTAAGTTAATTAAAATAAAAAAGGGTTTCCAGCAATTCTCGAGATTTTAGAATGACATTTATTCCTTTATCATTCAGGTACAATAGCTGGAGGTGTTTGCATTGGATTAGCCATTATATAATTTTCACTATCTCCTAAAACATTAGGCATAAAGAAAACAAATAAACTCAATACAAATATAAAGATAAATATAGTTATTAAATCTTTAAATAAAAAGTATGGAGCAAAAGGTAATCTATCATAGTTACCTGATACACCTAAAGGATTACTTGATCCGGCTGTATCGTGTAGTGCAATTAAATGCATTAAAGCTAATGCAGCTAATACAAAAGGTAATACAAAATGTAATGCAAAGAATCTATTTAATGTTGCATTATTCACGCTAAAACCACCTCAGATGAACTCAACTATATCTTGTCCAATTCATGGGATAGCACTAATAAGGTTTGTAATAACAGTAGCTCCTCATAAAGACATTTGACCGTATGGTAAAACGTACATTTTTATTTTCTACTTATTAAGACGCAAGCTCGTCTATCTTTTAATAAGCTAGAATATCTTTGAATTCGAATATTCTATTAGTTACCCATACTATAACTAAAGTTCCGACTGTGCATTAAGCATCATTTCAGACACCCACCAGTGACCCAGTCTGTCGCGATCATTTATATAACCGACGATCTTAAAGTTAGTCAAACTTCTTTAATCGTTTTCACTAGCATCGCCATATAATAAAATTATTATACTATATCCCCGTCGGGATATATCACTTTAATCTTTTTTTCTCTATAAAAATTGCAAAAAGATTTTTACTCGTGAGACTATAATCTAATATAAAATTATCTATTAAAATCCTTTATTGTTCATTGTTTTTTTACTAATTTTTTCTCTGTAGTTAAAGCTCTTCTTAAAGTCTTTTCTTTACAATTAATAGCTTTAGCTGCATCAGTAATTGTAGAATATTGACCATAAACAGTACCATCTAGGTTATATAAAATAACTGGTCTAGTATTAGCAACACATTTCAATCTAGTTTCTTCTGACACAGGGGCTCTATTTAAAGCTTTTTCTCTCATTTTTTCGATAATTTCAGGTGATAAAGTTTTTCCTCTATTTAGAGAACCTATTTGTTCTCTTCTTTCATCAGTAAAAATTTCTTTCATTTTTAAACGATCGATTTCTGTGTGTTTATACCCAAAACTAGAACCAGCTTCAGTTAATATATTATAATTGGGTAATAATAGTTTTAAATATTTATCTTCTAAATTTAGAAGTTCTTTATTATTTTCCTTAGTTATAACATCAGGGTATAATTCTAATACTATAAAAGCAAAATTATTTAAACCATATTTATTAACTGCAGCTTTAACTACTTTACTACCTCTAAAATAAATTAAATGATTACTAAATCTAGCATGAAATCTATCAGTAGACGCTGAACCTATATAATAATCTTTTGTGACTTTATTTACAATCATATATATACCACTTAAATTAGAAGTTAATTTTAATACATCTTTTCTAGATGTATCTTTATCTAAATTGTCGAATATATATACAGGGTTTAAATTTAAGTCTTGTATTATATTATTTATATCATTTGAGGCTGGCGAAGCCCAAGCTTTAGAGATAGAATTAGTACTATAATGACGAATAAAAGGATGAGATATTAGATTTTTAGATAATTTTATATGAGATCATTTTGGGCTACGTTTATAACCCAAGAAAGCAGTACCGTCCATAAGTATTAATATAACTGTACCTATAGCTCAAACTAAAGTTCTAGGAGCTCTGTATGATCCATAATACATACCTCTACCTATGTGTAAGTACACTAAGAAGAAGAAAGCTGAGGCTGTATTAGCGTGTAAGTAACGAATAAATCATCCATTATTTACATCTCTCATAATATGTTCTATAGAATTAAAAGCTTCTAATACGTTAGGGCTGTAATGCATGGCTAATGTTACTCCTGTTACAATTTGAATAATTAAGCAAATAGCTAATAATGAACCAAAGTTTCATAAATAACTTATGTTACTTGGTTCTGATGAATCTATAATATAGGCATTAACTAATCTTAATAAAGGATGACTTTTTAATAATCTCATTTTTTTTTTTATTTTTAATTTTTAATATCTCGAAATCTAGAGGTAGTCTCTCTCTATTTTGTATTATATACAACTTTTTAAATATTACTTTTAAATCTTGCTTAATCCAACTTTTATAGTTTAAAAGCAGACTACACTAGTTTATGTAGTCACTACATGCAATTTAATTAGGATATGGATAAGATACAAAACCTATATTTAGGGCTCTTTAGGTCGTCTTATTATTTTATTTTTTAACTAAGACCTTGCTGAGGCCTAATTCAGAAAATATGGACTATTAAAAATAAAATAGATAGGTTTAACTAATTACCTAACTTTTCTAATATATAATATAAATCTATATTTTCTATACTATTAACCCTTTCTGAAATAATTATATCACTAACCTTTGTGCAAGCTACCCTTATTGCCAATTATATAAACTAGGAGCTTGAGAGCTTGCTGATCCTAGAGCTTGCGGAGTCCGAGCTTTTGACGGACTACCGGAGGAGGATTTTAATCCTCCGGATAAAGCCTACAATTAAACTTTATTTTTCAATTAATTAGCTTAAAATGAAATAGAATAGATAACGGGTTGTTAAAAATCTGGAGTATTTGATATAGCATGTAAAAATTTAAGTTGGCACATATAAAAACCTACCGCTCGCGCTTATAAAATCTGAGATTTTATTCTGCAATGCAGGATTTTATTCCTCGTATTTAAATAAGAACTTAAGTTTTAATAACTTAACGTTATACTATTTTGTGTAGTGCCCGCGCTTATAAAATCTGAGATTTTATTCTACAAAACGAGCTTCTGATCCGGCAGGCGTAGCCCCTACCCTTCGGGGTCAGGATAAAGCAAGCTCTTAAAATAAAGATTATTAAGGATTCGAACCTTATACTTATAATGTATGCCTAAGTAATCTTTGTAAACAAAAAGCTCGTTTTTTGCTTACATTTAACTAATTTTTTTAGCTTAAATTATATAAAATTAGAGCTTGCTTATCCGGAGGATTAAAATCCTCCTCCGGTAGTCCGTCAAAAGCTCGGACTCCGCAAGCTCTAGGACTATTAATCTTATTTTATTTGTATTGTTATACAAGTATTTATTTATTGCGAATCTCTAAGAGTTACCCACGAAGGGATTAGAGATTAGAAGATGAAAGCTTACCTCACTTAATCACAGAATAATTGGGGTTATACATGAAAGAAAAAGTAAGTAATATTATTAATAATATTAAATCAAAATTTAAATTTAAATATACAGTTAATAAATAAGAAATAATTCCAACTAAAATATATAAAGCATATGTTGTAACAATACTTGTACTTAAAGATGAAATATTTTTACTTAACTTAACTAATCCAGTTTCTAAACCATAAGGTCCAATCAACTCAATACTTCCTTTATCTAAAACTTTCGTGGTTTGTCCTCCTAAATATAAAACTAAATTAGTTATGTATTTATTATAAAACATTTCAACTAAAAATCTTTGATTAAAGAAACCAAATATATTATAACCTAAATTAGAAAATTTAAAATTAATTAAAGATTGAGGTAAAAATTCTGAGAAAACAATAGCTAATATACTAAAAGATACTGTAAAAATAAACGGTAATATTTTAAATAAAGTAGGAACTGCGAATTCAGTATCTAACATTATTTCATGAGAAGGATGTATAAATA
>Ga0182199_1000008_pt1 | contig 19391 bp, 9 predicted proteins | sample G5R1MG_14_FD_128396 | JGI IMG/M metagenome (GOLD analysis project Ga0182199, IMG submission 128396) | Switchgrass phyllosphere microbial communities from Michigan, USA - G5R2_NF_12SEP2016_LD1 MG | ecosystem: Host-associated > Plants > Phyllosphere > Phylloplane/Leaf | place: USA: Michigan...
CTCGCCCCCAAATGGAGTGGGTTTCTTCTTTCCCGGGCGCCCCCCCCCGCGGCCCCCCCTCCGCTTTTTCCCCCCCCCACCCCGGCCACCCCAACATTAGGGCCGCCCCCCCCCCCCCCATTCTATGCTGACCCGGGCCGGGGCTCGCTTTTTGGGAAGCCCGTTCCCACCGCGCTCACGGCCCGGCTGGCCTGCCAGCGGTAGTGGGAATTCTCCCGTTCCCTGGTAAAAAAAGGGTTGGTTGGATGCGGGATCTACTCCACGAGGAGCGGTACGGACGTAGATGATATCATCACGACCTCTCTTTGCGTACCGCTAGGGATGCTTAACGCCACTTCGCCAACTGGCATTACCTGCGCTTTCGTGTCTCTCAGTGTGGTCAGCACTGGGTGTTTCCGAGCTGCGAGGCTTACACCCATTCGCATTAATTCATCCAAAGTTCCTTACCCTTATGCACGAATTTCGGAATAAGCCATCTTCCTATCAAGGTTAAGGAGTCAACTGAGCATCTCAGCGGCGGGATTGAATACCCGGATCGAATCAGAGTTCACGCCGCCCGCCCTGAACAAATAGAATAGGAGGCGTGGGCCACAGGTCGCACATAAGCCATCGGGTCGCACGACAGAAGAACACCCAACATAAAGATGCACACTCCTCCATGTGAAATAGAAAGATTCATCTTCACTTTTTTGTAGTAGTCGTGACCAACAGCCATCAACAGTCGGCTCGTTGGTAAGGCGAGAGCTTCAAGCCCGATTTCAGGTGGCACACCCCCCAAACAAGCACCACTCGACGAGGGGGGGGCGGGGAAAGCTACAGGCCCAAAACCTTCGACCCTTCTTTCTATATGGGGGTGCCCGGGGCACCTCATCTTGTCATTTTGTTGCTCATTCCCCTTAGGCCGAAGTGTTTGGCCTTTACTTCGGAGCGCCCGCTCACGCTTCGCTGACCTATCGCGTGGTAAAGAGAAGAGAGTACGAAAGAATTGTAAACAGAGCAGACCGCAGAAAGATTCTAAATATGACAAGTCCCCCATGGATTCGATAATAAGGAAATGAAGAACGGGAACGAAACGAAATAAAGCATTTCTAGCGGATGAGCTTCTCCCAATTTTGTCTGGTAATAGAATAGGGCGGCTTGCTTTGACCAACACTCCACTTTTTGCTCTGTCCATGGAGCGTATGAATTTCCTTGAATGTAGATAGACCAAAAAAGGGAATAAAGGGATAGGAATAGGAATTATAGTACCATTGGAAAAAGAGGCACCAGTGGGAACATCTCTACTGACGAACCATTTCAATAGTACGGGTGCTGCCGTGCCACGGGGCACGACCATGGAAGTAATGAAAAAGAAGAAGTTCTGTAGTTGGACCATCTGCTCTATCCGTTCGATTTGAGCTTCTCCAGAGAAGATGAGACGCTAAAAATGAAAGTGTTCGCAACGCATACCGAAAAAGGGTACGGTACCTATGTTGCCGACCATTAATGACTAGTTCGAAGACCAGGAGCAGGGGCACGTGCCAAGAAAGATTTGTTACTTTCCCTATGGTTTTCGAACGTTTTCAATAAAACCTTCTCGTAGAAGTATTTTCACAAAGTTTTCGGTAATATAATATTAGTAGATGCTATTCGAACCCTTCCTTTTATTAAGATTAGAATTCTTTTTCTTATTATTATATAATTATTTGCTTTTTTCATGTATATGCGTCAGACACAATCTACTAATTGATCTATATTCAGGTACCCTACTATATCATAGTCTCTACTACTAGTATTTATAATACCTCAGGAGCTCATGAGACTCTTTTAGTGAAATTCATAAGTCTCAATTCCCGAGCGATCGCACCTCGAGTTCCTTTTGGATTTCATTTCCTTCTTGATCAATGACAATCGTCATCATATCGTATTATCATACCGTTGTCACGTTTGAGTTCTTTACATGTACGTACAATTACAGCTCGTCTTACTTCTGTCTGATCTTTCTGGAGGCATTTTGGGCACTGCTTCTTTGATTACAGCAACAATAACGTCACCAATATGAGCATATCAGTGATTACCAGCTCCTAAGATTCGAATACATATCAATTCGATAGCCCCGCTCCGTTGTTATCCGCTACATTCAAAAGGGTCTGAGTGAGATGGATCTTGGAAGTCCGGTTTTTGATTGGATAGTGAGGAGGCATTTCGTCATACAATGTATGGGAGACATTGTTGATCGTGTTCTCGAGGACTATGAAGACCAAGGAGTCATGAGTAGTGATCCCGTACTTAGTGTACTGGTTTAGTAGGGAAGCCTTGTGTTAAGGCACCGTTAAGAAAGGGGTCGTCCCAAACTTGTGGAGTGCGATGGGGGACTTGGATATAGATTGTGTGCCGAGTGAGGAGCTTTGCGGAGCGTACTCCGGTAGACATATTCCGCTTCCGCTGCGAGATATTGAGTGCTGTCCGTGCTAAGGACAGGTTAGCTCAGATGGTGGGACATGCTGAGCGCAGCACGGGGAGATATCCCGAAAGTGTTGGATCTGGTTCCACCATCATTGGAAAAGGCAGGCGTTTCAAAAAAAAATACCAGGAGACCACTACCAAAAAAAAAAGGTAAAAGCACAGCCGGGCGGAAGGATGGAGCGAGCCTATTCCAAACAATAGAGCTCAACATTTCCCAATTTTAGTATGTACTTCATTGACAGTAGAATGCTCAATTTTTATATTATATTTTAAAGTCGATATATAATACAACCGACCAAATCCAGAAGAATAATACACATCCAAGGAAATTTGAATACTTCTTTGAACCAATGGGCAAAACCAGTTGTCCCTTTTGGGCATAAATGAAAAATTATGTTCAAGGTTTGGCTAGAGCTAATTGGTCGTTCTTGGTGTATGCGGAATTGAAACATTAGGGCTTTATTTACATAGTCGATACATACAGGGTTTCTTGGACAAGTTTTGTCAATGGGGTAAGACGAGATCCTACGGTTCACTTTTGTATCTTTAGCATTCCACTTCACTCCACAAGGGGAATCATGGATGAAGCAAATCAAGACAAACCGGGCGTACTCCTTCCCAACCTTCTGAACACAAAGCTTCTCTTATGATTTTCGCTACTTTCTTTAGTTTAGTGATGGATATCTTAGAGAGTCTAAGCCCGTAGTACCCTCTGAGGTTGGTGAAGGGAAGTTAAACGTAAGCGAGGTATCGAAGAAACGATACAAAATATACATTTATCTCCCTCCTCTCTATATTCTCCGAAATGTTAAAAAGTTTCTCGGGGGTTCTGTTCCAGCCAATCCTAAGTGCTTTGATAGCGTGCCAGCCGAGCGACTAGCTTTCAGGTAATATGCATTTCCTATCCTAAGGTCAGCAAGTAGGTAAGCATAAAGATTTCCCAAGGTAGCAAACAAGTCCAATTCCGGGCGAAATGGGGTTCTCTTTTATTTGCCAAGTCAGGCAGGATAGTAAAGTAAGAAAATAGACCATAAGCCATCCTTTATCTTGTAGCCTGTCTAAGAAAGGAACAATAAATAGCTCATAGTTTCCTTGCTACTGCCCTAAGAGTTGTTCTTCTATCATCAGCGAGAGTTTACTTTGCTGTCGATGCAGGCAATAATAGATAGATTTCTGTACATAGTTGGGCCTAGGCTAAGGCTAATAAATAAATAATAAATGGATTCCTCCCCCTAAGCCCTGCTTTTTCTCTTTTTAGCCTTATCCGCTCTTGAATGTTGGTATCGATTTGATCATGCCGGAATAAGAGCTAGGTAATGGATCTTCTCCAGATAGAAGTAAAGGTTACGTGGGAAATAAAGGAATCAGTAGCAGTCGCTGGAAAAAAAGTAGGTAAAGCAAGGAGGGAATCCAGCTTATTGGCCATTCTCCAGCGACTCTCAGAACGGTTGTCGGGCCTTTGCACTGGTCAACAAAGCCACAGGCCAAGCCATCAAGCATGGCGTAGGGTATTGGATAGGCTGGTCCGCTGGTCGAAGTCATTGCAGGGTGTGCTACAGACTGCTATTGTTCAAGGTCATTTCCTTTCTCTCGTCATCACGCCAACATACACAAGGCTTGCCTTCACAGGGCCCCACCTTGACTTGCCATCATGGCTACACTCTTTTCATCAAAGCAACTCTTCTTAAGAAGACCCCTTGGTCCCCACAACGAAGTTCCTCCATAGAGAACCCAACTGCACAGCACCATCGCAAAGGTTTCTTCGTAACTCGATTAGTCTCACTCAAGAGAACTCATCTACACGGAAGGTCTTTTAAGTGCCAGTTGTACCCGCACAGAAGTCCTGCGCCCTCAACTACACCAGGATGCCTCCTGCAGTAGCATCACAACGAGTCTCACCATGGACAGCTCGCCAGTCTTCTTGCATCAGCCACACCTAATTACAAATGACCTTGGCCTCTCCATGCTCGTCATTTACATTTAAACTGCACACCCCCTTGTTGAGGTCTTACTCCAACGGTACGGCCTCTAGCACATGACCATTCCTCACCCTCACTCAAGTCATCGACACCCTCGTCGATGTACGTGTTGAAAGAATAAATTCCACTATCTCTCAAACGAAATGAGTGAACTCCTATATCACAGAGTTTCATTGATGCCAAAGGGGGTTTTCCTCAAACGCGATTGGAACCAGAATAGGCTGCAAGAATGAAAGAGTCAATCTATCTTAGTCAAGGCGCTCGCTCTGCCACAAAGGGAGGAACTGGAGGAAATTCAGTGTGAGTTGTTGACATCAACCTTTCGCTTCTCGGCAATGTTTCGGTCGTTCATACCAAAAGCGAACAAACCGGGAATGTTTCGACCTATAACTCAACCTGCGGAGAGAGATAGGATCGTAATGGAGGGCTAGGACTAGCCCACTTATTGAACCTGTTATTTGATCCTCTATTTTCCGTGCATTCGCATGGATTTCGGCCGAGACGGGGCGCTATCACTCTTTTCCAGGAAGTCAAACGTTGGCCTACGGTCAATAGAGTCATAAAAGCAGATATCAAAAAAGCTGTCAACTAGGCAAGGGCGGGCTATAACATAGTATGACGATAGGCTAACGACTTTGGAGAGATTTACCTATGATACGTAACTAAGCCCCCAGGCGTTGGGAAAGCTACAGCAGATTTGGCAGATTAGTAGTCTCCAACTTATTTTATTAGTGGATCGAGCGGATTGGTCTTGTTGCCGTAAGCCTACGGAGGGAGGGGACCCATCCTGTAGAAGGCAAGCGGTAGGTAAATTGTAATTTATCACTTTTGTCGATAGGGGAATCGCTCTTTTCACTTCCGTTACGTTCAGCTTTCTTTCTTTACCTTTCTTTCCTTCCTTCCCCTAATCACTTCCGTTCCACCACTGGCTTTGGTATCTTTTTGACTCTCAACCAGCAGTCAAGTCATTTCATTACGAAAAAGTCATTGAATTGGTTGCCCAGCTCCACTCGAGCTAATTTAGTTCCTTGGCACTCCTTCGTTGGTACTCAAAAACTCGTATAGCCGTTTGTTTAAAATCTGCAAATCGAAGATGACGAAGGGAGGAATACCATGGAAATATAAGAAAATCTCCTATTAGCGATGCTCAGATTTCAATGGAAGGAAGATAGTTATTCCAATCACTTTTCTCGATAGGCAGGGCGGGACTCAAGAAACCTGCGTACGGCAGGGCTAGGTTACCAGCGTACGGGCAAGAGAACTTTTATCTGCTCGTCTTTTCCCAGGATTTCTTTCTGAACTTGTACGGGTATGACCCGCGTTCCTTGCATATTAAAAACACTAGCTTGTTTAGTTCCACTTCTTTTCACAGGAGAACTTGCCGGTACCTCTAGACTCGCTTCATTGTCATTCCACTCGCGGCACTGGGTATCAGTTATCGGAGTGATCGGGGTGATGGTGATAGTTGTTACGATCCGTAACTGGTGATGAACCGCAAAGGTTTTGGTTAGTTGACCCTGTTAACCGTAAAGAAAAGGAGAAAGATAAGTGGACTGGGCAATAAATGACTATGTCCATATTGTAATAACCCGAGTAAGTATCTGAGTAAGACCAATAAGGAAAGTACACTGAGATGTATTAAAGTAAAATCCGCTTTATTGGGACAACTCGGATGGATTGGATATAGTAGCAGGCTGAATCCTTGGAGCATATAAGGATAGGCTAATAAAGTTGAACTGGGATTTTTTGATAGAATCTACCCAAGGAGGAATTTTCAGGAATGGAGAATGTTGTGGTAAGACCGATGATATTCCGATAGAACCCATGGTTGGACGTAGATTGCACTATACTTCCCCACCACAGGACGTAAAGACGGAACGCTGAAATCAGGAGATGAAGTAGCTGTTGGTCTTGCCTAAATTCAGTATTCTAAGTTGGCGAAGCCTCATACATACCGATAGGAGGTTGAGGGATCCGGAAAGTCTCCGTTACGTTCTATCTTGCTTTGGGTTTTGCTGACTCCGTCCAGCAGGCGTATCCACCTACGGTTGCAATGGTGAGTTGTGAACTTTGTAGAGCTTCGTTCTAGTTCCATCATTTTTCTGCATTCTTTCTAAAGTGCTAGTTTCCTCTATTTCTAATATCAGAGTAACACGGGAATTCTCTCTGGGAATCCGCTCCCCCTGCTTGCTTGTATTGGGCATTTGGCAGAGGCAGGTTCTCCATCATTAAGAGGCTTCTCACTTTGGTATCGATATGCGTCTGAACTCCTCCACTCTTTCACTAGGGGTACACACAACTCTGGACTTGTGCAGCTAATAGATTCCTTTCTCAAAACAGCCTATTTTTGAGGAAATGCCCATGGGAATACGGTTATTGGGATACCACAGGGGAGTACCATCTCACCGGTCCTTATGAACAGCTTTCCCCACTGATTAGATCACCCGCTTATGTTCCCTAGTTGTCCAGGTGTGACCTAGTTTGCTTAGTAAGTATGGAAGGACAAAAGACGAGTACAGATGACTACTATTCTCCGGCAGAAAGTCACTCATTTCCTCTTAAAGGCATATTTCCCTGAAAAAAAGATATGAGTAAAAAACTCTTCCAAATCAAAGATTTGCCTATTCTTCGTAGTACGAGAATACTCTTACTTCTCATTGACACAGACGAGAAAGAAGTAGAATAAAGGCAGAATGTTAGTAAAAGGAAAAGAAAAATCTAGTTAATACCTACCTGTTACTCTACCAAGGCCTTCCAATGACTTTGCTTTAAGCAATATGGCCTCTAGAAGCAAGCTTACAGAATGCATTGACATATGCATTAGCATTCCGTTCACTTGTGAGGTTTTCCTTCTTGAAGAACGTGGAGGCACTCTAGACTTGATACTTTCAGCAATAGCACTGGTCATTCGTGGCCTCAAACTTCTTATATCAATTCCCTGAAGAACCCGCAATGCTGCATCAAAATTTCCTCTCTGATGTTTCCAGTCTACCTAACAATGCCCGGGCCTCCTGTTACACAGAAAAATAAATCTATCAATTAGCAAATAGAATAAACACAAGATAGCCAAATTTCCTCGAAGATTGAAGTTAGAAGTGGGATGTGCTCTTTTGGAAAAAGACTTTGGAACGAGGTCTCATAGATCAACGTAGGCTTCGCTCCCATCCCTTCTCAAGGGGCGCTCTTCCCCCGAAAGCCACGGTTAGGAGGGGATACCACCAGCAATGATGATCGTCTTCCTATTCCTATTTCTATTGCTATTGCTATTACCACTTCAAAAGATAGGTAAACAAAAGGTTCAAAAGATAAGTAAACAAAAGGTGCGTGTGAGGCTATCAACGAAATAGAATGAATTGATCAAACTCACTTCACTATGTTTGCAAAGGAATCTATCCACAGCAGAAATGGAGAATACAAGTAACCCCAGCCCACCACTACACATCATTACCTATCACCATGATTCATCAACTGTCTGAGACAGAATATAAGAGTCTTTCCATTCTTCAACCTACTAACCCTTCCACTCTCCCACTAATACATTCAAGCACGATGTTATCACCAACGATTGGTAATACTTCAATCGAGATAGTACTCGAGAGTAGCTATACCCTTTGTTGCTCTGTGTCCTCATTAATAACCCTATGAATTCAGCACGCACCTGGTCAATAAGGGTTTAAAAGGTGTTTCTTTATCGATAAACCCTGTCTTCTCGGGGAAGACTGTCTTTCTCTGGTGAAAGCCTTGTCTTATTGATCTATTCTTTTCTCAGCCTATGCTACAACCCTTACTACATTCTATTTGATTCAAGGAGTAAGGGATTCCACTGCCAAGCTTCAACAGCTGGATACCCTCTAACAGAACTTCGTCCCTGCCGTGCACCGGTTCTACTACTATACAACTAGAGAATTGATTGAAATCGTGCGTCTATCCCGTGCCTTTGAATTGCTTTCGAGGAACTACATCCGATGCTTGGCTCCGCCAGCTGTGGCCGTCCCTTCCTCTTAAAAGGTGTAATTATGTTTGGGGATGACATTAGATAATCCGAATCGTAGTCCTCGTGGGAATGGTCGCAAAATGCGAAGGAGGACGCCTTGTCGAAGCTGGGGATCTAGATAGGTACCGATCTCGGTGGGGATGACCCTATTGAATCTATTGAATTTGTTTCATTCCTTTCATGCACAGATGAACCTTGTCTGCTTTGGAAGTACCTTTGCCCTGGAGGATTGTCCCGTGATTGAGGGATGGACTTTCTCTACAACTATTGCGAAACCTTTGCCGTATATCCCGTAGAGGAACAGAAGTACTATCCTTTCTCGGAACTACAACCTTGGCCTTGACTGAAGCGGGCCTCTTCCTTGCGAGAAGCGGTATAAATAGATGAAAAAACCGAAACTACTTGAGCTTTCACGGATGAAATGGCAGGAAAAAATACCAACCAAGCAGAAACCCGTGAAGATGCTTCGCTAACGGCATCCTACAATTTCTACGAATAGATGACTACGAATAGAAGCGTACGAAGACAACGATTCCTTGCGCTAGCAAAATAAAAAGATAATGCTATCAGGTTCCTTTACCTAGCTACCAGAAAAGAACCCATCCTCGGTATCAGAGCATGAAAAGGATCGTATTGAGATGCGGCCTGTTCAATTAATAGCTCGCCTAAAGCAATGAAATTCAATGCAAAGAAAAGGGAAAGGTAGGCTTTGGTCAAGAGCCGCTGCGCTGCAAACCAATTCTCTCTGAAACTCCTGGCAGTTGAGTTAGGACTATGTTAAGTACTACCTGAGGTGAGTAGGGAGCGAGTGTTTTACTTTTCTGAACCATGAGAGGAGTGAAAGTCTGTAGCTCCACTGTGCTCCCCCTATCGGTCTTTCTCTTTCTTTTGGAGTGAAAACAGTAATCACTTCGTGCCTACCTCTGCTTCGCGAGTGCCGATTTTCTTCATTTATTATATTTAATTATGGAAAGGAAAAGAATAGCCAACTCCCCGGCCTGGCTTTCTTGCTTTGAAATTCAATTCAACAAATTCTGATTGCATGAAATGAAATCTGTACAACCAGTTTAGTTAAATGAAACAAATGGAAGTGCGATCCAATTTCCCTTAGATCTTATGGAAAAGATAAATGTGGGTTTTATGAGAAAAGGGGTGAGCGTCCGCGATATGAGAGTAGAAAGATATACTAGTGCTAGGGGAAGGGATAGGCCATAGGGTAGTCGAAGGATGGGTTGATAATGGTCTATATGAGAGTTGAAAGAGAAACTGGTGCTAGGGTCGCTTTCGGAATGTAGGAGGACGCTTTATGAATATAGGAGGATACCGTGACTATGAGCTATAGAGGGTGGAAGTGTGCTGGAGTATGGGAGGGCGGCATCATACTCTTATTTTATTTAAGGGGGTTTCCTCTTTTCTTATTATACCTTTTCTGTGTATTATTCTGAGTGCGGATTGTTCTTTTAGTGGTTGGTTTAGGACTCAAATCATGACTCTTTGGAGTAATAAGATGTGGAGAAGGAGACGGTTGAGGTGGAGACGGAAGAGATGGTAGAGGTAGAGAAGGGGAAGGCTTGCCTGTACTAGTGTCCGATTTCCTAGAATCTAGTTCTTCTGATAGGCTATCCACCTGTCTGCATAAAGAATCACGACCTGTTCCTTCTAAGCTGTCAATGTGCTTAGGCAACCCATAAGCCGGTTTCAGTATCTCTGCTTTCATCTATTTTAGATACTGGTAATAACGAAAGCATGTGTGCAAGGGGAGGATCTGTTATACTAGAAACCCTTCTAGGCATAGTATCAATCCATTGATCAGATGCATCATATACCTTAACCCTCTTATGGCATGGGGAAGAGAAAGTCGGATCAGACAGTGTTTTGATAGCAAGGGTAGAGATAGACAATGGTCGTGCTATTAGCCATGCCATGGTGGTACGCTAAGTATAATTCATTCAACAAACGAAGGGTCAGCAGATAGCAGAGAATAGGGCTCAGCAGATGTAGATGAATTCTTGACTAGAGTCTCAATAGAAGTAAGGAGTAGCTGCAGCACTGGTTTATGCATAATAGCTAGGTAAGAAAGCACGGTATTCGGGGGTATGTAACTAGAACTAATAGAAGAGATGGGATAGCAGATATTCACCACGGATAGGAATAGCTAATCTAATAAGCAAGCACCGGTCAAGTAGAAGCAGAAGCAAGGTATTCACGTATAGTAGAGTAAGCTGCTACTAATAGGTATAATAGGCATGCACGGGGGACTAAGTAGTTTCTAAAACTAGGTAAAAAATGCAAAGAGCAATCCAATAAGTGCAAGTGCGAGAGAAAAAGTCGACGTTCTCCCTAGCTCATCTACTGGAAAGAGTCTGTCTTCTTTTTTTAGCGGAACTAGAAGGAAGCAATACTCGCACTTAACTGGGTTGAGAGCTACAGCTCCCAAACAGACTACTTACGAAAAAAAGCACCACTCAACTCGGCCGTTAGGTACGAAGTTGTATGCCACTGATATGGTACCGAGAAATTCACTACTTCAGTGCCGTTATCGGGCATAGCAAGCTAAGCATCTATTTCTCGTATATCTATCCACACAAATAAGAGGGTTTTTTCCTCCAGCAACAACAAGGAACCAGAGTAGAGAGTGCCGACCATTGTGGAAGTTCACCACTTGCTTTGGTTTAGAATTTAGGAAGAGAAGGAACGGATTTCTTTGATGGGAATCATGGTAATGAATTTCTAGGTCTGGCTAATACATACGCCTTGGCAGTGTGCCTTGTACAACTAGCTAAGGTTGGAGACTCACTTATCCGTCTATAGATAAGCTTTGTATCAATCATGCCTAATTCTTAGGCAAGTGGATTCTTCTTCCTGGTAAAAAGGTCTCTCTTCTATAAATACCGAACATAGAAACTAAAAAGAGAAGAGTTGTTCAAGTACAGAGAAAAATACCTCGTTCAGAAGCGGATACACTTATTTGAAATATCAAACTATCTCAACTAACATCAAAGGAAGTCGAAACCAATTATGTAGGATCAGTCTCACCGTCAAGTCTGGGCTTTCTTTCCGGGGTACGAGCACCTGTTTATGTAACTAGAGTAGAGGTTTAGGCCTGGGTGGGAGAACCTTGACCAAACCAATAGCATGAAAGCAAAAGCATACGCTTTGTTCTTACGAAGACTAATCGGGAAGTAATTATCGAAAAAGATACATTCTGCTACCGACCAATGACCAATATACATACCGACGTGAAGATCGATATTTTTTATAGAAGAGAGAAGATTCTTGCCAGGGGAGAATAGCTAACAGGAAGGAAAGCAGTTCCGTCCTCAGGTAAGGAAACTGGCACAGGGTAGTGTTTTCGGAAGAAGTAAGCAAGCAAGCAAGTAGGGAACGGAAACAGAGCTCTTTCTCTTGAGATTGTTCTGCTCCTTGGCTTCGGTTAGGAGCCTGAAGAACCAACCAGAGTAGGACAAATGTCGGCGTGGAATCAAGAAAGAGGGGTTCTGCTCGGTGAAGTGAGGGATGCCCTTCCAGGGTATCACGAGCGGAGAGGGGGGTACGGTTGGAGGAAAAGCAAGGCAACAGGGTGCTAGGTTTAAGCAAGTATTGTCCGTCCGATCATTGGAATCGGCTTAGCTGAAAAAAGGCAGATCTGGTTGAACTAGTAGGAAGAACACCCTTCTAAGGTGAAGGTATTCCATTGATAAGAAGGAAGAAGGCTATATTCGAACTATAGAGAAGCTAGGCCGATGGAAATCGAAAAGGAACCCCTTGTCCGTCCAGGTACTCACCCCGCCGGAACTCGCAATCAAACATAGGGTTGGCAAACTAGGAAGGCACAGACTCGAAGGCAGTTGCGAAGGCGAGCAAGGTATAGGCCTATTTCCACAAATTGATGAATCAGAATTCAATGAAGTAGTTGTTTCATTGTAATATGCTAGACCAGGTTCGCACCTTCTGTAAATGACAGATAGGAAGGAGGGCAGGATCAGAGATAGAGATTCTAGCTGTAAGCGGAATGGGCATGATAAAATACAAGGAGGTCTTTCGAGAAAAAGACAGATCTGTGTATCCGACCTGAAGAGCACCACGAATTAGCGCACAAGCGAAATTCATGAATGAAAAGCGGCGAAGCGAACCCACTTGAAGTGTGACATTTGCCGGAGGAAGGACACCTGGATCCAGAGAGAGATGGACTCGGCTGTATGCTCTAGTCATGCATGTGGCCAAGTCAAGTAGTCGATTATTCCTCGGAGCTAAGCGCAGGCCAAGCAGATCCTTCAATCAAAGATAGATAGCTCGGATAGATCGGGGAAAGAGCGAACGAAGAAGCAACGGAAAAAGAAGAAAGAATCCCATTGCTAGATTGGACTTATTTCAATATTCAATTCAATGTCATTTCCTTTCAAAGTGAATAAAATACAAGTGAATTCAGATGAGAATTCATGTGAGTGATGAAAAGAACTCTTCTACTTCTTCGATCTATTTCTCTCTAAAGAAATGGAAGCAGTACGGGATGGCTTCATACAAGAACTGGAGAGCAGACTACAAGAATTGGAAAAGCGAGCATGGAGTGGCGGACTTTAGTGAAATCACTGAACTACCGATGAAAAATATCGTAGTATAGGGTTAGAATGGCAGTGGAGAAGAAGAGACTTAAGGCAAGAGCAGATGGAGTGATTCAAATACAATAAATAGTTACATTTTCAAGATGTAGAATGAACATGATGATGAATCAATGATTTATTGGTCCCCACACTCAAGTACATAAAGGGAGTCGGCAGGCATAAAGAAAGGGTGGATGAACCCACAAACAAGCCTTGAATTTACCAAAAGTGAAGTTTCTGGAGCTTCTAGGCTCATCAATCACTAAACCAATAGAATCTGAGTAGACCTTCCCTCTTCTAACTGGTATGTATGTGTATTGGACAATCCTTTCATCTTGTTAGCACTTACTTTTCCGTGCTACCCATCCATTCATTAACGTGAATATAAGAATAGGGCCCCGGATATCTTTGCCTCGAAGCCGGTGGAAGGTTAAAAAAAACTAAGCCTTCTCCGCTGGTCTAAAGAAGACCTTTTCGGCCGATAGAGAGCTTATTAATCAAAACATTATGCAGGGGCTGAGAATGCGTTGACAGCTGAAGCAACAAAAGAACTTTTCCTCTGACCTATGTATGCCTTTCCTCGCCTACTTCGTTCTTGCTTTCCAAAGAAACTTATTTTCTACTTGCTGTGGCTAATACCCCATAAATTCATTCTGAGCAGAGCTTTCTAGCAGATTGATTGAGCTATGTAAGAGTAAGTACGTGATGAGAATCTTGTCATCAAAGTGAAAGCACATCTTTGAGAGTTTCATATATTCCAATATGAAGTGAAAGGGAGTCAGAGGTTAGCAAATCCTTATCAAGGTGTCTTCTTTTGACTAGCCCCATTCCAAGAGAGTAGGTCTTGCTCGCTATCTTGAAAGCAGTCCTATACAACCGTACTCAGAATTCCACTTGGCATACCTGTTTCATATAAGGACCAGACTCTCCTATCTAAAGTGGAAATTGAGAAAGAAGTGTTGTTTCTTTCGTTGCTTCATTGACTTCTGTCGACAACCTATTGCTTTTGGAAGAGAATATTGGAAGCGTAAGAATATAGAGCTTTGAGTTTAGGAATGCTGCAAGAAAAGAAGAAAATCAAGTATACGTTTGCTTGTTGGCTTGAGCACTCGTTTCAGAAGAACCTTCTTTTGGGATAACTCTTTCAGGCAATATCTCGCTGTAGCAGTAATAGCCCAATGGACTTAACACAAACTTAATCTTGTTCTGGTCGTTACAACCTAGTGGTTGGCGCCCTTGCAAAGCGTAGTGCTTCTTTATCCAATTTGGACCCTATACTTGATTACTTTCTAGCAATTAGGTAGAGCCTCGTCCAGGCTGTTTTAGAACGGAAGTCTCGTAGCGACGGTCAGATCTTCAATAATGAACTCAATGGGATCTTCCACCATAGTATGCTTTCTGCTCCTGAGGTGAGACATTGACAATTGCCCCTTCTTTTTAGTCAACTTCGGGTTCGTCAGGTAGTCACCGCGCTCTCAATTTCTTGGACTTGAATGCCTTGCTTCTTAACCACCTTGAGTAGAGTTGGGGGATACCAGACCATGTGAGGCATCATAAACTTGGGTTTTCTTTTCTGGAAAGTATCGTGCAAGAGAGGATCAAAGCTATCGAAAGTATCAACTGCAATGCCAAACCTTTTGGATTGAGGGTCAGGAGAAAGCAAATCCCTCAAAGAGTTGAAGTTGACAGCCGTCTTTCAAGTGGAGGTGCAACAAAGAAAGCCATCCATCTTAGCAGGAAGTATGTCTATCTACCCTAGGAAGTGAAGATTACAGGTACGAATTCACAAGTAAGGAAGAAAGACTAATTGCTGTTTTCAAGGATCGCCGAAGAGCTTGATTCGAGAGCTGGGAATGCAGCATCAGATATCCATTCATTTCATCAGGAAGCACGCCTATCTGTCCAAGAAAGTTAAGATCATAGATTCAAATCGGAGCGGGGCAAGTAAGCAACAGCTTGCAGTTATTGAGAGCAGGGTCCTTAGACAGCATTGCTTGGTTCATCGCAACCACTGTTTGATTCTATGGCTATGTAATCGAGGCTAAAACCCGCTTTTCAATAGGTTGACGATAGATCACAGGCACCTAATTGTTCATTCCGGAGCTCGAGAACGGACGAAAGAACAAGTCGAGCGAAGCCCGATGAAAGGACAATAGAGTAGATTCGCAGACTCAGAGAGATGGGATTGGTACAATCAACACGAGGCAGGTCTTTCTTATGGAAGTTTCGACTGGTCATGGATTTCTTTTTCTACAACAGAAACTGGTAATCGCTACCCAGTACCTTCTCTTCGAAAATAGGCACGAATTAACTCGTACATAACATAAAAAGTGATGTTCACTAAGTTAATAGATCGAACGAACTGTTGTGTTGCGAGCGAAAACCAAGAGTTGGGGCTTTTCTAGAGAGGGAAGAAGAGAAGTTGTGTGCTCCCTACAAAGCCCGTTAGACCCACTCATGATAGATCATCGAAAATCGCTCTTTAGATCCGTATGTCTTCAGCAGATCTTTGAATGCTGCGATCCATCTTTCATTCAAATTCTTTAATTGTGACGAAGGAATCTATATTCCTTTTTTACTTACTGCTCCCAGGGAGGGGAGACTTGTAGAAAGTTCTTGGCCTTGGTTTTGAAAAGGAAATATGAATGGGGATTGGGCATCCTACCTCGGATAAACCCTAGCAGGAAAGGCAAATGGAACTGTTAAGCAGACGGGAAAGCGAAGACAGAAAGCTGTGGCCTGCCTTCCTCCGAGCTATCCAAAAATACCAATAGAACGAACCCCTCACCCAATTATTATCTCACTAAGGTGGGAGCAGGTGAACTTATTTATTGGGCACCCGGGGACGAGTACATCTATCTATCACAAAGTAACATATTGTAAAAAAAGAAAACACTTTTCTGCATAGTTGACCTCTTTGAACATGACTGGAGAGGTCCGCCTGGAAAGCAGTTTACAGAGTTCCACCCAGTGAGTAACCAAGATAAGAAGTGTCTACAGAGGTGGAATAGTTGTAGGATTATTGTGAAAAAAATAGAAGTGCTGAATCTAGATTGGTATATAGTGGAACAGTTAAAAAAAAAACTAAAGTGAAAGAAGCCCACATACCCACTCTTCTTTCCCCGATACTACCCATACCATAGGTAGTAGCGGGGAAAGAAGACCCCCCTGTACCCACTCTTCTTTCGTGGTGTGTACATCTAGTGGTACACAGCTTCAACACGGGGTTTGATAATTCAAAACTTCTATTTTGACTGCTACTAAGGTTCCGGATCACATTTAGGTCAAAACGTGCCTAGAAATGGAATTTCCTTGATTACTGTCTGCCCTGGAGCATACGTAGCTCCATTTTGCACTTCTGCCCTTCTGCCTATTCAGAAATCTTCTATCTATCAACATAGCATTATAGATCGCGTGAGAAGTCGCCCGCCCATTTCCAGAGTTCTACGTCTGTCCTGGCTCCTTTCATTCCATGCATTCCTTTCCATGCATCATAGTAGTCTTCCTCTCCTTTTTGTCCCAAGCATTCTCCTCATTCTATTCCATCCAAGGCTCCTCATTCATCCATCGGATAGGACGCCAAATCAGTTGAACAAGACAGAGAACGATGAGAAAGTTTTCTTGGTAGCCTTGGTCTCTAAAAGGGGTTCTACCCCTCTTCCGTCCGCTTTCTTTTTTTTGCACCCAGAATCTCCTTGAAGTAGAAAGGGAAAGGCCACTCGATCACAGCCTGACTTCCTCCAGATGAAAGCATTGGTAGTGACGACCGACTGTTTTATTCTTCTTCTTTTCTTTAGACATTTTGGATTCTCCTTTTTTCTTATCCGCGTCGAAAGAGATCGATCGGGGTCAACTAGCAACCTCTTGGAAATGATCCGCCTTCCAACCTATAGAAGAGACTTAAGGTTCACAGATTTTGATTCAATCGAATCTACTCCTGCTATACTCAAAAGATATTTAAGACAAATCCGCCTCATCAAAACGGGGGAAGGACGAATAGGAAAGGAAATAGGAGACTTCTACCTTGAGATCTGCCTAATAACCTCCGAGGGATTTTGATACAAAAAGACCAAACAAAATCTTGATTCTCATTACAAAGTGCAGCCAGCACACCTATTTCCCCTTAGCTGGTAAAGGCTCATCATTCAGTCAGGGCTTTCTCGGACCAACCAACTACTTACTATATCTAATTATAATGGATCCCTGTCGGACAAAGTTTTAAGGTTTTCTTTCAGCAAGAGAGAGAAAATGAGGAAAACCGGGAGCAGCGGGCGGCAGGACTCGAAGCAAGAAGTTCGGTCTGTCTCCCATTTCTGGTTCCCTTCTCCCGGCCGGAGTGTTGAATCAATGGCTCTTGCAACGGCAGTCTTCTTTCTTTTCCACTTTGAACTGAACGCATGGTTTTTGGCTTTCAACAGTCTCTAATTACCTTGAGACCCTCTTCTTGAATGAGCCAATATGAACTGGTAGATGATAATGCTAGAATGAATCAGAAATAAGTGATTTGATGGAAGAAAAATGCAAGAACGAGCTAAAAGCCCTTTCTGGAACCAAGCAATGCCCGCCCCGAGAGCTGCCGCGATGACGTGGAACCTACCACTTACCCCCCAAAGAGATGGGATAGAGCGAAAAAGCCCCGCTTACTTTGATGAAAAAACATTTGACTGACGGGTGTAGTTGAAACATTAGGTCTTTGCTTCGATCGCCAAAATTCGTTCAACATGAAGAAGAAGAAGGCGCGCAGAGTTCGGGTGAAAACCCCTTGCTCCGAAAAAAACTGACCAATAGCGGACCTTTGGAAGGCTTTGACCTGATCTTTCGATTTATAATTAGAGAAAATCCATAGAAAGATGGAAGTCATCATCATCCCCTTTATCGATCACAGCCTCTTCCTCCACCCATGATTTCGTTTTCCCATTGACAAATCACGAAGACGAACTTGCATTTGTTGAATAAAAAAAAGAAAAGAAGAGTTCGATGTAGGAGGAGCGAGCCTCCCCCAGAGCTTTCGGCAGCCATACTTTCTTCACAAAACTTTAAGAGAAAGATGGACTCTCTTTCACCGCAACTTGCCCGCCCTAACAAATGGAATTGATTCACGATCAGCCTCCTTCGGACCCGGTAGCTACAGCCCGTAAGCAAAACAAGATTTGGTCTCGTACGCCTGCTAAGCAAGTTCCCTCTCTTTTGAATTTCTAACTGATAGCCCTCTCGTTACTTGAAAGGAAATGGAATGCTTCTTCGGTGCCTAAGCTTGAGTGAGCGCATCGCAACTGTGTGCGAATCAAAAAGTTTTGTTCTGATCTGAGAACGGAATTCAAATAAACCAAAAAGGTGAACGAAAGAAATTGATCAAACTGCAAGCAATCGACAGCCAAAAGAGATCTCTGATTTGTTGCTTTAGCCGACCGCGTAAGGCTTCGCAAGGTCTCGAAAGAGATTCTTCACGAAAAAATAGACGGAATGCGGAATCCAGTTTCAAAGCCACCCCAAATAGCTTCGCAAAGAAAGATTGATTTGTCCTTCTCACGAAAGAAAAAGGATAGAAGTTTCAAAGAAGTACGAAGAACGAAAGATACGAAAACTCGGAAACGGAGTAGGATTTTTATTAATCACCAGCCCTCGCTTCGTATACGGAATCAAGGGCTTCGCCAAACGGATTCCTGTTTTAAGCCTTCCCTCTACTTCCAACTCTATCTACTCAATGAAGCAAGCAGTTTGATGGACGGCACCTTCCTCTTCAATAGCTTTCTTTCTAGTTCTGAGTGTGTAGAAAAAACGGAGTTTATGCTACACACATCATAACTCACAGCCTATATTTACATGCTTTTTAGGCTCGAACTTATTAAAGCCTAAATGTAAAGCGGAACACACACAAACAGATGTTCCTCAACTCGGAAATATGCCTCGCGGGTGAATCAGTGCATTGAAACCTCTTACAGACGAAGCGATCCCGCTTTTTTACTTCTTATCTTGACTTTCCAAACGTTACTCTTTGATCTCAAGTGCTCTTCAGCCAGAATCGAAAACCAGCACTTCCTAGGCTAAAAACTAAGCCTTATTTCCTTCTTCTCATGCAGCTCATACACCCATGAGCTTAGAAAACCATTTAACATTGATCTACGCAAGCCAAGGCACCTGTGGAACCATGTACGTAAATATGTTAATCACTCGATTGTGTTACTTATTCAACAAGATTTCTCAAAAGGTGATTGACAAAGATGATTTGCGGGATCTCCAAGAATTTATTGAGGAGACTATGGCGTAGCTCGAGATGTGCTTCCCTTCACAATTTTTTGATATAATGGAACACCTAATTATTCACGTGGCCGATCAGATACGGTCAGTTGGTCCACTTTACCTACATGAAAC
>Ga0182199_1000010_pt1 | contig 15490 bp, 17 predicted proteins | sample G5R1MG_14_FD_128396 | JGI IMG/M metagenome (GOLD analysis project Ga0182199, IMG submission 128396) | Switchgrass phyllosphere microbial communities from Michigan, USA - G5R2_NF_12SEP2016_LD1 MG | ecosystem: Host-associated > Plants > Phyllosphere > Phylloplane/Leaf | place: USA: Michigan...
TGACTTGCTTCCCCGCTTCTACCTCGTCTACGACCCTATCAAAGAGTCGCCTCATCAATTCGAGGTATTTCTTATCCCGGACTTATGGGTTAAACGTGAATGCAAATACGACGGTCAGGCGGAATGGCCGCCCTCGCAATACACAGCGCACGTCTTCTCCTCAGCCACATGGAAGTGGGAGGAGAGATCTTTTGTTCGTCAAGGAGAGCCTGCCGGAACCTATGCTGGTGCCGTTATTACCTGCCGCGACCGCCATGGAATCTATTTTCAAGGAGCACTTTATGTCCATTGCCAAAATCATTCTGTTATGAGGTATATTGTAGTCACATCATTTCCATTCTGAATCACAGGGTGTTTTACGTTTTCGATCCCAACTTTGACCGCTTAATTTTTTAATTTTATTAACAAAATTAGAAGTATATCTATTTTTAATGTGATTCAGTTTATTATATAGTATACTTTTAAGTATGATTTTAACTTTTTCATATTTATATAAATTGTTTGAATAGTACGAGTAGTCAAAGTCGGTGTTAAAAAAATCAAACAGAGGAAGAAATAGATTTAAAACAGAGGATGTATAGATTTTTTCCCTAGATGGGTTGTTCGCTTGAGCTACAAGCCGGCTGTTTCTGGCTGTTTTGTGTGTATAGGTACTGTAGAAGAAGCCAGAAGAAGCCGGCTTGTATGCATGGTGTCGGTGTGCATGTAGTATTTAATTAATTAATCTACTTTCATTTGCAGAGTTGCCTGCTTATCGAATGCCGATAATAAGTACCAGATGATAAAATCACCATTAGCAGGGAGTAAACTGGGTGTCCATGATGATTCCTACCTGGGGAAATCAGAGAAAGGGCTTGTGTACTCTGCGTTGCTCTATCCGGATGGTGCTAGTTGGCCCCACTTTCGGGTTTGGTTGCTTAATGTTGACAAGATGAAGTGGATGTTGAGAAGTGACGTCAGCCTTCGAGTAGTGGTGGAAAATTTTGCTACTCTTAGACTATGAGAATATTGACTATGAGAATAGATATAACAAACCGTGGATCCTTGCAAACTATGGCGATACATCGGCAACACCTCCTGCACAAGAAGATGATGAGATTATCGAGTATGGTGATGATAGTGAATTGGACTTTGACACCAGCAGCATTGTCGGTGAAACCAAAGATGAGGCCACAAGACACGGGCTGTATTGTATAGTTTTTCTCGGATTCGATCCTTACAAAGAGGTCGCCTTCTTCTGCTCAAACTCAAGTGTACTAGCTTATCAACTGAATACACCAAAGACTCAAGAGTTGGGCCTCTTAGATTCATTATTCTACATCGATACTCCATCATTCCTCTACACACCATGTTGGATGCAGATTGAGCACTTATATTTTGGACAAAATAAAATACAGTAGCAGTTTATCGGTCTTTTTCCCTGATGTTATATAAATATTTGGAGCTAGTATGTGTAAGTCCTCGTGTCATCTGTTATCTTTGATCAGCCCCACGCTCCTCTCTCTCTCCCATGTGTGCCCTTTTGTCTCTCACTCGCCTGCCACGCCGCACCGCCATTGAGCCGACATCCACCGCCGTAGAGCATCTTCAGCTCCTCCTCTCCATCTGTTATCGGGCCGGGAACAATATAGGGAACCATTGATTCACTGGATCAAGAAAACAGCTCCGATCCTTCGGTGATTATTCAAAGTTGGTTTCTAACACTCTCCCTGGAGGTCATGATTCGACGATGAGGAGGCGAAGGTAAGTTGTGCTAGTTTTCAAATCCGGCCTTGGCGTGGACTGCTGCCCAGATGAGGCCCCGGAAGGAAGACACCGCCGGTTACCTTGGCGTCCTATTGGCCGGCCGGTGTAGTTCGGGCGTCATGGATGATGTTCAGAACAGCAAGATTCAGACGAAATTCAGGTAGAAAGGAAGGATGTCGGACGATGTTTCGATTTCGAACCGAGTGCCTTCCGCAGCTAATGGCATCGACCTCGGCGCGCGTCTGTGCTAGGGCTGGGACCACCAAGCCATTTCAGCCCGGCATTGGAGCCGTCCCTGATTCGGTTGGTGTTGGTGCAGCGGGCCAAAGAGACCTATCCATACCTTATGCGCCGCCAAACCTTCGTACGCGCTCATCTTGGGCCGGTTTAACATTTGCATGTGCTTACTCCTGAGCGCCATGCATGCATGTGCTTTGGCTATCGCAAGGCACCAGTGCGACATTGTCATTTACTGTGCCTGTCGTAATCACATGGATCCATTTAAAATACAAACTAAAAAATCGTAGCCACCAACCCGGTGGTTCAAAACAAATTTTGAAAGCACCATCGCATTTCTTAAAAGAAAGCTTTAAAATAAGATCACACTATATGTTTGAGAATTTTTTTAAAAAAACATTTGTCTAAACTATTCTAGATTCAGAATAAAATATTCTATCTTCACAGAAAAAACGTCCACCTTCATGGATTCAAACATTCTGTCTTCAACAGAAAATATTCTAATCTCATACATGTACTGTAGCCGACCGGCATGTGTGCATGCAGCCGCTGACTTTTCCAGAGCTGGAGGAGCCGGACAGTGCAGCTGGACTGACACTGACATACATGTACTGTACCTGTGTGGCCGTGTACATACCAGTCAACAGCCCATGGAGATTTATGCTACAGAAGTAGACAGCGGCCGATGGTTCTGCCGCTTTATACTGTGCACCGGATATTGAGATTTTTGCTTTGGGTATTGTGCAAGACCAGATTCTCAAAATCTGGGTGAACCAAACGGCATACATAACACCGGCATCCTTCATGCTAGGAGCGAGGTTTCAGCTAGCTAGGCTTCTAGAAGCTAACATTGCTCTAGAAGCTCGACTTGCCCACACTACTGCTGTTTGCTATCTATGCATAGGCATCAATAATCATGCTTCCGTTCATGAATCACATTTGATTTGAAGTAAACTCGAAGTTTGACCTTTTGTCTTATTAGAAAAAACTTATGTCAATTTTACTTATTTTCCTATTGTTTAATTTATGATTAAAAGTATCGATTTACATTTCCCAAATATCTATGCTACTTTTTTAAATAAGACAAGAATCGAGCTTCAAATTTGAATAGTCAAAGGTAACTTCTATACTCGCACTGAAATACAAAAGGTAGGAATTCAATCATAGCAGAGTACACCGATCGCTGAATAGCAATCACGAACTGGAAATTCGAGCATGTGCCCAAGTCATCTTGTCAGCAAGCCAACAAACAAGGTGGAGATGGGTCGTTTAGACTATTTGTCTTGTTAAAAGTATAAGAATGTATAAAAAGTTCAAGGTGTGCTCAGCTTATAGTATTATACTTCCTCCATTCCAAATTATTTGTCATTTGACTACTTTTTGTACAGCTCGTCTTATTCCAAAGTATAAGAGCGGAAGAATCCGAGTCCGTTAAGAGGCTTCCGGTTTTCCAAGGCATTAGGGCATCTGTTCTCTAACGTGGGCAAACCAAGGGTCAGCCAAATCAAACAAACAAGCATGTCTTCATTCGCTGGGGACCGTTCTTTGCGGCACAGTGACAACCATCAAGGTGGTAGGCAATGGAATTTTAAGAATCAACATAGAAGCAGCAACTACTCTTGGGTCAACCCCAAGCAATCTAGTATCTCAGCAAGGGAGGGTCCTGGAGCTACAAAAATTTCTCAGAATAATGCCCGACTTAATCACATGACTTTTCAGGGGAAGACTGGTAATAATACCGGTGCCTCCTCTCATAAGCAATCTGTGAGGCATGATGCTATATTGGTGAATGACTTGGAGGTAGATGGAAGGGTTGAGGATACAACCTTGGCAAGTAATGATCAGAGAGTAAATATAAGGTGTTTAAGGTGCACTCAGCAAGGGCATGTGGTTGCTAATTGTCAGGCAGTGCTATATTGTGTGATATGTGATAGCAATGATCATGTAAATCACGAATGCCCAATTCTCAAACAACCAAGAACTGTTGCACATGCTGCGGGTTGTGCAGTCCAAGGCCTTGGTTTCTATCATATCCCACATCCACCTCTCCCTAAAGAAAAAAAAAGACAACATGATGGCTTTAATCTCTGTTTTGGGAGGTACTCTCACAAAAGAGCAGATCATCACTCAGTTGCAGATGCTTATACCAAGCAGGTGGGATTGGGAGCTGAAGGAGCAGGAACAGGGTTTTGTGGCTCAATTTCCCTCTAAGGTAGAACTGCAAAGAGCTATTGCCTTTGGGGGGGCTGATGTGAAAATGGTGGGAGTTTCAGTGGGCATAAGGCTCCAGTTCGCTAAATGGTCAGAGAAGGAGGAAGGATATTTACTTCCTAAAGTCTGGGTCAGGGTGTATGGTTTAAGGAAAAAACTTAGGGAATTTATCAACTTGTGGGCAGTAGGCTCTTTGTTAGGGTCAACACAAACTGTGGACATGGAAATGACAAGGAAGAACAATTTTGGAAGAATTTGCATTGCTGTCCTAAATCCTAAACTCATTCCATCCCAGCTGAAGGTGGTCATTGGAGATCACTATTTTGAGTTAAGGTTTGAAATAGAGAATATAGGAATGAATGATAGTGGTGATGAGATCGAATTGGATCTGTTCAAATCTGATGATGAAAATGATAAGGAGCAAGAGGAAGACAGTCCCATGGATGAGTTGAATCCTAAAGATAGTAAGGAACCAAAGAGGCATGAGAACAACACATCTCTTATGCCTGATAAAGATGGGGCTGATCATGAGCAAACGAAGGAATCTAAAGATGCCTTCTTGGCTGATCATGTACCTCTAGAAAGTGAGACTTTAATTTCATTTAGTGAAGAAGTCAGTACAACTCTTCCCGACATTGTCCAGGAGGCTGTCAATAATGGTAATGGGTCACTTAAGATATCTGAAGTGGCTGCTATACCTGAGAGCACAATATCTTCTGCGCATGCTTCTTCCGGGCCTGCTGGTACAGCTATTGAGCATGTATTGGTTAGGGCGGAATGCCAGACTGCAAGAAAGAACCTTGACTTCGATAAAGGTAACAACATCTCCCATTGCCTTTTTCTTAAGCCTGTAGAGGATGCCATTTCGAATATTAAACAGTTAGGTGTCTACTTTGGTGATTCGTACAAAGATCAAACTGAGGCTGTTAACCAACTATATCTTCTAGATAGATCTAGAACCTCTGTAACTTCGGGTCTAGGTCTTGAAAGGGAGGATGAAAATATTATTGAAAGTGATAATGAATCTCTTGATGATTCCTTGTTCCCAAACACGTTAAATCACTTATGTGGTGATATTACCAAAGAGGTATTTGATGGGGATGATTGCCATTTAAAATATAATTTTAAGGCAATTTATAAGAAAAACAAAAGAAGTAATACTTGCAAGTTGTTCTCTAAGCAGAACAAATGCAAAGTAAGGATAGTCAAAAAAAATAAAGAAAGTTTGCAATGAAAGGAATCTTTTGGAATGGCAGAGGTCTAAGTGACTTGGCTAAAACTAGATTTCTTTCCGATGTAACTAAAGAGCAACAGCTAGACTTCATTGCTCTTTTAGAAACAGGTAAAAAGGATTTTGCTCCACACACTCTAAGCGGTCTGTGTGGTGGTAAAAACTTTTTATGGCACTGGACTGAACCACATGGTAGGTCTGGTGGGATGTTGTTGGGAGTTAATTTAGAGAGTTTCGATTTAGGGAGCATCGAGGAGGGTGACTTCTATATAAAATTTCATTTAAGAAATAAAGAAGATGAGTTCAAGTGGATCCTGGTAGCTGTTTATGGGGCAGCCCAACCAGAATTCAAAGAGGCTTTTCTAATAGAGTTGGTTCGTACTTGTAGCAAAGAATCCCTACCATTAATTATGGGGGGGGGGTGATTTCAACATTATAAGAAACTCGAATGAAAAGAATAACAATAACTACAATGGAAAGTGGCCTTTTCTGTTCAATGCTGTTATAGACAGTTTGAATTTGAGAGAGATGCAGATGTCAGGGCGTAAATTCACATGGGCAAATTCGCTAGAAGTCCCTACCTTTGAAAGGTTAGATAGAATTCTCATGAGTACGGAGTGGGAAAAGAAATACCCTATGGCTACGGTTATGGCGCTAAGTCGTGAAATTTCTGATCACACACCGCTTCTTTTAAATTCAGGCGCCAAAACCCATCACATTAGTCAACCAAGGTTCTGTTTTGAGCTAGGGTGGCTATTGCAGAAGGGTTTTTACAAAATTGTGGAGGATGTTTGGAATAAGAGAGTCAAAGGCTTAAATGCTATGGAAGTCTGGCAGAACAAGATAAGAAGATTAAGGCAATTCCTAAGAGGATGGGCAAAAAATATTAGTGGAAGAAATAAAAAAGAGAAAATGGAGCTCATTAGGAAAACTGACGATTTGGACAAAAAGGCTGAATCAACATTTCTAGGCCAACAAGAGATTGAGCTTAAACACAAAATGAAAGATAGATTGGTCTCTCTCCTTAGGGAAGAGGAAATCTATTGGTACCAAAGATCCAAATCAACCAAACTTTTGCAAGGAGATAGGAACACAAAGTATTTTCATCTGATAGCAAACGGTAAACATAGAAAGACAAGGATTTTTCAGTTAGAACAAGATGGTGAGATTATCAAAGGGGACAACAAGCTTAAGAAATACATCACGAGATATTATAAGTCTTTGTTTGGACTTCCAGATGGAAATAATTTTTCCATGGATGAATCCCAAACAGAGGACATCCCGCAAATTTCCCTAGAGGAGAATACAATTCTTTCATCTCAGTTCTCAGAAAAAGAGGTTAGAGATGCGATTTTCCAAATGAAAAACAATAAGGCTCCAGGCCCTGATGGGTTCCCAGCAGAATTCTATCAAGAGTTTTGGGGACTTATCAAAAGAGACCTTTTAGCTATGCTTGAGGAATTTCACAAGGGTGAACTGCCTATTTGTAACCTAAACTTTGGAACAATTACACTGCTTCCAAAGGCAAAAGAGGTTAAACAAATCCAGCAGTATAGACCGATTTGCTTACTCAATGTAAGCTTTAAGATCTTCACCAAAGTAATTGCAAATAAAACTGCCGTAGTAGCTAGCAAGATTGTTAGACCATCTCAAACAGCCTTCATGTCTGGAAGGAACATCTTGGAAGGAGTGGTTATCCTCCATGAGACGCTTCATGAAATAAAAAAGAAAAAACTTAATGGAGTTGTGCTCAAACTAGACTTTGAAAAGGCATATGACAAGGTTAACTGTGATTTTCTCCAACAAACCCTTAAGATGAAAGGTTTTTCTAGAAGATGGTGTGAGTGGATCAAGAATGTGGTTAGTAAGGGTAATGTGAATGTTAAAGTCAATGATGACTTAGGACATTACTTCCAAACCAAGAAAGGGGTACGGCAGGGTGATTCTCTCTCCCCTTTTCTCTTCAACTTAGTAGCTGATATGCTCACTATTTTGATAGCTAGAGCTAAAGCTAATGGTCAATTTAGGGGGGTCATTCCTCACTTGGTAGAAGGAGGGTTATCCATCCTTCAGTATGCGGATGATACAATTCTCTTCTTAGAACATGATCTAGATGAGGCGGTAAACCTAAAACTTGTGTTGAGTGTCTTTGAACAATTGTCAGGGCTCAAAATTAATTTTCACAAGAGTGAGGTATTTCTTTTAGGAGAGGCAAAGTCCTGCAAGAAGGAATATGTACAACTCTTTGGATGTAAAGAAGGAGAGTTCCCTTTCAAGTACCTAGGCATTCCAATGCATCATAGGAAAATTCAAAACAAGGATTGGATAGAAGTAGAAGAAAGATTCCAAAAGAAGCTTTGTAGTTGGAAAGGCAAGCACCTTTCAGTTGGAGGGAGACTAGTTCTCATTAATTCAGTGCTTTCTAGCCTTCCTATGTTCATGTTCTCATTTTTTGAAGCCCCTAAAGGGGTAATTAAAAGACTAGATTATTATAGGTCTAGATTCTTTTGGCAAAGTGATGAACATAAAAAGAAATATAGATTGACTAAGTGGACCTCTCTTTGCCGGCCCAAATGTTTTGGGGGACTAGGTATTTTAGATTTGGAGATTCAGAATAAGTGCCTTTTGAGTAAGTGGCTCTTTAAGCTTTTAAATGAGGATGGCGCTTGGCAAAGTCTTATTAAAAAGAAGTACTTGCAGCGTAAATCCATTACACAAGTGTCTAAAAGACCGGGAGACTCATTTCTGGTCAGGGCTGATGAATGTGAAAGAACAATTTCTTTCTTTTGGGTCGTTTAGAACTGGAAATGGTCGGTGTGTGAGGTTTTGGGAGGATCAGTGGATGGGAAATAAAACACTCATGGAAAGTTTTCCTAATTTGTACAGAATTGTGAGGAAGAAAGGTGTCATCATAGCAAATGTTTTGAATAGGGTACCTCTTAATATCTCCTTTAGGAGATCGTTGGTAGGGGCTAATCGGGCAGCATGGCTTGAACTAGTTTCAAAAGTTGCTCATGTCTCTCTAACAGAAAGAAATGATGAGTTCAGATGGAATTTGAATAAAAATGGAACCTATTCGGTACAATCCTTTTACAGCATCCTGGTACAGGATGGAGTCTTACCAAGGAACTCGATTGTGTGGAAACGAAAGGTCCCTCTCAAAATTAAAATTTTTCTATGGTACCTAAGAAGTGGGGTAATCCTCACAAAAGATATTCTTGCCAAAAGGAAATGGAAGGGCGACACTAAATGTTGCTTTTATAATGCAACGGAAACAATTCAACATCTGTTTTTCGACTGCCATGTGGCAAGATACATTTGGAACACCACTTTCATTGCCTTTAGAATCGAACCTCCAAGCAATATAGCTAATCTTTTTGGGTCTTGGCTAAAAGATTTCCCAAAAGAGCTCAAGTGTCAAATCTTAATTGGCGCTGCAGCCATCTGTTGGGCTGTTTGGTTATGGAGAAATGACGTAGTTTTCAATAGAAGACCGTTTAACTCATTTGCACAGGTGGTCTACAGAGGGACTTATTGGATCCGATGTTGGGCTCGGTTGTGCAAAGAAGAAGAGAGGAGAAATCTGAAGATCGGATGCAGGCATCTAGAAGGAGTGGTCCTACAATTGTTCTCCAATTTCGGATGGCGAAGAAGCTATAGGATATGTTGATCATTCAAGCTTCAGTAGTGTTTGGTGGTTTAAGATTGTTTTTGTCTCAATGTATGTCGTCCCTCACTTATTTGGTCTGTCAAGGGCTTAGTGTCTTTTGCTTTCTAAAAACTTCGCTGTCTCCTAGCCTAAATGTTGTGGCTGCTTGGTTAACTGTAAGCCTAAGTATTTTGTATGATACCGTTGCTGCATTCACTCACTTGTGAGTGATGAGGCAGGATTTTTTCCTTTATCTAAAATAAGAGCAGAGCGGTCGGACCGCCGCGCCGGCGCACAACCCGGCCGGATCGTCCTACATCACATCGCCGGAGGACACCCGCGCCGCCGCGCGCAGGCGGAGCCAGATGATGAGCGACTGATTGGTGGCTTCTCTCCTTGGGCTCGATCGTCATTGCCCACGTCATCACGGCCGACGCCTACCACCCAATCAATCATGCAGTGGGATGGAATGGGCCACGTGCGGATGGTCACATCTAGCTAACAGTAATGTGTGTGTCCAGGCGTCCAGCTCATGGACGACGTACGTACGAGACGAGTGAGGCCGTATCGCCAATCCATCAATTTGGACGTAGTACGCCTTTCTAGAACCTCGCCGTGGCGGAGAGGTGATTTCCAATTCACAGGATGATCGATCTCCCTGGTTTTCCAAACGAATTTTTACTCCGCGCGCCATATGGACAGTACTTGCATACCATCCGACAACACACCAAAATTGCAGATCAGACCTCATCCAAGATGAACAGGAAGGTGTCCAGAAATGTCTAACTGAGCTCATTCCTCAGATGAAAATCTTACTTTATTCCTACATGTGCTTTGGTACATCTGGAAGGCTAGAAATGATTTTCAATTCAATAATAAGAAGTGGAAGGTTTTCCAGGTCCATACCAATGCTAATGCTGACATGCAGGCTTCCCTCTCAGACCTCTCTATGCAGATTGATTTCAACCCTCCTCAACAGCAGATTCTGCAATTGCCGGGAGAGACATCACAGATGCACTTTACCTGCTACACAAATGCTTCCTATCCAGCTCACAAACAAGCTACTAATGCTAATGTGACAGGAATTGGAATCCATATGATTCACCTGCAGGGATTGGAATTCCATACGTTAAATATGCAGGTGCAAGCACAGGGGATTTCTTCCCCCTTGGAAGCTGAAACATGGGCTATCTATATAGCTTTATCTATTGCTGTAGGTTTAAATCAACTTCAGGGGCTGTACTTTACAGATGCTCAAAACCTTCTGGACAATCTTCAACATGGAAGGCACTTAGCTTCTACAGTTGAATGGAGATCAAGACCTGTCTTGGCCAAGGCAAGACATATGGTGTAACACCCCGAAAATTAGCGCCTGGAAAATTTCGATTAAAAATCCCTAACCAACAATCGAACCGTCGTAATTAAAACACGAAATAGCACTCCGGCCCTAGACCAAAAACCACGCATCCAAAATTCCCGCACGATCTCGATGTTTTCACCTCCAAATACCCCTCGCAAATCCCCACCAAATCCTCACCAAATTCCCACAAATCATTCCACAAAAAAAATTCAAACACAAAAGATCAGAAAAAGAAAAAGGAAAAAACCTCTTTCCCTCCTCATCCCCCCAGCCGGCCCACTCCTTCCTCAGCCCGCCACACCCCGGCCCACCTCATCGCGTGTTACCCCGCCGGCCCGTTCCCGTTCCCTCGCCCCGCTAGCCCACCGTGCCCGACCCCGCCGGCCCACTTACCCGGCCCACATCGCCGCTGTTGACGCATGTTAAAGACGAAATTTATGCTCTATTATATTTATATATATATATATATTATATCTTTTTCAGGAGATAATCATGAATTTTATATGATTTGGCTAACAATTAACCCCGTTTTCGAGAATGCTTTTGTTTTTCTTGCATATTTGATTTTTGCAGGAAAATAGGAATAATTGAAGCAAATTGAAAGATTTCTCAAAGATAGGATTTATGCTAAGATAAGCAAGCTCCAAGACTTAAGGCCCAAATGGAGGATGAAGCCCAATTAAGGAGGAGTCCAAAGAGATGAGGATTGCTTGGAGGACAAACAACCTTTTTATTCTCGGAATTCTGGACAGCAGCAGCTTGGAAGGCTATTTCGGGGATCTAAACGATGTCAAATGAAGAAAGTTTGTTCACCAAAGTTGTAGATCTTTTCGAGCTCAAAAAGGACTTAGCACTCAAACTCTTGCAACTAGTGGCCAAAACCTCACTTTGAAACTTGAGGTAATCACAAGTACCACATGGAGTATTTCTTAAGTTCTCCATTTCCTCCTCAATGCACTTGGCATATGTGGTATGCAAGAGATCATTTTCTTTCTCAAGGTTGGCACTCATCCTTGTGCACAACCAACTCAGCACTCATATCATCACGCAAAAGTTTCAAAGCCTTAACTTCATTTTCCAAATCAATGCATGATGTGCAAGAGATATGAATGCAATCATCATCAAGCAATTTGTTATAAGCACATGAAGTTTGGCAAGCAGCATCAACAAAAGAGCATAAGCTAGGCATGGATCTCATCTCATCAATTTCATCCCTAGCATGCTCAAGAGAAGCTATGGAATGCAATAAAGCAATCTCATCTCTAGCTATATCAAGATCAACATGTGAGGCAACAGACAAAGCCTTAACACATTCTAAAAGCTCAAAGCTAGAGGAAAGATTCTTCTCTAAAAGCTCATGTTCAGATCTAGCACATGCAAGCAAAGAGCACAATTCATCATTCTTTCTATGCATGGCTACACAATCAATGCAAGGGGCAAGAGAACAAGATTTCCAAAACTCAAGCTCACATCTAAGCCTAGAGCAAGAATCCTTCAACCTCGTAAACTTTCTATGCCAAACATCACAAAGCTCATGCGACTTATCAAGTTCATCATACAAGAAATTACAATGGTCACATGAAGCAGAAGCACTTGGTGCCATTTCAAAGGCACAGGCAGGGTTAGCGTAGCAAAGACTCAAAACAAAAGAGCCCAAAGCTAAAACACCAACAAACTTGTTGCCAAGTGGTTTTCGAACCGGTTAGGGTATTGAAAACCTTAACCAAGCTCTGATACCAATTGAAGGACCGAAAATGCGACCTAAAGGGGGGTGAATAGGGAGATAAATAAAAACTCAACACCGAACCTCTCTTCTAACGCGTGCAAGCCCACGTAGCACGAAGAGAGCTACTGGACCTAGGACACGGCTACGAACAAACCCACGAAAGCCCATGCAAAAGCGCCCATGCGAAGAGACGCAAAACGAGTCTCGGCAGTACACGCCGGACGACAAAGGCCGAGAGCACTCCAACTGAAAAAATCTCTAGCCGAGACACGCCGGACGGTCCGCCAGAAAACGACGGATGGTCTGCCGAAAAGCGACGGACGACAAAGGCCGAGAGCAGCACAAACCAAACGTCGTGGCTCACCACACGCCGGACGGTCCGTCGAACGACGGACGACAAGGACAGAGCACGGCACAAACAAAAACAGCGCAGCTCAACACACGATGGACGGTCCGCCGATGCACGCCGGATGGTCCGCCGTCTGACGCCGGATTGTCCGGCGTTCGCCGGACGGCAAGGACAGAAAAGCCGCTGCGCGACAGGGTCCCAAAGAAGATGGGAAAAACCCAATCAAAATGCCTTATAAAAATCTCCAAAAATTACCAAAGCAGCACCAGAGAGTTGGGAACAAGCTCAGAAAAATTCAGCTCAAAAGGAGCAAGTTTGCTACTCCGGACGGTACGGCGTTTCACGCCGGACGGTCCGGCGTTTGACAGCAGACAGAGCTCCAAGAGGAAGAGCAAAACCCCAACAAAAATTGATTCAAAAATTCTGTAAAAATTACTGGAGATTCCCAATGTACTCTGTAGTGTTTTACTAAATTTTCAGCTCATTTGGATAAGAGTTGTATAATGAACTGAAAAAGACAAGAGCGCCGGACAGCAAGCGCCGGACGGTCCGGCGTTCTCTGTCAGTCTGACACCCCTCAAAAACAATTCTCAAAACCCTACCAAATGATATCCAAAAATTATGAAATTTTAACTGGAGATTCAGCACTTGAAGGGGAACATCTACACCAAATTTGAACTCAAATGAATCACATTTGAATGCCGTCGGACCAGGGTTTAGAGAAGGTCAGGTTCTGTCCAGAAGTGAACCAGCCCCTGTTCAAGCATGAAATCGGATCAAAACCTAATCAAACCAAGTCCGGATCTCGTGAAACTTTATGGTCACCATCCTTAACACGTGAAGGAGGTAATATGAAAAGATCCGCTCAAAAAGATCCCTGAACAAGGGGTCATTGTAGGCTTACGAAGGAAGGGTAGGGTTTGCTCATGAACATCAAAACCTTCGATTCAACACTTGCTAGTGGTTTCTGGGCACAATCCAAAGATGGTATAGGTTCAACCACATCATAGCAAGATCCCTAACCAGTTCTTATGAGCTCAAACACAAGATGTGAATGAATCACCAAAAGAGCTCAAGAACAAAGGGAAAAGTGGGGATTCGAGGGAGATCTTGTGCAGCTGCTAGCTTGGCCTTGCCACGGTCAAATCTCACAAGAACTTGGCCCCCAAATCAACCACAAACAAGCCCCAAAACATAGCCACGAAGGGAGCACGAAAATCACAAGAAAATAGCTCCGAAAATGGCAAAAGAAATGAATTTCAGCACATAGAGAAGGGAGACAAACTTGAGCACGAAATTTGACTTTCTATTGCATCAATATATTCGGTTACAAGCCACTTCAACCATCACACAAAGATTGGATGACGATAAGCTCAAGAACAAAGAGCCACAACACTCAATCCCTCTCTAGTCCTACCAAATCTCTCACCAAAACAAAGATGAGAGGACCTCCCTCTAGAGATGAGATGAATGAGCAAATGGAGAAGAGGTAAGGCGCCATGGCTACTGCCCTCTCCCTCATATAGAAGCAAATGGTCCGAGCGAACATTTTGCCCTCACATGAAGATCACAACCCAAATAACCACTGGGGATAAATCCGTCCAACTTTTCCATCTCTCATCGGACGAACACGATGCCTTCAAGACTTTGCTTCGCCTCGACGCAAGCTTCGCGATGACGCCACATACACCGACTCCTCGAGCCACCAAGTCGTCCGCGGTTTTTGGGGGGATACCGGGAAACCCTGAGCTTGGGTGGCGGTTTTGAGGAAAGCCGCCAAACCCTTGATGTCGGGTCGTGTCTTGACCTCCCGCCAAGGCCCTAGCGCTCCGCACGCCGTACCTCCTTGACTTGGCCCACGGTGCCTTCACCCTCTCCGATGGTTTTGAGGCCCAAACCACCAAACCAGCCACCGTTGGTTTTCCCGGCTCAACCAACAAACCACAGGCTTCGACACATGTCCCTCCGCCGCGTGCCAAACTCCAAGTCCTCAAGACCCGAGCTTGCCATGGCACGACAATGCTGCCGTCGCCCACCACAAGCCCTCCAAGCTCGGTGCCAGGAGTGGACGCCACGGCCTCGCTCGGCATCCGGTGGCCCCAGCTCGACCGCCCTTCACCGCCGCATGGTCGTAGGCTCGAGTACCCAACTCGGCCTCACGCCACCGCACGGTCCATCGGCACGAATCCTCGCCAGTCTCAAGCCACGCCGTCGACCACCGCACGCCCGTGTACATGCACACCACAACCAAGAGCTGCGTGTCTCCTCGGAGCACGATTGTTAGTCGTCTCCCATGTTGACAATTCACTCAGCATAGTGGGAAGGGTCACCAAGACCTCTCACCACTCCCTCGCGCCACCGAAGCCAAGCCAGCCCACCTCGCTTGGCATCGTCTTCTTCTTCCCTTTCCCTCTCGCTGCCAACCCGCCCCCCTCCGATGACCTCTTTTGCCGATCGGGCAATGACCGGCGACGAGCGCCGCGCAAAGTGATGCCAGCTACCACCAGGCGCATTGAAGGAGGCTGCGACGCCACGGTAGCACCACCGATGCGTCCCGGCGTCGCGCCCGGCGATGAAGTGACCCCACCATCACTGCATGATCCCTTTTTGCGCCGCTACCAAGCCGGCCCCACCATCGTCGGTGATGCTCTGAGCATGGTCCGCTTGCGCAGCACCACACGACAACACCTACTCACCGGCCGCATTGAAGGAAACCGAGTCGCGCGCGAGCGCCGCCGTGGTGACACGTCGTGGCATCTAGCTGGCGATGAGTGGCCCCACCCCGGCTTTGGCTGACTCAGATTCCTCTCCGCCGTGCATGAATACCCCCTCCCAGATGAATGTCGGCACCCACAGACATGCCTCACCGCTTCCATCTCCACCTCGCCGTCCACTGAGCCGCCATGACCACAGCCCCAGCACCGCCTTTCCCGACCACATTCCTGCCCTGTAAACCCTCTGCGCCAAAACCAAGGCGAGCA
>Ga0182199_1000011_pt1 | contig 13534 bp, 27 predicted proteins | sample G5R1MG_14_FD_128396 | JGI IMG/M metagenome (GOLD analysis project Ga0182199, IMG submission 128396) | Switchgrass phyllosphere microbial communities from Michigan, USA - G5R2_NF_12SEP2016_LD1 MG | ecosystem: Host-associated > Plants > Phyllosphere > Phylloplane/Leaf | place: USA: Michigan...
CCAAACAGCATCCCCCCGGTCAGCCAGAACGGCCAGGCCTGGGCAAGCCAAAGCCCTACGACCCCGGTACCCCGCTCGCCCGCCCATGAGCCGATGCCCCCACAACACAAGCCGACATGCACAGCCGAATCCTACAACATGGGCAACCGGGCAAACGGGCACACTGCACCTTGCTTGCATACACCAGATGGGGCAAATGGGCAATGGGCACGCACTTGGGTACGCTGCTGGGGGGAAAGGGCAGGGCTCCAATAAACGACCGTATTTTGGAGGGAGTACACACCCCCACCAGCACCCCCGTAAAGCCACTATTTGAGGGCCAAGCAGCAGCACCCTTAATTGGAGGGCAGCAGCCCCGTTCTATCTATTGTCCTACGTTTAGTGGTATCACCCCCGTAGTAGGATGCACCTTGTATTGGCTCAGTGCAATGTGATTTTGTGAGTTGAGAGTGTCCCGCACACAGACGGAAGGTAAAACAACCAAAAACCTGATACCTTTCGATAGGGGAAAACACCGCAAACCCCACCACACAGCACCATGCAGCAGCCCACCAGACAGGCCCCACAATCCCCACCCGGCACGCGTAAGCAGGCGCCCACCCACGGGCGTAGGCGCACCAAGGCGGAGCCCGTGACGGGGCCAGATTTACCGTACTTGGATTATGCACGCGTAGCAGTTGCGCACCACGTCACCAATGCCCACGGGCGCAGCTTGCGGCCAAAGGTGAGTGGCGGCGCGCTGCGCGTGCTGCTGGCGCTGGTAGCCGCCACCGACGACGGCGGGCGCGTGGCGACGGGCGCCGGGGCCAACGTGCTATTCGATAGTAAGACGTACTACCAACACCTTGCCGCCTTGGAGCGAGTAGGCTATCTGCGCAAGTTGGTCCGCAGCCAGAGCGAGCGCCGCCACGGCGAAGTAACAGCCACCGGGCAGACGGCCGCGGCGAAGGTGGGGCGCCTGATTGAGCGGGCCGCACGGGAGTTTATTTCGGGCGCCACGTTTGAGACATAAAATTTTCTTTCTCATTTGCAGCGAGTTACAAAGTATTTTTGCCAATGTACTTGCATTGATAAATCCCGCCGTGCAACATTTGCAACACCAACAACGAATAAGCATTTGAATACGGGCCGCAACTGGCAGCCCGGTTTTTTTTGGCCTGAAAAATCCCGCGATGCAACAGGCCGCCGCACACGGCACCCGCTCAGCCGCAAGAGCACCGCAACCTGAAGCGGCAAACAATACAGGCGTATGGCTACAGCGTGTAGGTACGAGGTTTGGCACACTTTGCAGCAATAGCGAGTGCCCACGGTGACGCACCACAACCGACCCACCACGGGTTCAGGCATAGCGCTCACCCTGTTAGGTAATGCGAGCCGCTAGCAGATGCTAGCGCGACTGTTACAACTCAGTAAAACGCAGAGTACCTAAAGCCATGCAGCACACAGCCGCGCCCCTAGATGAATACATGAACGGCTTTTTTCGCCGCGCCGCCCAACTCGACCGCCGCCGCCAAGTGCGGGCCGTTGCTGGGCTCATCGTAAACACCATTTTACGCTCCATTAAATAGCCTCATTTCTTACTCACCAATTCAACCACACCACACCATGTACCACCGCCCAAAATTCGACCTTGGCACCCTGCTAGTAGTGCTGTCCGTTTTCATTGGCCTACTCGTTAGCGGCACCCTGCTAGGTAGCTGCACCACGGCCAAGCCCGCCCCCACCACTAGCACCCGCTATGTAGTAGAGCGCGACGCCCGCACCAAGCACGCCGAGCCCTACCCCAGCCGAGTACGCTAGTAGCTTATCACTCACAATTCACAACTTATTTCTTTTAATCGCCATGCAACGCACCACCACCGCCCGCCCCATTTCTTTCGAGCAAGCCAAAAGCCAATACGTTCACCGCTTCACGATGGAGCACACGCCAGCATGGGCTAAACGTAGCTTTCACCAAGCAGGCACCCCGCTAGACAAGTACCCCAACGCGGATAAAGAGTGGCCCGCCCCACACTACCGCACGGATAAAGAGTGGTACGACGCCACCACGTTCCCCGGCGAAGGCCACCTAAGCAAGCGCGCTAACCACTGCGAAACCAGCGGCCAAACGTGGCCCCTAGGTCAGCGACTCGCAGCGCCTTACGGCGAGACAGCGCCGCCCCTAACGCTAGCCCAATTAGTAGACGCCTACAAGGCTAGCACTAGCCGCAGCGAACAGGACGAATTATTACAGAAAATGTCGGCGCACCCCGACCACCCAAATAACAGATATAGCCACTGACGAGCCCGAGCGACAACGGGCGAAACACTAGCCCCCGCTAGTGTCTGGCAACGTCGCCAACACCAAACCACCCGCAGCCATGCACGCAGCAACCGCCACCACCACCGCCCCCGCTTTCCAGTTCAACCGCAAGCAGTACATGAATAAAGAGTGTACTTACGAGCAATACACCGAACAGTTTGTAACACCCCGCGAGCTACGCACAGTCAAAAATGTTATCGGCATTGACCGCATAAACGCCAGCACTGACCCGTTTTTTAATGATATTACTTTGCGTAGCTGGGACGCGCTACAATGGGGGGGAGACAGCAAAAAGATGGTTGCAGAATCTAACGCTAGTATGTACGCTCCCGACAAGCAGCACCTACGCGCCACGTCTGAAAGCGACAAGGTTAGTATTATGAAAGCAGCCGCCCGAATGCTAAAGGCAAATAACACGCTCGTTTAATTTATCCCTCAATCCTTCACTACATACCGCCATGACTACCACCGCCACCATGACCGCAGCCAACAAACTAGCCGCCACCCTTGCCGACATTCAAACCAACGGAGCGAAAACCCTAGGCCAGATTAACAAGATTTTGCGCACTGTCTACCCACCCGAGAGCCTAACCCGTTCCGCCATCCACACGGCGCAGACTTTACGTGAGGCAGGTATTACCACCGAGCAGGCCACCATGAGCACGATGCTGGATAATGAATACAGCAACGGCTTAAAACTCGCTGACAGCCTCCAAAAACAGGCTATTAGCTACCTAGTGAAAGAGAGCCGCAAGCACGAGGCCCAGGTGAACGAATGGCAAGCCGAGCTATTAGAGGCCGCAGGAGCTAGCGTTGAATGGTCCAACGTGTACGGCCACTACGAGCCACGCACGGGTAATCTATTGTACTACGTGCCCACGTTCCGAGCTTACGCGGCCGATGGTTCGCACATCTTAGAGTATTACATAGTAAATGGCAAGCTTAGCATTTGCGGCTAGCACCACGGGCTACGGCCCGGCTTAATCTAGCCCGCTAGCAAGTGCCAGCGCGACGGTTCCAAGCCCGCAGATAGAGAGGAAGCCACCACACCCCCAACGCTAGCCCCGTAAATGCTACCACGCCATGCGTACCAAGAAAATCAGCCGCCACGAAGCCAAGGCCCAAGCAACAGCCGCAGGCATTGACTTTGACAAGGATTATTTCGTCACAGGCATTGACGAAAAAACCAAGCTTAGCGAGCTACGCCGCGCTAGTGGCTATCGGTGCAATTCCAGCCGGGGCCGCTCTGAAAATTACTCGTTTTTCCTTCACTTGCGCGACCTCAAAGCATGAAAGCTCAGCTACTCGCCCGATTGCGCCAGAACGGCGCCCACACCAGCCGCGAAGCTATCCAGCACGCCGCCCGGCAACCCAGCCCCACCAAGAACCCGCCACGGCAGCCAGCGAGCCGCCAGCAGGTAAAGCAGCAGCTACGCCACTACCTCACTAGCCACTGACGAGGCCCCCGCGATAGGGGCCGAAACGGGCCGCCACGTTCCCCACGTGCGCGGCCCGTATGGCATTTTCGCCCCCACCAAACCACCCCGCAGCCATGCGCGCAACGCTCATCCTCCCCGACCAAGCCCCGCAGCCTGTTAGCCCCTATTGGCTGGAACAGCTAGCCCCCCATCTGTACGACGGCCGCAACGTAGGCGGCACCCTGCCGCCCCACCTGACCGCGAACACATGGGCCGCAGGCCAAGTACTAGGCGTAGATACGGGCCTTGTGGACGTGCTGAGCAGCACGGCCGAGCATCTAGTACTTTGTGTGTTTGACAGCACCACGGCGCGCAACCAGCAGGCCGAGCAGCTTTGCACAACCCTTGGGGTAGCTGATTTTATTGGAGACGGCGACGGCGACGCCGGGCACCTGTTTGGGCCTTTTCTGATAATTGAGGCTAGCCAGGTTTAAAACTATGCGTGTTTTAATTGGCTGCGAAAGCAGCGGCGCTGTACGCGACGAATTTTTAAAGCTGGGACATGATGCAATCAGTTGTGACCTGTTACCCACCACCAGCCCCGGCCCGCACATTATAGGCGACGTAGAGCAGGCACTAAAGCGCGGCTACTTTGATTTATTCATAGTGCATCCACCTTGCACCTTCCTTTGTGCATCTGGCTTGCACTGGAACCACCGCACCCCCGGCCGGAGAGAGCAGACAGAGCAAGCGCTTGCGTTTGTGCGTCGTATGCTGGCAGCCTACGACAGCGGGCAGGTCGGCGCTTTAGGGCTAGAAAACCCCGTGGGCTGTATAAGCACACGTATAGAGCCACCAACGCAGTATATCCAGCCATACCAGTTCGGCCACGACGCCAGCAAAAAAACGGGCTTATGGCTGCGCAACGTGCCCCCGCTCGTAAGTACCAGCTACTACCCGCCGCGCATCGTGCAGAGCGGCCCCCACGCCGGCCGCAAGCGGTGGAGCAACCAGAGCGACGCAGGCCAGAATAATACCCCAGGAGGGAGCAAGGCAAAAAAGAGCCTGACGCAGTGGAAAATCCGCAGCGAGACCTACCAAGGCATTGCCGCCGCTATGGCTGCCCAATGGGGTCAGCTATAACTAACCCACTTTTTACCACCACTGGCAGCGCGCTGGTGGCGGTTTTTGCTGGCGCCTACACCAGCCAGCCGCCGCCCACGCGCTAGGTGCTGGGCGTGCTTACTGACTACCAGCTTGCCAAAATATTTTTCAATTTCTCTCAATCACGAGATTATCCCATGAAACGCGCTACCACCCCCGACCTATTTGCGGACGCCCTGCCCGATACTGCCCGGCCGAAACTCGCGCCTGCGCTACCCACAACGCCCGCCGAGTTGGCCCACGCCCAGGCGCAGCTTTGGGAAACCGCCCCCAAGCACTTGCTCGGCATCGTGTGCAGCCAAAATTGCATTTATGTCGATGCGTGCTGGCAGCCTATTACCTCCCTCACCCCGGCCGAGCTGATTGCGGCCTTTTCCCTTCAATAAAATGTGCAAAGCAAAATCTGTGCGACTCGCGGCTGAAGCTTGGGACCGTCTACAGGACACCCACAGCCAACGCACCCAAAACGGCCGCTTGGCCAGTAAAGCAGCGCTACCCCGTGACACGGTGGAGCACTCCCACGTAAAAACCGTAGCCGAGTCGGTGCGCGTCATGCGCGGCAAGGGCTACGAGGTGCAGGTGACGCAGGTGCAACCCGATGGCCCGCTGTTGTCGGTAAAGATTACCGGCCCGTCAAAATTTACGTGGGAGGGTGACGACCTGCGCGAGCTGCTAGACGAGTGCCCCACGTACCTCAAAATTGAGGACTACGCGCTGGCCGTGCATGAGCAAGCCCAGGAGTAACCAGCCCGCCAAAACCTGTTTTTATTTCCATCAACCAGCCCGGCGCGAGTCGGGCCTTTTTTCTACCCAATGAACACGAAAAAACAAACCCCCACCGAACAGCTACTACAAATTACGCCGGGTACCTTTTGCCTAGGCGCCTATCGTGCCACCACCAGCTTTATCGAGCGCGTTCAGGAAGAACCCCAGGCGGCTGTGATGGTGCATCGTCCCGGCATGTTGGAAGGGGAGCAAGGGATGCTCATTGCTGTCTGTGGCGACGCCAGCGACCCAGCTTCAAGCCGTGAGGCAGTATTGTTTGCCGCCTCCCCACTTCTATTTGATGTGTGCGTGATGCTAGTAGAATATGCAAAAAACACCTGTCGCCCCCACTTACTCGAAAAGCTGCCGGGCTTACTAGATATTGTGGAACTTGCCAAGGCGGCCAGCCTGAAAGCCATTATCGACACGCAAACGCCCGAGGAAGTCTTAACCCGATTTAAAGCAGAAGGCGTATAATGCTAACCTGCAATCTACCGGGCCACGTGCTAAGCACAGGCCGCACCTTCTTTTACCAGCCTGCCCGCACGTTCCTCTGGCTACCCAATCCCAAGAGCCTACTTTGTGGGCAGCCAAATGGCACTCGCCACCCGCACCCGCGCCCTTAGGTGGCGACTGGTGGCGACTATCACCTGTAGCATGTCACGAGAAGCGACTAAACGCGAGTGGCGCTTTTGTTAACCTAACAGCCCGGCCCCGTGCCGGGCTTTTTTTTGTTTCCAATGAATAATTTTCTGAAAATAATGGCTGCCGTCTTGCTGATGCTGATGGCTGCTTACTTCGGCGCATTCATTCAAGAGGTAGTAGCCGAGCGCGACTACTACCACGAGAAAGCTGAACGGGCAGATTTTAAAGAGTACTTAAACAGGTTTCCCCGCAAATTCTGATTTTATGGCAAAACCACCTCGGGGGCTTGGCAAAGACCCAGGCCCCACCAAAAACGAAAAGACCGGCCAGACGGCCGAGCGCACACCGGCTGACGGCCCGCTACGCATCGAAAACAACGGCGGCGCCGGCATGGATGGCGACTGGGGCGTATTTGATACGAACGGCGTCAAGCTAAACGCCACTATCACCACGCCCCAGTCACTCGCCTACTGGCTGAAACAGCGCAAGGGCTACGCCCAGCGCGTCGAAAACTTAAACGACCTAGGCGTAGTGCAGCCATTTGAAACCAAGTGGAACAGCCGGCCAGGCTACCGCATTGCAGACATCGCCCTAGGTAAAAAGTACTAACACCCATGCCTACCCTGAAATCCCTACTCAGCGACCCTCGCCTGAATACCCCCGAATTTGGTGCCCGCCTCTACCCTGAAAAGGCCCGGCGTCTAGCTGCGCACACCCTCAACCTCGCGCTGAAGAAGGATGCCGACCTGCCCGAGCAGGTAGTGACAGCGGCCCAGCGCGAGGTGCGCCAGCTTATCACCGACCTTAGCGCAGGCCTGCGGCGGCCAGAGGGGCGGCCTGGCACCAACGCTGATACGGGACTGATGGCGCTAGTCAAGGATGTCCGCTTGGTGCAGCAGGCATTTTACCAAGCTATTTGGAGCGGGCACGCCCCCGAGACAGCCCGCAGGTATTGGGGCCTCGCTCGCACTGGCATCCGGCCACTAGAGCCCAGCGAGCGGCGCACCCTGCGCGTCGAGCTGCAAGCCCTAGTGGCCGCGTGCGAGCGGGCGCTAAAATAAATATTGTCGAACCTTTGTATTATAGTACATCGTCCGACTATATTTGAGAAATCATTTCACATAGTTCTTTCCATCCCCCTCCATGAGTAACGTCCCAAGTCTCAGCGGGCTTGAAAAAGTGTCCGCCCAACTGAAATCGCTCGCGCACCCAATTCGTATTCAGATACTCACGCTGCTGAGCAAGTCTGGCCTAAAGCCCCAGCGCGTATCTGATATTATAGAGGCCCTTGGCCTGCCCCAAGCCATCGTGTCGCAGCACCTAATTGTGCTGAAGGACCGGGGCGTGCTCCGAAGCGAGAAAATAAGCACCAGCATCTACTACGAAGTCGCCCAGCCGTGGTGCAAACAGATTGCCGCCATCCTTACCAAGCAAGCAGATGCTACAGCGGATAACCCTACGGCCTAAGCACTACCGCGCTATCGGTATGCTCCTAGTGGCCGGCCAAGTCGCCGTAATCGTGCTGGCCCTTCTCTCTCTCATCATTCCCCTCAACTAAATGGCTACCTCATCCGACCAGACCGCCGCTGAAAACAAGAAAAAGACGGTCACTAAGGGCCGCATCGAAACCTACGACATCGGCAAGAGCGACGAAACCTTGGCACTGGCAAAAGACCTGGCCAAGTTTATCAAAGAAAACAAGCTCAGCACCCAGGTACAGGGCAAGGAGTTTGTGAACGTCGAAGGCTGGCAGTACGCCGGCTCGCGCCTGGGCATCGTGCCCATCGTGGAGCACGTGATTAACGTGAGCACCGACCAGGAAATCAAGTACCAGTCGAAGGTGACGCTATTCGACATGCGCTCGCAGCATACCGTAGGCGCCGGGTTTGCCGTGTGCTCCAACAAGGAGAGCGGCAAGAAATTCTACCAAGAGTTTGCCATCGCCAGTATGGCGCAGACGCGTGCCGTTGGCAAGGCCTACCGCAACATTTTGGCGTGGATTATCCGCGCTGCCGGCTACGAGGCCACTCCCGCCGAGGAAATGGAGTATACCGGCAACAACGTACCCATGCCGACAGTAGTCGCCGCGCCAGCCACTGCCCAGCACCAATCTTCTCGCCCGCCCACGGCTCCCACACTACGCACCGACCTTGATGAAGCAGTAAAAGAATCGGTGCCTATGTCTGTATCGGGGGGCGGCACCGAGGAAGCATCTGCCGCGCCACGGGTACAGTACGCTACGGCTTCACAGAAAGAAGAGATTATCCGGCTGCTTAACCACCCGCTCATCACGCGGCAGGAAAAGACCAAGATGTTGCTCAACATCAACCGGCTCGATGAGGAACGCGCCACTCAGGCCGCCGCCAAGCTGCGCAAGGCCATCGAAGACCGCGAGGGCACTAGCGCCGTAGCATCGTGAGTCAGTGGCCCTACCAAACGGCCGACGTGCGCGACCAACTGCGCGTGCTCGGCCTCTACCTCGCGGAGCAAATCGACGTGTACCAGCCCGGCAGCGGGCGCACCGGCCAGCTACGCGGGCTACCCTACTCCCAGCCGGGCGAGCGGCCCAAGGCCGACGTAGTGTGGTACCTCAGTGAAGAGGCGCAGGCTGAATGCACAGCCGATGAAGATGAGGTGGAAGGCCGACTGCTACCTGTGCTTTACAGTTTCGAGGAATTTGGCCAGCAAGCTTATCGCTTTCGTTCTGATGCTACAGCTTACGATGCCATGATGAAGCTGGCTACCGCACTACAGGGTGGACCCGTCACCGAAATTGTAGAAGCTAACTACTCAGAAGGCAATGGCCGAGCGCGCATCTGGCTTGAATATGAAAACGAGGACGGCGACTATTGCAATGCCTATTTGTGGAATGACGGTTCGGCACAAGATGCCAACGAGGAAGCCGTACAGATGATTGATTGGCTACGTCAGCAGCACATCGCGGCGAATCTAGCACCCCACCAGTACCACCGCAAAGCAGAGTAGTTTTTACTTCACCCTTTTATTATTTGAGTCATGCCAACCCCCGGCGAACTACTAGCCCGCAAGCTGCGCGGCGACGATACTATTACCAATGAAGATATAGCAGCAGCTAGTCTTGGCTACCTACGCAATCTTGGCGCTCCTGTCGAGAGCGTTAGCGTAGGGCCAGCCGTAGCGAAGGTGCGCCGCGCTGAAGATTTTACCCCCGGCCAGTCCGTGCGCTACGTGCCTTACCATGCAGAGGGCGATGCCAGCCATGAGGACTGTGAAAACGGAATTGTAACCAGCACCAACGCAGAGACGCAAACGGTTTTTGTTCGATTCAAGGGCTCAACTTCAGAAGGCTGCAAACCCGACCAATTAAAATAAGCAGCAGTAGGCATGTACTACCCGGCCCCACCTGCCCCCATCACCCGCCGCGGGGCGTTCCGCTTCGCACTGCGCTGCGCCCTAGTACTGCCCCTTGGCATTGTAGCCGTGCTCGCCCTGTGCTACATCGGCCTATGTGCAATACGCCGTACCCTTTCTGACTTTTTCCTATGAACCAAGAACAATTTGCTGCCGCCTGCGCCCAAGCCATTAAAGAGTTTTACGACCCCGAGCTAGACGGCCCCTTGCTAGTTGCAGTTCGTGAAAATGCGAAGTACCTGCCTGAAGATGCCTTGGCCGGCGAGGGATGGCAGAAGTGGCCAGAATATGCGTGTGCTGTCGGCCACTGGCCCGAGCACCACAACGGTAGTGACTACGCTCAATTCATGCTCGAACCAAGGGATTGCATCGTAGACCTTGTGCGCCACGTGCAGGAGCGCTGGCAGGAACGTCAGCCAGAGCCCGAAGAAGATTTTATCCGCGCTGGTGGCGATGTTATTTGCCCTGATTGTGGCCAGCCTTATAAAAAGCATCCATACTCATACGCTGAAGCTGATTTATTCCAAGGGCACCCTTACCTCAACGTGCTGTGCAACGGCACAAAAGTTAAGCTGTAGCTATGCCAGCCCAATTTCCCAACAACGAACTGGTAGCCTGCGCCGAGCGCGAGGTAGCCATGCGCGAAAAGGCTTATCCCAAGTGGGAGAAGAAAGAAACCATCGTGGATTGCTCAGATGCTAAGCAGAAGGAGTACCAGATGATGCAGGCCATCGCTGAGCAGTTGACCGCTCTGCCCGAGCTGCTGAAGCGCTACCAAGAGTCGAAGGCGGCCCTGCGCCACTTGCTGCCCCAACCCTACACCCTAGAGCTGCCCGCCCACGATGAGCTGGTACTTGTCTACTGCCGTAGCAGCCCACGCCCCTTTCTGGCCAAGCGCGTAGACCACCACAAATGGCAGTTCGAGGACAATCTTGGCGGCATCATGGAAGATGGCATGGATAGCCAAGACGTGTTTATGTTTAGCTATTTACCTGATAATCCAATCCCCTCACTTAAAAATGAAGCAGCAGTTTAGAAATACCACGTTTCGAGGTGAGCACAGTTACACGTTGATTGAGCACGCTGACAATATTCTAAGTGAATATCGTGGCACCTATGAAATCACCCTGCGCGGGCTGTACTACCAGTTTGTAGCACGTGATTTATTTCCTGAAAGCTGGCAAGACCCCAAAACGGGCAGCACCAACAATCAAAAGAGCTACGACAAGCTCGGCAAGCTGCTAACGGATGCTCGATACGCTGGGCTCATCGACTGGGACGACCTACGCGACAACACCCGTGAGCTTACCGGCGACCACTATAACTATGATGCCCCAGCCAGAATGCTGAAGGATTACGCGAACAACTACCTGCGTGATTTATGGCAAGAACAAGACGTGCGGCTAGAGCTGTGGTTCGAGAAAGATGCCATTGAAGGCGTGGCCGGCCCCGCTGCCCGCCGCTTCGGCGTGCCCTACTACTCAACGCGGGGCTACAGCAGCGTCACAGCCATCAAGGACCGGGCCGATGAGTTTGCTAATATCATCGCAGGTGGGCAAGGCGTAATGATTTTGGATTTGCGCGACCACGACCCGAGCGGTATGGACATGACAAGGGATGCAGAGGAACGCGTAAAAGAATTTCTAGGCCCTGATTTGGCAGAAGGATTTGCTGTTAATCGAATAGGCTTAAATATGAGCCAAATACGTCGCTACAACCCGCCGTCGAACCCAGCTAAAGTAACCGACGACCGTGCCCACGGCCCTAACGGTTATATCGCCAAGTATGGCACGCTGAGTTGGGAATTGGACGCCCTAGACCCCAAGGTGCTAGACAACCTTATCAGCACCACCATTAAGGCAGCCATCACCGATGCGCCAGCCTACAACCGGCAGGTGGCGCGACAGAATACCGGCCGCGCCAGGATTAAAGAAATAGCTCGCAACTGGCATTCCGTGCGCCGTTACCTCGACCAAATGCCCACGATTGACGAGCCACAAAAGGGCATTGGTTTTAGCAACGAGGAACCTGACGACGAAGACAACGACGAATAATAGTTTTACCCGCAGCCGGACGTACCGACTGTATTTTTTCACCAAACCCAAACCCGCCTTATCATGGCAAAAAAACCGCAGACGGTAATCAAAGAGATACCGCACAAGTTCACCGACCAAGAAAAGATTGCGAACCAAGCGCGTATCATTAGCATCCTAAACGAGCAGGACTCGGAGGATGCTGAGCGCGAAACCTACCTCGCCAGCTACAAAGCAACCATGAAGTCGCTCGCCGAGCGGCTGAAGAAGGCCCGTGACATCGACCGGGCTGGCCAGGAAATTCGCCCCTACAAGTGCAACGTTATCCGCGACCGCGACACAGCCAAAGTCAACTTCGTTGATGTCGTAACGGGCAACGTTATGGCTACCGAGGACTTTACGACCGAGGACTGGGCCATCGTGAACGAGCCCACCCAAGGCGACTTGTTTGAGGATGAGGAAGAGGCTGATGCGCCTCCGGCCGAGCAGGAACTCTACCGCCCCAGCAACGATGAGCCCGAGCTGAAGCCCAACGTGGATGAGAACGGCAACGTAGTAGCAGGCGAAGCCACGGACGCCTACAACGAGGCCAACCCCGATAGCCCTTACAAGCACCTCTCGGAGCACATTCCGTTCGAGCCGGTTATCCCCTCCTACCAAGTGCAGCCGGAGCAGGGTGGCGAGCAGGCAGACGAGGCTACCGATGGCACCGAGCCCACCGCCGACGTGGCCCCGACCGACTTAAACCCCTACAACATGGGCATCGTTGACCGTGACGAAGCGGACGCTACCCAGGCCGAGTCGCAGGCTGCCGAGGGTGAAGCCAGCACCGACGCCCCGGCCGAGGGTGAAGGGGATGCTGACGCCGGAGAGACGCCCAGCGGCGAGCCCGGCCCCGCACCGAAACCCAAGCCCCGCCCGGCTAAGAAGCGTAAAGACGGCCCAGCAAAAGAGTAGCGGTCGCGCCTCGTAGTTTGGTGATTCGCCTACGACGCGCTTACATTTGTTCAGTAGCCGGGCTAACCACCCGGCTACTTTATTGTCTTTCCCTTTTAAGATGTCCCAATCAGCCGCCACCCCCACCAGCCTTAAAGTAGACCGCACGAGGCTGAAAACGCCTAAGAACTACGCAGACCTGCGCAAAGTGTCGCTTCAGACGGTGTACAACTGGATGGCTGAAAACAAGGTGCAGGTGGAAGATATTGACGGTGTGAAATTCGTTCGCATCTAGTTTTTTCGGCTCTATACATTTGAAAATTTTCAACCGCTATGAATGCCGGATTTATCAAGCTTATGCGCTCTGAAGCTGCCGAAGAACTGATGCGCTACCCGAGCAGCTTCACCCTGCTAGCCCAAATAGCCTACCGCGCCCGCCGCGAGACGCCCAAAATCAACCCGTATAACATGGTAGTAGGCGAGGCAATGATAGGAGATTATGCAACCATCGGGTTATCGCGCCAGCAGTTTAGAAACGCTGTAAATCGCTTAGAAGAAGCTGGTTTTATAACCACCAGACCAACCAACAAGGGAACCATCGCCAAGCTCTGTAATACAGACATTTACGACATAAACGGTGGAGTAGGGCAACCATCAAACCAACCAACAAGGGAACCAGCAGAGGAACCAACAAGGGAACCACCCAGCAACCAACAAGGGAACCACCCAGCAACCACTAACAAGAATGATAAGAAAGAAAGAAAGAAAGAAAGTGATGGTGGTGAGGCGGCACCAACACCAGCTTTTGAAAATCATTCTTCGGTAGAAGCCCAGCAGGCGCCACCACCACCTGCCACCCCCCCCCCCCCCCCCACAGCCCC
>Ga0182199_1000014_pt1 | contig 13009 bp, 6 predicted proteins | sample G5R1MG_14_FD_128396 | JGI IMG/M metagenome (GOLD analysis project Ga0182199, IMG submission 128396) | Switchgrass phyllosphere microbial communities from Michigan, USA - G5R2_NF_12SEP2016_LD1 MG | ecosystem: Host-associated > Plants > Phyllosphere > Phylloplane/Leaf | place: USA: Michigan...
ATGTCGATGTGCAGCATGTTGGCCGCCGAGGCGTTACCAACCTTTTGCTGCACAAAACCAGTCGTCGTCGGGGCCACATTCACGGACCTGCCGGGCGTCGTCGCCGACAACCACTGCTGGCCGATAGTGAGCCCAGTTACGGCCGAGTTGGGCGCCCCCGACTTGTAAACCGTCACGGTTGCCCCCGCAGCGGCAGCGGCAATCACGAAGCCGCGGGCACGGGTGCCATACGCCGTCGCCACTGCTTTGCGCACCCCGTTGCGGGGCGTACCCGTGCTGTTGTCGAGGAACGTGTTCACGAGGTCGCCGGCCGCGAGGGCTTCGGTGGCAACGCCAATTTCCACGTCTGGCGAGGCCACCTCTGGCCCAAACATCGTCGGGTCGAACGTGCCATCTTCGCGCAGCGCCGGAATCTTGCCAGCGTTGCTCGGGCCGCCCGTTTGGGTGGCGGCGGTTGATTCGGGGTCGTTGCCGTTGTCCGGCAGTTTCAAAAATTTCTCAGCAGCCATGACTAAAAAGGGTTAAGGGAAATGGTGGTGTAAGAAGAAGAAAAGGAAAAGCTATCATCCGTTTCTGCGCGGCCGATAACGTGGTGAACCGCCATGCCGTCGCTCGAATAAACTATCTGCCCGTTCTCGCCAGCCAGTAGCGTTGCCCCCGGCTTCAGCCCTAGGCCGGGGTACGTCACGTAGCCGTTACGCTGCACCTGCACTGACTCACCCGGCCCCGCCGAGTTGAGCGCGAAGCCAAAGAGCTTGTAGCGCAACTCTGTGTCGTGAGTCGAATAGGGCACAAGCCCCTGGGCCAAGCGGGCGACGAGGGTGCCGCCGATAATTTGCGCCGCGGCTATCTGCGCATTGACTGTGCCCGGTACCGAGCCAGGCGTAGTCGGCGACGTGGTAGACGTGTCAGGATTAACCGGCGTGTACCCGTCAAATGCAGGGAAAGCCCCCGCAGGAGCCAGCACGCCACGCAGCAAATTGTAGGAGCCAAGCATTTCCAGCAGGTAGTCTACGTTGGGCTCAAACGTGGTGAGGGTGGGGAATAAGTCACCCTTGGTATTGCCAATAAATCCCGCCCCCGTAGTCGGGTTGCGGGTGTAAGCGCGGTTGATGAGCGGTGCCCAGTCCAGCTCCCGAATGAATTGACTCGGCGCCGTCCACCGCACGGCATTATAGCCAATTTCCAGCTTTATCATAGCGTGAGGTTTTGGTTTGTGGTGGAGGGAAACGTACCGTAGTACAGCGTACCATTGTGGAGCAGGCTGAATCCCGTGCCGGCCGCTACGGGCGGGTAGTCCACGCGGCCGACCTGCTGGCCACCCACGTACAAAAAGACCGTAAACGGCAGCGCCGCCACTCCCGTCGCTGGGTCGAAGCTCAGCTCCGTGTCCGCCATACCGTTGTAGGTGTAGGCCCCGTAGGTCGGATTGAACGGCGTGAGCGTCTTATTGTAGATGGGTGCTGCCGTGTTGGGCACTATCACGTAGCCGCGCCGGATATAGCGGTTGTTGACCACCAGGTTAAAACCATTCACGCTGAGCACTACCGGCACCAGCATATTGCCGTTGGGCGACAACGGGGGCAGCAGCGGGCGCAGCAGCGGGTCGAGCGCGGCCGGCACCAGCCCGTAGGTAGACTGCAAGTAGCCCAGTATCACGTCGCGCTGGGCCGGCCGTGATTCCAGCGCCGCTTCTTCCAAGCCCCGGCGCAGGTCGATAATGCGCGCCTCAATGTCACGCACCATATTCTTGTTGGGCACGCGCCGGCCTAGCTCCTTCACGAGCGCCGCGCCAAATTCTGCGCCGCGCACCACGCCGGCCGCATACACATCGTTGATACTAGCTTGCGTGTAGTTAGACATGACGGTGGGGGTAAACAGCGGTAGGACGGGGTACAACCAACAGCGGGGCCGCTGCGGCAATCAGGTCGTAGTAGAGCTTGGATTGGCCCGTGGCCGCGGCGTCGTTGGCCGCAATCCAGATAGCTACCAGTGACCGATACTTCTCCTGCATTTCGGGTAGGCGCTCTAGGAATTGGTAGGCACCCTGCCGGTTATGCTCGCGCAGCGCCCGCAGGATAGCCCGGTTGACTGGCACCAAAATCGTCGTCACCAGTGAGCTACCGGCGTAGAGCCGCACCGTGTACAGCTCATCGACGCGGGCCGCAAACGTGGTGCTGGTACGGGTGGCCGCTGCCGATACCGCAGGTGTGCGCTGGGGCTGGCCAGGCACGTCCACTTTGAAGGTGACGCCCGCCAGCTCTACCGCAAAGTCTACCGTGTAGGGGTCGTTTTCATCGACTACGAATCGCACGCCGGCTGGCACCAGCGGCAGTCCATTTACCAAAGCGAGGCCGGGCTGATTCGGTAGCAGCGTACCCGCCACCAGCGGATTCCGCTCGGCCAGCAGGTTACGCACCTCTTGCACGGCGCACCATTGGCGCAGGCTCTCCGCGTCGTTCCCCTTCACGCTGGGATTCTGAGCATGAAGGAAATACGCCGTGCTAGTCCTCAGCAACAGTGTGTTAAAGCGCTCGATTAAACCAGAATACACCATAGCAACAAAAGTACTTAAAGCCTAGGGTTGAAATTATTTTATTTTAATACCTCGCGCACGATGGGCGACAGCAGCCGGTACTTCTTCACTTCCTCCATAATCACTGCCTTTTCCTCGGCCGATTTCCCCTCCAGTTTATGCTTCAGGTAGAAGCCTTGCTCCTTGCGGGTATTGAGGCCGTGCAGCTCGATAATGTAAGCCGGGGCCTCCTTGAACCGGGTGGCGACGCGGACCTGATTGACGAGCGCCTGGGTGAGCCGGTGCTTCTCACGCTTGTCGCCCGCAGCCAGCGTCTCAATTTGGTCGTGGGCTTCCTTGCGGGCGGCAGTGCGGTCGCTGGCGGCGGCTACCTGTTTCGCTAGGCCCGCTAGCGCCACGTTGTTTTCCGCCTGCTTCTTCACCACCGCCCGGTTGTCGGCGGCGGCGGCCTCTTGCTCGTTGCTCACCTCGCCCTTCCCGGCAATGCGGCGCTTCTGCCACCGCTCAGGGTCGCCGTACTTGGCCTTCATTTCCTTGATTTCGGTGCGCTCCACGCGGTCGGCCAAACGGGACAAGTCCGCGTCACTGGCGCCGGCCAGCATGATAGTGTTGAGGATGAGCGTGGCGTACATGGTGCGCTTCTCGGCCGGCGTGAGGTCCACCGTCTCCGTATCCGAGGTGCGGGCATTTAGAATGCGCTCGGTCTGGCCATCCAGGTAGGGCAAGGCCTCGCCCATCATGTAGAGCTTCTGCGCCAGCACCCCGTACACCCCCAGGTCGGAGAAGTCGCGCTGGTTGGGGTTGCTGCTGATTTCGGGAATGAGTTGCTTGGGCCGCTGGCCGGGCTCCGGCGTTTGCAAGGCAGCGTAAGTAGCGTTCACCGCCTGAGTGCCCTTGCTCTGCACCACCGACCCCATACCCGAGAAAAACATATCCTGAAGCACCAAGCCAAAGGTTTTCTCAACGGCACTTTGGTCCGGCTCCGGTGGCTCGCCGGGCTCATTGCCCAGCGCCCCGAGGATAGCGGCCGTACCCGCAGCCATGAGCGGCGCCAGCACGGCGGCCTTGATGGCATTGAACGTCACCATTTCCGCCGTGGTAGCTGCCAGCGCGAGTCGGCTGCCCTCGGCCCGCGCCCCACCGCGCACGGCGTTACTGGCGTCGATGAGCAGGCGCGCCCGCTGGTTGACCGAGAACTGCGAAAACGGTAGAATCATGCTGCGGGCCACCTTGCCCCAGCCGCCACCCGACTCCTGCCACAGTGGAGCCGCCTTGGTTTTGTCGTTGACGTTTTGCGCCCGCGATACTTTTTGCTCGGCATAGCTGGCGGCGTCGGCCCGCTGCGACTCGGAGCCGAGCTGGCCCAGGTCGGCGGCCTGTGCGCCCTGCACGTTCACCCCGGCATCCTTTAGCGATTCGAGGTAGAAGGCCACCCACGAGGTCTGCGCCACGCTCACGTCCGAAAACACGAGCGGCTTGGCCACCACCTCGGCTGCCTTCTCAAACACGTCGGCCGCTGCCGAGCCCTGGCGCCGCAGCCAGCCGCCCTCGCCGCCCGCCAGCACGTCGGCCCGCTGCACGCGGTCATAGCGCACATCGCGGTTGAGGCCTGCTTCGGTTTGCTCACGTAGCGCGATGGGGTATTGGGCCAAGAACGTGCGCAACTCCTTCGACTGGGTGGCCAGCATCCCGGCTGCTTTGAAGTAGAGCCCGGCATTTTTGCCGAGGGTGGCCATCGTGTTCACGGCCACCGACACGTACTGCTTGGGGAGCTGCGTGACGCCGAGCAGCGCCAGGCGCGTACCCTTACGCGCCACCACGTCGAACAGGCGCATCCCCACGCTCACGGCCTCGTTGCCGCCCGAGCCGATGCCACGCTGCGCATCCACTTGGCCCTTCACGCGGTCGTAGAGTACCCCCGCGTTTTCCTCACCGCCGAAGGCAGCCTGCAACTCAGGCCGGCGCAGGGCCGAGTTGAATAGACGCCGCGCCCCGTTGGTTTCCACGTCGTACTGTGACTCGAAATATTTCCGACTCTGCACGTTGTCGAAGTCGAGGTCGAGCACCTGCCCCTTGCGCAGCCCGCCCTTGCGGGTGAGGGTAGTAGCCGACTGCTTGGTGCCCACGGCCCGCGGCTGGAACGCCGAGTCGGTAAGGTCGGCTGCGGCCTCGTCGCCGGCTGTGGCCAACCCACTTTTGTCGAGCATCACCTTCGAGGTGGCCGTGTAGTTCTCGAAGCGGTCTAGCGCCTGATTGTGGTACAGCCGCAGGTTGTTGTCGAGCGCATCCACTTTGTCGGCGAAAGCCCGCTGGAAATAGCTCACCACAGCCGCGTTGTTGGCCCCGTCCTGCCCCGGCAGCGCGACCATGTTGGCCAAGGCCTCGTCGCCCGTCGTGGCCGTGGCCAGCAGCTCATCGTAGGCCTGCTTGATGAGGCGACCCGTCTCCTTGTTTACCAGCCCCGGCGACTCTTGGTAGCGCTCGTAGGTAAGCTTCACTTCCTGCTTCACCTGCGTAAAGTGGGCGCGGCGCTCAGCCTCGCTACCGCCGAGGTGCTGCACCGCATGGGCCAGTACCCCGCGCCGGTAGACGTTCAGGGCCGTGCGCGCCGACTTCTCGCCGGCCTTGCCGAACGACTTCAGCAGGTCCGAAAACCCGCGCATCACTTTCTCTTGGCTCTTGGTAGCCCGCGTGTACCCTTCGCTCAGGTCGGAGAGGCCAATGCGCCGCTGCACCCGCGCCGCCTGCTTGATGTTACCCGAAATCAACTCCACTACTAGGTCCAGGCTGATTGCCCCGCGGATAGCACCACCCTTCAGTTTCTTGGCCGCCACGCGGGTGCCCACCAGCTTGCGGGCATTGGGCGACAACGAGCTGAGGTCGCCCTTCAGCATCGCCGAAATATCAGATGGCACTAGGCCGGCCTTGGCCAACTCGCCCGGCAACTGCGCGGCAACCTGCGCTGCTTGGGCCTCGGCCACCACGTCGCCGGCCCCATCGGTATTGCCGTTGGTCATAATGTTATCGAGCACCCCAATAAAGCGGGCCAGCACCTTATCCGAAAAATCGGCCGGATTCACATACAGCAGCGCGTCGTGAATGTCAGCCGGCAGCCCCAGCAGGTGATTGCCTAGGAACGCGTCGGTTTGCATCTGCATCGCCGCCGATTCGAGCACAATGCGTTTGTCGGCCGCCAGTGCCGCCGCATCGTCCTTGGCCTGCTGTAATTCGTCGGGGCTGAGCTGCATGGCTTCGTTCACCAGCGCCGACATTTCGGCGGCCGTGGTGCCCGCCTTCAGCAGCGGGTTGCCCTGCGCATCCTTCAGGTGGCCCCACGTGTCGAGCAAATCTTGTTGGCGCTGGGCCTCCATGCGCGCCAGCTCGCCGGCCACGTAGGCGCGGGCATCGGCTTGGCTCACGGCACGCCCCGCCGACTTCTGCCGCTCACCGGCCGCATCCACGACGGTAGCGGCGTTTTTAGTGCCCTGAAGCAGTTGTTTGGCCAAGTTCGTGTACGCGCCTAGGTCTTCTACCTCATTCGGGTCGAGCTTGGCGAAATCAGCCAGCAGCGCTCGGTCTGAGGCAGTTACTTGCCGATTGCCTTGGTCAGTCGTCGAGGATTTTTTCACCTGTCGGCGCAGGCGTTCCGCATCGGCTATTTGCGCCGCATACTCCTTCTTGGCCAGCACGTTTTCGGCGTAGTCCAAGGCTTTCGAGACGGCCGCGCTCGTTGTCGCCGCATTGACTCTACGCAGGATAGAGGCCATTTCTTTGCCCTTCACGTGGCCCGCAAACCGCGAGCGGTTGGCCGTGAGCCAATCCGTCACCGCCTTACGCTGCAACGTCACCGCGTCACGGTAGGCCGTGGCCTGAGCCTGTAGCCGCGCCTTCTCGGTAGCCGCCCGCTGCTTCTCCACCAGCATGTCGCCCCGGTGGCGCGCATCCTTGGCCGCATTGTTCTCACGCTGGCGCTGCGCCTCAATCGCGGCGTCGCCCCGCGCCTGGGCCTGGGCGGCGGCCACGGCCTCACGCTGAGCGATGTCGCCTTGCTGCTGCTGCGCCTTCACGTCGCCGCGCCGCGCCGCCCGCTCCGCGTTACGCGCACTGGTGGCGCGCGCCGTGGCTTCGGCCTTACTCACCGTCGAGCGCCGCACCTCGTTGAGCTGTTGCTTCAACTCCGAAATTTCCGTCTTCAGCCGGGCACGGGTAAACTTGGCCTTTTCACCCAGGGCCGTTTCCAACTGACGCACCGACTGGTTGAAGGTGCGCTTGATTTCGCGGTCGGTGAGGCTGGCCGTGAGCCCCAGCTTCTCATGTTCTTCCCGCAGGCGGGCCGCAAACTGCCGCAGCGACATCGCTTTTTCGCGCAGCAGCAGCGCCCCAAGGTCGGCGTAGGATTTCACCAGCTCAGCCGGCAGGCTGGTAAACTCTTTGCCCTTGGTCTGCTGGCGCTCATCTTCCAGCGCATCGACGCGCTCCCGAATGGTGGTGCGCTGCTTTTCCAGTTGGTCGCTGAGGTCGGTGCGGGCCTGCACGGCGTCGGCCTTGCCCCGCGTGCGCTCCCCCTTGGGCTTGGCCAGGTAGCCTACGGCGTCGGCCTTGGCCACGCCAGGCACCTCGGCATTGAACATATCGCCCGGCCGGCCCTGGGTAGCCTCCGCGAAGTTGCGCAGGGCCTCGTACACCTCGCGGGCGCTGCCGTTGCCCTTGCTGTTGCGGTCGAGTAGCCCCAGCAACGCCTTTTCGGTGGGGCTCATGCGCTCAGCCGGCGTCTGCTGGCGGTCGCCGAACAACTCCGGCGTGCTCATCCAGTCCTTTGCCGTGCCCCCGCTCTTTTTCATCCAAGCTGCCCGCTCGCGCATGGCACCGAGCACCGAGCGCAGGTCGTCACGGAAGTCGGCGTCGCCCTCGCCGGCCGCGATGTGCAGCAGCGCCCGGTCGATACCACCGCGCACCGGGGCCGGCAGCCGTGAATAGAACGTGCTCAGCCGCTTATTGCCCCCAATCACCAACTCGCGCAGCACGCCGCGCATGGCTTTCACCCCGTCCGAGTTCAGGTTGCCGGCCGCGTCGAGCACCGTGGCCCGCTGGGTCTGGCTCAGCAGGCCCTTGCGGCTGAGCAGGTCCACGAGCTGCCCGCCCCGCGCCTTGATGAGCCCGGTAAGCGTTTGGATATTCTCGCTGTTGTCGCCGAGAATCTGCGTCAGGCGCGACTTGGTGGCCGCGTCCATCCGGTTTGCCGTTGCCTTGGGGTCTACGCGCTGTTCACCCCCACTTTCGAGGTCTTTCACGTCGTAGTTGCCCAGGCGCACGGCCTCGTTATCAGCTACGTCGAGCATTCGCACCACCACGGGGTTGCGGAATTTACCTAGTTCATCGGGCGAAATACCTACTTCTGCCGCGAGCGCGGCCGTGTCGGTACGGAACTTCTCACCGCCATCTGCGGCATCCTCGTAGTGACGGCGCACGCCCTCGCTGCGGCCGTTGCCCTGCACCACCTCGCCCCGGCTGTTCACCACGGGCGCCCCGAAGTACGCGTTATCGCTCTGGCCCAGGCGGGCCACGTCCGGCGCATCGGCAATCTGCCGGATGCTGGCCTCAGAATCCTTGCTCACGTCGGCACCACGCTCTTTTGGCTGCGCTTCAGGCAAGAAGTGGTTTTCGTTCTCGCTGCCCTTGCGGTGCGACGGCTGCACATCGGCGGCCTCCATCACGGCATAGCGGGCACTGGCTTTATCCTTGCCCGAAAACTGCACGCTGGTTTTCTTGCCTACGGCCAGCCGTTCAGCCGGCACCGGTGCCTGGCGCTCGACCACGGCCCCGTCGCGCACAAAGCCGCCAGCGGCCCGATGGGCAGCCGGGCGGTTGGGGTTGTAGCTGGGCAGGTCGGATGCTTGGCCCTCGGCCGCGAGCGCGTGCCGGGCCAGCGTCGTGAGCTGCGCTTCGCGCTCCGCGTCATTGGTGCTGAGCCCCGTGGCATCGGGGTCGTCGTCACGCAGCTTGGCCACGAGCGCTTTCACGTTCACGATGCCGTTGGCGATGTGGGCCGCCCCGAGTTCCAAGTAGGCCTTTACCACGTCGGTATCGACCGTGGGCAGCGGCACGATGGTCGATAGGGTGATGTTGGGTTTTTTGGCTGCCGCGGCCTTGGCCTCTACCAAGCGGGTGCGCGCCCGCTCCAACCGTTCCAACGCCGCCTGCTTCTCCTTGGGAAAAGGCGTGGGGGTGCCATCCCGCGGCTCGGCCGGCTCTTGTTGTGGGGTTGCAGCCTCTTGTTGTGGGGTTGTGGCCTGCTGTTGGGGGGCTGCCGCAGCCGGCGACTGGCCGACATCTGTGCCGGTCAGTTCCGGCGCCGTCGTGGGCTCCACGTCAGGCGGGGCCGCAGCGGGCGCCTCATCCATTTGCAGCCCCGCCACGGGCACTTCATGCACTGCGCCCTGCGGTGTTACCACGCGATAGGTTTCCTCGCCCTGTGGCGAAAGAAAGTGGCCTACAACGCGGGCTCCTTCAATTGCCTCCTGCCCGTCTACTGCCGGCCGCGAGAACGTCGGCCCCTCCGTGGGGTAGGCAGCGCCCGGCGCGGCAGCCGGCGCGGGGTCGGATGGGTCCACGCCCTGCACGAAACGAGCACCGGCACCGGCCAGCCCACCACCCGCAAAACCACCTACCCCCTGTTCCAACGGGTTCATCACCAACGCGTCTTTTACGCTGATACCGTAGCCCGGCAGCGCGGGGTCGCGCAGGGCATCGGCAGCCAGCTTGGCTACGCCCTCTGCCTCGCCCTGGGCCACTTCCGTACCAGCCTCACCGAGCCCGCCGATAATAGCGCGGCTGCCGTAACGCTTCACCACGTCGGGCAGCACTTCCGAAGCAGCTTTCACCACGCCCGCCTTCAGGATTTTACCCTCTCCATACGCCAGTGCCCGCTTCACGATTTCGCTTTGCAGCACCTTGCGCGCCGCCGCGTTTTTCATAATAAAGCCGAGGCCCGTTTCTTCCAAGATGCCCTGCACCGGGGCGAGCACAGCGGCCGTGATGGCAGCCTCTTTATCAGAAATGCCCGCCTCGCGGGCCGCATCCTTAGTACTGGAAATACCCAGCGCGCTCCCCGCTGTGACGCCGGCCACCGGGCCACCAACGGCAGAAGCGGCGCTGATAGCCGCGATAGAATTGGCCGTCTGGCCCAGCAGGTTGCCCCAGGCTGCCGTGTTGGTTGGGTCTTTCAGTACGCTTTCCTGCGCCCGCTTGCTTACCGCCGTCGTGCGGGTAACTGCATCGTCGCGCAGCTTTTTACCCAGCACGTCGCTCGGCTTATCTTCCGTCAGGGGCGAGGCAATTTCTTCCGCCGAAGCGAGGCCGCCCGGCCGGGTTTCAACTCCCGTACCATAGGGCGTGCCGACGACGCCCGCCCGCGCCATCATTTCAGCCATATCACCGAAGAAATCGACCGTGTTGCCGGCTGCATTCTCCACCGTGGCCGGCAGGTTGGTGAGCTGCTTGCCGAGGGTGGTGAAGAAGCCATCATCTTCCAAATCAGCTTTGGCCCGCTGCCGGGCCTCTTCCTTGGTCCGCAGTTCTTCCCCACTAGGCAAGGGTAGCCCGGCGTCGATGTACTCGTCGCCGGGCGTGTATTGCTGTGCAGCCCGTGGGGAAATGGTGGTGGGCTCGGCGGCGCCGGCCACCTGCACCGGGTCGAGCACGGCCGCCAGCGCCGGATTAGTGACGCTAATGGAGGTGGTAGGCGCCCCAATGCCGCCAGGCGAGTTCGGCGGGGCTGAGTTGGGGGAGGGGCTTATCGTCCCACCAGCAGGCGACCCAAGTGAAGAAGCGTTTCCAATAACTGTCGCGCTCGCCTGGTCTTTTTTTTTTAATCCCTCGGCAAGTTTTTGCTCGAAGATGGTGAAGTCGGTCGGTACGTCGAATTTGTCGGCCACCAACGTTTCGTGCAGCTTTTGTAGCCGCTCAGGCTTTTCATCAATCTTGGCCTCGAAGGTGGCGAAGTCTTCGGGCACATCAAACTTCTCCTGCACCAGCAGCGCGTGTAACTGCTTGCGGCGCGTGAGCCCGGCCGGCTCCTGGGCCGGAGGGGCAGTTTGGGCAGGGGCAGTTTGGTCGAGCGTTTCTTCAGGTTGCATAGGGGGCGAGACAAGTAGTTGGCTGCCAAATTTACACGAAAAAGCCCCGGCTGGTGGGCCAGGGCTTTTAAGGGCAGTTTCAGCGAGGGAGTTTATCAGGTAGTTGCTTCTCTACTCGGACGTGTGGGTACGTTCGGGGTTCACGACTTGCTGCCACATCGCTAATCCCCCACCTCACAGCTTTAGGTCGGCTCGTCGCCGCCGCCGATGTCGGCCTTTTTCTTACCAGACTTTTTGCCCTTCTTGCCCTTGCCAGTCTTCTCCGGCTTATTCTTGGCGAGGGGCGTACCAGAGCCAGACTTCCCCAGCTCTTTCATGCGATTTTCGAGGTCCATTGGGGCCGTGTTGTACGGCACGTGTTCGTCTGACATAGTGGCAAAATTAAGGAGGGTGCGTTAGTCCCAGTTGACGCCGCTTTTACGTGTTCCCGCTGCTTTGGGTGTACCTAGGTCGGTACCTGTAGGCCGCTTAGGGGCCGTCGTGCCCTGGGCCTTGACTGCCCGCGACTGCTGAAGCATCGTGCGCTGCGCCGCCCGGTAGAAGTTCTTGGTGCGCGCATCAATGAGTTGAGCGTTCTGTTGGTCGTAGGGTATCAAGTGCCGCTGCACGCCCTTGCTCACGGCAGCCTTGGCCTGCGCCTCTAGCTCAGCCACCGATTTTGGGTTGGCCGAATTGTCGTTGGCCTCAATCCGGCTGGCCAAATCTTCCTCGTAGGCGCGACCGAAGTTGGTGTTTTTGTCCGTCTCGTACTCGATAAACAACTGCGGCTTGGCCCGGCCGCTGGCGATGGCAGCTTTGATTTCTGCCTCAGACTTCCCAAACAGGGGTTTGCCCGTGGCTGCATCGACGGCGTGCGCCACCGAGCGGCCCAGCACCCCATCCTGCGGCACTTGGTTGTTGGCGTACTCTCCAAATTCCCCCTTGCCGTCCTCGCTGTAGTAACGCGTGGCGCGGAAGCCCTTCACCCGCACCTCGCCCTTGGGGTTGCCGTATTTGTCGGCCGTGAGCACCTGTTGGCCTTGGCCGAGGGTCGGGAAACTGTAGACCTTCTGACCGGGCGTATTCACGTTCATCGTGCCGAGCATGTTCAGGCCCGCCACGCTGGGCACGTAACCGCCTGCCTGGCGCGTGGCGTCGGGCGTAGTTTGCAGGGTGGCTTGGTAGTCACCCCCCACCAGCTCACCCGAGGGTGCGATGAAGCCGGGCGCCGCAGCGGCAGCGCGGGGCTGGGGTACGGGAATGTACTGGCGGGCCTCGCGGCTCTTAACGACCACGTGGCCCAGCAGCCGGTCGGTGAGGAAGTCGAGCTTGGTTTTCTGCGGGGCGCTGACGGCCGCCCGCTCCGCATCCGTCAGCGGCTCGTAGTTGCGCATCTTCTCGGCAGCTCCTTCGCGCAGGGCGGCTTGCTGCTTCACATCATCGTCCAGCAGCCGCCCAAACTTGGTGCCCTGCGCGGCCTGCAACAGCACCAACGGATTGCGCAGTACAGGCCGACCGTTCTTGTCCAGCTTCACTTGATGCCCACCCTTCCCATCGGGCTCAATCGCAGCGAAGCGTGTCATAAGGTCGTCAGACTCCGAGTAGGTGCCGGGCTTGCCCTTCAGCAGCGTCGCGTACTCTTGGCTGCCCGGTATTTTCTTGGCGAAGTTGTCGGTAGCCGTAGCCTGATTGATATACTTGGGGTCGTTGAGGATGGTATCGTGGTAGCCACGGGGCAGGTCGGCCGGCGCGATAAGCTTGCCGTTGGTCGGGTCATTGTCGGTATAGTGGGCATTGTAGAGCGCCTTTTCAATGAGGTCGCCTTGCAGCTCCGAGTCGCCCTTGGCCGCCGCCACCGTGGGTTTTACAATACCGTTCCAGTCGTCGTCAGCCAGCCGCTTGTAGGTACGCACGGGCGTTACCCGCGCATCCACCGCCGACTGCCGGTTGAACGGGTCTGCGATGTAGTCTGGTGATGCTGCGTTGTAGAGACTACCTACGCCCTGTTTGATGCCACCCACCATTTCGCTGTAGGGGGCTTGGTAAATGGGCGCTGTGTCGTCGTCAATTTTTAGCCCGGTTTGCATCTGCTTAAACCGCTCAGCTTCGGCTTGCTGCCGCGCCCTGGCCGCTGCCGCCTCACGGGCCAAGCGCAGCCGTTCGGCATTCTGATAAATATTGAGGATGCCCCGGTTGTCGCCGCGAAAAATGACAGCCGAGCCGGTGCCAGCACCACGGCGAGGGTCTACAGTTGAGCCAGGAGTAAGCATAATGCGTTGGGGTTGAGTGGCCGAAAATTACAAACAAAAAAGCCTTGGCCACTACGACGAGCAGCCAAGGCTTTTACTCACAGATGGAC
>Ga0182199_1000020_pt1 | contig 11436 bp, 12 predicted proteins | sample G5R1MG_14_FD_128396 | JGI IMG/M metagenome (GOLD analysis project Ga0182199, IMG submission 128396) | Switchgrass phyllosphere microbial communities from Michigan, USA - G5R2_NF_12SEP2016_LD1 MG | ecosystem: Host-associated > Plants > Phyllosphere > Phylloplane/Leaf | place: USA: Michigan...
CTGGTGGCGGCCTTCTTCGCCGCCGGGCAGGCGGACACCCCCTCGGAGAGCTGCAAGGTCTCCGCCGACCGAGTGAGGTTCGAATTGAAGCACGGCGGTCACCCTTCACCGACGGTGGTCATCGGACCCAGGACCGGCGATCCGTAGTTGTCGTGGGCTCGCTGGAATCGCACCGGAGCGCCGTGTCCGGAAGCGCGGCGCTCCAAGGCATGGAACTGCGGCTCATCCGTTGTTCGCCGCAGCGGGCAGGGCGCCTGCCTGCCGCCTGTCCAGTTCCTCCAGCTGCTGGCACTACAGCTCTATGGCTACGACCACTTCGGCGACGCCCGCGTCGTGGTGGAAGCCGGCGTGTCCGAAGCTCCAGGGCGCGATGGGGCTGCCTCCCGAGAACGATAACGACCAAGCCAGACCGCGATCTTGGCCAATCCAGGCCGCACATGCCGGATTGAACGGCCTCCAGGTACCCAAGGGGTGGACGGTAATTCATTTACCGTCCACCCCCCGACCTCGGTTCACGCCTACTAGGCTCGCCAGAGCGCCGCCGCGTTCCCACCGCATACCTGCTCCCGGAGGCCGGCGTCCATGGCGGACCCGGTTGCATCGGCCACCGGAGTAGTTAGAGGCGCATCCAGTGGCCTCGTTGACGCCGTCCTGCGCCACGCATTCGTGCCCAACGCCGATCCCGTCGCCATGGTGGCGTTGCCGATGAGACGACGACGCAAGGTGTTTTTCTCCGGCGGCTGGAGCTCGGGGGACCCGACCGGGGCGTCTGATTCGGCGCTGCTCACTCCCGATTGAGTCGAGATCAGAGAAGGCGGCAATGCCTTCATCATCGGAAGCATGCCTTTTGGGGGGAAATTGGTCGCGATTGAAAATTCAGCGCCAGATTAGCTGCAGTCCTGACCTCCAGATTAACTCCAGATTAATAGCAGCTATGTCATGTCATCTACTGACCACCAGTGAGATGGATGCAGGTTCTTCAGCCTGCAGAACGTTGATGGAAGCCTTTGGCATAATGCTGAACAATCTGAATTCTGAAACGACTGAAGCAGGTGCGAAATCGATTTGCACAACAATTAGAATTCAGAAGCTTTCTGTCGCTCACCGTTGGAAATGATTCAGCAGCTTGAGGGCTTGCGGCGGGGCGTGGAGCGCCGGTCGATGAATAGGCGGCGCGCCGGACATGGAGCCCTGCCCCCTAGGTCGCCGCCGCCTGGCGCCTCCAGTACACGGAAACACGCCGGCAGCCGACGAGGGCCCGCCCAGCATCCCCAACCAATGGCGCGGACGTCGAAGCCATGGAGACCGCCTTGAGGAGTGCGTTCCTGGACGTGTGGTCCAGTCACAGCCTCTGCAAAACAGGCGAGCTCCATGGTTTACTTTATGGCTGCCTCGGACGCCGCGGCATGCCGGCCGGCATCCCCGGCGCAGGGCACGAAGACGCGCAGAGGTCGTTGCCGGTTGCGCCGGCTGTCGTCGTCGACTATACCCCCGGCCGGGATTCCATCGAAATTACGCGGCGGCTGCACTGCCCTGCCGGCGTGCTCGAGCAGCTTAGCCGCTGTAGAGCTCCGCCGCTCGCCATGCTGGCGCATTGCGCTGCGCCCGACCTCCGTCCGGCTCTCGAGACCAGTAAAGACCAAGTCAGACTGCGACCCTATCAAATCCGTGCCGCACATGTCTGACCGAACGGTCTCGATGACCCAAGGGGTGGACGGCAAATGAACTACCGTCCACCCCTGACCCCGGCAGGCCCTACACGAGCGCCGCCGCAGCTTCGTTCTCCGGCCCGCCACACCGCCGCCGCTACCCTCCATATTACTCCAAGCAATCATCCGCTAAACTCTTGTGCTCCCCGCAACTACTGGGCGCCGCGAGCTTGTGCTCGCACGCTGGCTGGGCATGGGCGCATGGCGGACATGGTTCTCGCGCGCGCACCTCGCATTCGTCTTCCCCCAGAACGTGCGCAGCTGTGAACGCGAGGGAAGTGGCTCGTACCTCGGTTCGCCCGAGCATCATCGTGTTCCATCCGAATACTTGATCCCGGAGGCCGACGACGTCCATGGCCTACCTGGCTGCATCGGCAATGGAGTAGGTACAGCCACGGGCACCGACCTCTCCATTGCCGTCCAACACGAGCGAATATCGCGCCGCGGCCTCGCCGACGCCGTCCTGTACCACTCATTCGTGCACAACTCCGGTCCCGACGCGACGGTGCTCATCGGTGTTTTGCTCTGGTGGCTAGAGATCGTAGGACCCAGCCAGGCGTCTGATTCAGCGCCACAGCGAGCGAGGCTGTCTCCTTCCAAGACAGCAATCGTCGCACCTCAGCCATGGAGACCGTGCTGAGGAGCTCGAGTCTCTATGGCGGCCTCGGATGCTGCTGCATGCCGGCGTGTCCGCGCACGACACAGTCAAGATGAAGATCGAGCAGAGCCTGTCTTCTTCGTAGGACGATGCCCCGCCCCGGCGTCTGCCGAAGGATGCAGCAGCGCCGGCACTGCCGGCGTCCTGGAGCAGCGTGGGCGCCGCCGAGCTCCGCCGCTCGCCATCCTGGCGCCATGCGCCCGACGAGACTGGAAACGACCAAGTCAGACCGCGACCTTGTCGAATCTCGGCCGCACATGTCGGATCGAACGGCCCACAGAACCCAAGGGGTGGACGGTAATTGAAATACCGTCCACCCCCGACCCCCGCAACGCCGTCCACAAGCGCCGCCTCCGCTCGGTGCCCCGGCTCGGCACGCCGCCGCCGCGTTCCCGCCGCTGCCCGCCTCCGTATCCTCGCTCCCAGCCGCCTGCGTCCATGGTGCTGCGCCATCTGCGGCAAAGTCGACAGCTAACAAGCCAAACACGTTCGTGCGGTTGGTGCAGCGACTGCGAGAGGCCAGGTCGGCCAGGACGAAGGCATACCGCCCATGTCAGTGCCGAATGTTTAGCTCTAGACCAGACCTCCGCACGCACGCATGCTGTTCCGGCGGCTCGAGCTCTGCTCGTCACGCTCGATGGCTCAGGAGTCAGGACAAGAGAAGACGACGACGCCCATCATCAGAACTTGAGTACCATGCCGCGGCTCACTATTAAATTCCTCTGACGGACCACAATTGGTTGCAACTGAAAATTCAGACCACTGATGGAGCAGACTTCACTCGAGCAATACCGTCCACCCCTGCCCGCATACCTGCTTCCCGGAGGCCAACGCGCATGGGTTGCATCGGCCACCGGAGTAGTTAGAGGTGCAGGCACTGGCCTCCAAGGCTCCAACTAGGGCGACGACCGCGCCACGCATGGCAAGGATGTGGCCTCGCCGCGACATGCCGGCCGGCATCCCCGGCACAGGGCACGATGACACTCGGAGGTCCCTGCAGGTTGCGCCGGCTGTCGTCGTCGAGTATACCCCCGCCGCCATCGAATGAACACGGCGGCTGCACTGCTCTATCAGACTTCATTCTTCAGTCAGAAGAGCAATGCCGAGTAGTCTTTGACACAAGACAAGTAGCTTCAGAAGGTGAAATCGACTTGTCCGACAATATAATACATCTGGCCTGGTTCCCAGTAATTCTTCCCAGGTCCGTGTGGAAGCTTTTAACGTATCTTAAGAACAGTGTCAGATTGTTTTAAAAAAAAAAGCTGGTGGCACCAAAGGGAAAATAGCATCAACAGAAGGAACCATGCAATTATGACAAACACAGGATCTTCGCTACATAAGAACAGACAAATTTTGAAAAAAAAAACCTATATTGATCAGTTTTTTCACTCGAGGTGTTCCTCATCAGATATTGTTCTGAATGTAATAAAAAAAAGTTACAATCCAGATGTATATGCATTTTCCTTTCCTTTTTTTCCTCTCGATTAACACAAGAAGCACAGAATAACTTTATAGGGCCGCATATGAATACAACGTAAAGATTCCACCACTTGCAGCTGAATGTTGGAGTAATATATCTCATTGCCCTCCAGCACTGAATTGTCATAAACTAGTCGCCAGTCATGGCACCAAAATCCCGTCCTGTAAAGGCCAGAAATATGCGGCCACCAGAATTTGAATGACTAGCAGGCTGGAAGAAGAATGTCGGATATGGTCATTTCAAAAGTCCTTATCTGTCATTTTGCAAGACAAGAAATTTTGAAGTGCACCTTTAGTTTCCAGGCTTGCTGCATAATAAACATCGCGCAAAACTGTTCTGCCAGATCAAGAAGATTTTACCCGCACCTGCCTCTTTGCCTGCATTACACACAGGTGTCGGTTAAATAACTGATGTTCAGTGCCACTGCTTAAGATAGAGCATTTGACATTTTACCTTCGTTCTTTTTGGTTTTTTAGCTTTCCAACAAGGGAAAAGGCCACGGCAACCAGGTCTCCCAGGCTCAGAGCAACTGTGAATAAGGCATGGTAAGCATGGGCAAACACGCTATCAACAACTAAAAGGCATAGTAAATTTCAACAGAACTGCAAACAAGATGGATGTACTGATACATTAAGGACATGTGCTGATGCTAAAAATATTGTTCAAGGTCAATCAATTTCAACAATCGGATCAATATGTCCGAACAACAAACCAAGTTGTTACACTTTAATTTCACTAGAAACTTGCATGCCAATCAATAATGCCATAGCTCTACTGTGCACTTAAAAGCTATGATGAGAGCATGTAATGAAAGCATACAGGATAGAACTTACACGCTCTCTTTGTCACAATCAGCCATGTCATCCTTTCTGTGCAGCTTGCTTGGTGAAATGGAAAATCCATTTTCACTTCTTCCACTTTGGTGCTTCCGAGAACCATAACTGTCAACTATCTTCAGAGCTTGTATCTCATGCGCGAGATTCTCATCTGCAAGGCTTGAGGGAAAACCTAGGGACATGGACGACTTCCTTTGGTATTGGCTCTCAACAACTTGAGACAGAGCCTGACGTCTGTGTTTTGCTTCATTCACCAGATCTGGAGTGTGCTTTTCAGAAACCTGGAGCCACGCACTCTCCAACCGTTGCTCACCATTTATTGATTCCTTTGACGCCTGAGTCGGAACTTCCAATCCTCTGACCTTAGGTATTCCTGAATTTAAAGTAACTGAAATCGAATGCATCCTTTCATCAGCACATGGGGTATTTTTGTACTTCTCCGATTCTTTGTTTCCTTCATCTGGATGATCAAAACTTCTCCTTGAGGAGTTCACAATACCCTTTAATCGGTCACTGTTTGGTGAGCAAACCAATACATCAGATTCGACTCTTCTTACTTTAGGTCCAGCTTCTGATGTTAGTTCTCCATCAATCAATTCAGCTTGTGGGCCCATTTTGACTTCCACGTTGCATTCCAGTACTGTCTCAATTGAATTTGTGATACTGCTCAAAAATCTTTGAGCTCGAGACTTTATCTCACAGTCCTCAAATGCTATAAATGCAATTGCATGGCCTGAAAAAAGAATGAAAATGAAAGTTACACCTCAGTAGTGGCCAATCATTGTAGGATTCCTATGGAGAATGTGATTCAATTTCAACTTCGATGGATGCATTTACTTCATCCTTAACAACCATCTTACAACATTCATTACTGTGCATAATATTATAGTATTGATCAAAAACCAGATCATGTTTCATCAACCTCCAACATCAATTACCGAGATAGATATTTGTCCCTTCATTTGCAGATATAAAGATGCTATAAAGACGTACTCCAAGTCTCCAAATCTACTTTATGATGTTGAAATTCTTTTGGAAAACTGTATCTTGAAAAATTTTCAACAAACTGGTAACGAACTAGATACAATTCAGCTTAACTGCATTATTCTTTTTCTTTTTTTTTGTCTAGTTTCTTTTCAGCTATTTGGGATCCAGAATAGGTACATATTTAGCCTAGTAGACGTTTCTCCAACCAAGATCCCTTTTTTTTGTTCGTCTAGTTTCTTTTCAGCAATTTGGGATCCAGAATAGGTCACATATCAAGAAGCTCAAAGCCATGTTCAAACCTGTTGATATGAAGCAAGTTAACCTATATATAAACCCACTCACTGCTGTACAGGCCAAAAATCCATCGATTCTGTTACCACTGTTACTTATGTGGCCTCACCTTCTGTGCACAATACTGTGCCTGACATACTTCTGCCAAACATGGGTCAAATGTCTGACGATGATTCTTAAATATATTAAAACAATATACAGATAAAAGAACTGACCAATGAGCACTATGTATGCATTTTGTTTTCAGTATAAGAATTATGGGTAGCTCAGCAACAAAGTAATCCACTCAAATTGTTCCATGTCAATCACAAGAGAATACGCAAGATATGTTTACCTTCAAATTGCTTGATTGATACTAGCTTCCCGTGGTCAAGAAGTAGCTGTTGTAGTGTCTTGGAGTGGCAATTTTCAATACATCTTATCCAAATCTGGCCAAGGTTGTCTGAGTTTTCATTCACCACGGCCCAATGCTTTGAACTGTTGCCGTTCAGTTGATTAGAATCGAATGGGACTCTGTCAACCGACATACACTCTCTATAAATCAAGTTGTCATTCAATCTTGACCTAGATGAATGTGAGGCAAGGACCTGAGGACTCGAGTGCACACTAACTGGTTTGTGTTCAAGTGTTTTCTTTGAAATCCCAAAGGCAGGTAATGAATGAGAAACAGTCCTGCTGGAAGATGATTCTCTTGCTGCTTCAGACATAGCATCAGTGGCTGCTTTAGTGTGTTCTCTTGTACTGCTTTTTGGTTGGTTCATATCTGAGCTAGGACCACATCTAAGTTGTAGTAGAGCTGCTGTAAACCATGTGGGACGCTCACTTGAAACCCTTATCTGCTTTTCAGCATCAGAAAGAATCTTCAATGCTTGTTGTAACCTTTCCAACTCTGCATCCATTACTACAGAACACAAATGAAATTGTTAGGAGATAGATTAGTAGGTTGAAGATTGGATGAACTACATAAATGTATAAGGTGCAATAAGTCAATAACAGCCAAGGTGAGTTTATGCAAACAGCAGACTACAGAAAGTAGCAAGTAACAACCATAATACTATGGTCAAGATATGAAATTTCACGACTTAAGATCTTGTATGAGACAGCTAGTGGTTAAGGCCCTGTTTTGTTTCAGCTTTTGCTTTTGCCTTCTGGCCAAAAGCCAAAAGCTGAAAGCCTGAAACAAACAGCAAGCTTTTGAAATTGGTTTCTGAGAAGCAAAAGCTGTATTTGATTAGAAGCCAAAAGCAGGTTTGGAGGTGCTTTTGCTGGCTTCTGTAGAATGCTGTTTTCAGGGGTATTACATGTATTATGCATTTTATAAATTCAAAAGCAAATATACAAAGACAGGTTTTCCAACTTTTCAATGACCACATGTCCGTTGATATTGATGAATGGAAGCAGCAGAGAAAATGGCATTTTTATTGGTATAAACAAATTCCAGAAAATATATAATTCATCTTAGTAGGACTGAACTACTGCAGTAGATTTTGTGATACAGAGAAAAGCATGGAAGAATTTATGTGACAGTTATGATAAAAGAAATAAAAAGATGGAGGGATGCAAAGAATTAACGAATTGAAACCATATGGAAACACAAGGTTGAGAGTACTTACAACTTCGACCACCAACCACTGAGCCATTGCAACAACTAGAATCAGCCAATTTGTAGGTGCCAGCAATGATATCCATGATAAGCCCAGCTAATTGAGACATTAATGCCATTGGATCAATACCAGAATCCATCAACTCTCTGGACCTTTTGACTGTCTCGGCGCTGTCAGATGACATAGCTATCTCCAAAAGATCGAGCAATTTCTCTTCTGAGACAACCCCAACCTTTAAAATGCAATTTACAGTTTAGAGCCACTACTCAATTGAAAAAATTATATCACTCATTATCTAGTAAAATATGAGGAAAGGAAAATGTTTTAGCAGTTACTAGCTCATTGAATAGAATATAGTCCCAATTCCTTTCCCTAAACAGAACATTTGATATCCTCGCCCAATTCTATAGGGTACGGTTTAGAAAGGAAGCTCATATTTTTCAAAATAAATCAAGGTGACATGGGTCCAGACTCCAGAATATGGTCAAAGGCTATACAATAAATGTGCCCTTTACACCTCTATTGTGGGTAAAAAGAACAAAACAGGAAGCTAGCTAGTCTGGAAAGTTTGACTTTTGTTGGTTAGCTTTTGGTTCATGAGTAGTACAGTCGGGACGTGCACACTTTCTGTGCCTTTGGCCTCAGTTGTTCTCACTAGAACAATTGAAGTATCAATATGCTTTGCTTTGGAGAAATAAGGTCCAGTTTGGATCCACCCAGCTAATCCATTAGCTAGCTAGCTGAATTAGATGGGTTGAAACAGCTAATTTGATAGTTACTATCCAGCTAGTTAGAAGGGCTTTAGTTGCGCATTAGCTGGCCCCTTTTGGATGCACCCCAGCTAAAATTATCTATCTAGCAATTAGCTGGTTTGATCCAAACAGGCCCTAAAGCAAGCGAAACCTTTTCTCTAAAAAATCAATTTACATGTCAGGACCTTCACAAAACCCAATGAAAAGTATAAACTTAGTGTATAAAAGGAATCATAATTAACCCTACCAGGATAAGTAGTTAAATTGTGAACCATTCAGAACAAAGTAATCTGCCATTCTGACTGATATCAAGTTAGAAGAACAAATTTAAAGCAAAATTGCCATAAAGATCAAAGAGCCTACAAATTAGGAAACAGCTTTTTCACATAATGCAAAGAAATTTATTCATGAAAAGAAGTCGATCATAAAAACAAGATTACCAGATCATTAACAAGTGAAGGTGTTATCTTTTTCCCCAGCAAACTCAGCTGATCCAGCATTGTTTCTGCATCTCTTAGCGAACCATCTGAATTCAGAGCTATTAAATCTAAAGCTGCTAATTCAACATCAAGGTTTTCCTTTATACAGATTTTCCTCAACCGGCACACAGTGTCAATATCTTTGATCCTGGAGAACACATACTTTTGGCAACGTGATATTACAGCTCGAGGCAGGTTGTCAGGGTCAATCGTTATGAATATAAATACAACGCGAGGTAATGGCTCATCAAGAAACTTCATAAATGCTGACCACACACTGGAAGATACCATGTGGCATTCATCTACAACAAACACCTTATAATGGGACGAAGATCCAGATGGCGGTATGTTGTCTAGTAAGTGCTTAATTCTACTTACACTCTTTCTGTTACTTGCATCAACTTCAATTAGATTGGTACCATTTCCACTGAAAAATTCTGTGCACTCCTTACATATCCCACATGGTTTGGTATCTACAGTAGCAAGGCAACTTAGTGCCGCTGAAAATATCCTTGCAGTGGATGTTTTCCCTGTTCCACGAGGACCTTGAAAAAGATAGGCAGGAGCTATCCTTTCCATCATGACTGCATTACTAAGTGATTGTGCTGCAATATTTTGACCAACAATTTCTCTGAATGCCTTTGGTCTGTATTTTTGGGTCAAGCTTCTCTGGTCTGCTGCTGCCAGGTCTGCACCTTGAGCAGATAGATTGATCCTATCCTGACTTTTACAGCTTGACCATCTCTTTCCATCCAACCGGCTTGAAGATTCCATATCAAGCTCCCCTATATTGGTTGAGAGTTCATCACTTGATGAATCAAAGGATGAAAAACCAAAATCACAGCTAGTACCCAAAAGTGGCATTCCTCGAGCAGATTTTTTTGAGTGTGCCCATTTCATCGAACCAAATGATCTCTTCTTCTTATGCAATGTATGAGTCCCACATATTAGGCTGCTACCTTTTCTTCGAAGTATAGCAGATAGTGAAGGAGAATAATTGCTTCCTTCAGATCCTCTATGTTTCCTCCTTTTTGATGAATAACAAGGGAGATTAGACCTTTGACTCCCCAGCAATGCTGATTGATTAGACTCATCACCATCTAAAGAAGTAGCGGTCCTTGCATCCCAAGAACCAAAAGTGTTAGTGTTCCTTCTTCCATGCCTGTAATAGGAGCTAGTAGAAACAGGTGTGCAAGAAAATGAAGAACCCTCTCTTCTACCCATTTTCGGTAGTTTCGAGGGATTTGCAGAGCTGACACATCCACATGCGGCAAATAGAGGAGATGTAGGATGAGAAAAGTAACCTCCTTGAAATAGTTCCTGACTCTTGCAGTTCTCAGTATCCTCAGATTGCTCACAGGAGTTAACCTGAAGATCTAACAACTTCGAAACAGCGGGGTTTCTGACTGCTCCTTTTTTGGACAAAATACCCTTTCTCCTTCTAGCTATTCTTTTGACAGGTGTACATGATGTTGAACTCTGAACATTGTAAATGTTGTCTGGAGCATCCAGACATGCATCACGTTTGGAGTTCACCCCATTAGAATTGCATGGACTGTCCAGGCTGAACTCACCAGATGGTTGCCTACCATCTTCATCTAACTTTATTCCACCTTCACTCGACTTGTTAGAATTCTGCCTCCAATTGTACAGATAAACCTTTCTTTGTTTTTTATCACTTTTTGGAGGTGCAGGAGGTGACTCAATGTGCTTTGGTGCTAAACTGCTACTAGAAATCCCACCGTTGTGTGTAATCCTTGAAGCTGCCACCAATGACCTAGAACTCAAAGGTGATCTCCATGTTGAGCAAGTCTCAGGATCCTGCAAGAAGCGCGCCTTCTGCAGAGCAGTAAGTTCCTTCCTCAAGTGAAGTTCACTTGGGCCAACACACCCTCCAACCATAGTCCCCATCTCCAATCTAGAATGATGACAACTCGTCAAGCAGAGAGAAAAATATCAAATATTAAAAGACAGAACAATGAAGGGAATATAAGTGCAATATGTTCATTATTAACAATATCAAGTGTTATACAATCCGATAGGTGCAAAGTACAAACACAAAAAGTTGATGCACCTTGTTAAAAATCAAATAGGATGGTAATATAATGCACACAATTTCAGAGTCAGAAGCAGCATGCTCAAGCTGCAACTTCAGAGGCAATGGATTATGCATATCTAGAACAGGAAGTAAGGCACAAAGAATTCGGTGCCAAAAGGAACTAGATTGCAATGTTCAAATCATACAAGAAATCATTATATAGAATGCATAAGATTGCTTAAATTTTCTATAGGTAAAGGCAGGGAAATTGCAGAGTGTGGACCCTATAAGTGTGCAGATATGTGGACCAAATTTATGTGAAGACATGGAATCAGACAGGCCTTATCAAAGGTGATTCACATTAAGTTACAGTAACCTCTGAAGTAAATAGATAAATTGTGGATCTTTCAGAAGAAAAAAAGAAAGAAATTATTGTGACCACAAAAGTATGGTGAAGGACTTCAAGTTCACTCCACTCGTTTATCTAAAAAGAAGTTCACTCCACTTCACATGATGCCAAATCTGATAGTCTTCAATAGTTTACAACCATAGGCAGCAAGCACCGAAAACCAATAAAAGAGCGGAATCGGAACAAACCATCA
>Ga0182199_1000024_pt1 | contig 10389 bp, 9 predicted proteins | sample G5R1MG_14_FD_128396 | JGI IMG/M metagenome (GOLD analysis project Ga0182199, IMG submission 128396) | Switchgrass phyllosphere microbial communities from Michigan, USA - G5R2_NF_12SEP2016_LD1 MG | ecosystem: Host-associated > Plants > Phyllosphere > Phylloplane/Leaf | place: USA: Michigan...
CCGCGCCAGCTGCTGCAGCGGTGGCGGCGCGGATCTGCGGCCAGGAGGCCGCTGCGGCCCAGGCAGAGGAGCGCAGCGCCTGCTGCAGGGGAGGCGCGGCAGCAGAGGAAGATGAGGGGAGGGGAGGAAAGGAGGAAGGGGGGAAGAGGGACAGCGCCGGGAGGGGCGGCGCCGGCGGCCGGCGGCTGCCCTGGGAGGTAGGAGAAAAACCTAGGCAAAAGATACCATGTAGGAGGGAATAATTGATATATTCCTCCAACCCTAGAAGGGTGGGTATATATAGATCCTATACATGGGCCTCTAGATGGTCCTCTATACACATGGGCTCAATATACTCCAACACTAAGGAAAAACAAACTTTCAAAATGAACGGAGAATAACAACATAAGCTGACAAAACCATTACAATGGAGTATGCTACATATCTTTTGGTTAAGTTGGCAACTACTCACCAGTGCAGAAATCGTGCTGTCAGCAGGGGACTCAATGGTGCTGAGAAGTTGTTCCTTTTCAAGATCCCACACCAAGATGGAAGACATGTCACCAGATGCATACTATTGGACGATGAAAGGGAGCAAGTCCCTGTATTAGAACAACCTACAGCATGTAAAATAAAATCATTGAACTGGATAGAAAATTACCAGGTAACCAGATTGTTGCTGCCAATCGATCACAATATTGCGACCAGCAGCTCGATGACCCTTAACTGATGAGAAAGCAGTTACAAGTTTTTGTCCTCCCCTTTGATTAAAGTTTTTCCATATACGGACATTTCCATCACCTGCAATATGAAATTAGATAACCCAGTGGTAGAAATACAGAAAGAAATACTTAGGAAAGAGAGGCATACTTGAGGCAGCTAAAACCAAGCTCTCGTCGAGTTCATTGATAAGCAAAAGCTTAGATAGCCCTCTATTGGACAACTTATGGTTTTCAAAAGAGTTTACCGGTAGCACATCATCATAGTTCCACACTCTGATATGACAGAACTTTAGTACAAGTGCAGCAGAGCATTTAAAGTATTAATTTCAATAATGATTTTTTACCTTATTTGCTCATTTTCATCAGCTGCAATAACGATCGGAGAAAATGGCAACAGCAGTGCTGCTTTTGTACCTGACTCAAACCTCGTGTCCCAACTAGTAATTTGGCTGGTCATCTTGCAAGCTGCTATTCCCACGATGAGCAACAACAACAAAAGAAAAGGAAAGATAAATTTGCAAGAATACCAACAACAACAACTTAATGCAGAATAATATATCTATCAACATACAGGATCGCTGGCACTTTGCAATGCAATCTAATGCAATTCTTTCTCTCTCTTCTCTTCTAGCATTCACTTCTTCATTATCTTCAGAATCAGTTAAAAGTGGCATAGAGAAATGACCACAGCTCCAGTTGTAAATTGTTGATTGTGGAAGTATACTTAGTTCAGCATTACTGGGAGCTGCAGCAGAGCTTAAAAGTGGATCAGCTAAGCCCTCAGGTGAATTCACTGGATGTGGTCTGAACTCCATAGAACACACGCGGCGCAATCCTGTAAGACAATCATGCTGAGGAGGGCTAACAGGAGGGGTCCTAAATGCCTTCAAGAAGTTTCCTGCAAAATATTGGAACACGCAATTCAATGATTCTTGTATTTCCCTGAACACCCAGTGCACAGAATTAAGATGTCCCAAGCACATACCAAGGAAAAGGACTATAACTTACCAGAATTCATATCAAACCAGGAAGAGGAGCGCGCGATTCCAAAGTTTGATGAAGGTGCAGATGTCTCTCCTTGATGCCCAACAACACTGTTATATCTAGTGTTCCTCATGACAACATGCTCAACACCTATAACGGACAGTGCTCTCCGGCCAATAGTTGCGATTTTTGGGTAAGGATCTTTAGCAACAGAACACATTGTTGATATAAACTGAGAATAAATGACACTATCAACAGGTCTCGACTTCGTGTAGCTTAGACCACCATTGCTTGTGTTGTCTCTCAGTAATATGCCTGAATCAGAATGCTGGGAAGAATCATCTGACTTGGGAGAGCCATGCATGATACTATTTGTTGCAATCGGGCTGCTAGTAGAAATTCTTACATCACGACCAGTAACACTTCTATCACTGCCAACCCTAAGCAGAGGACCAATATGAGAAACAAGGTCACTGCTGCTTTGTAGAATGCTGTTGGGACTGTACACGTTGCCTGGATTACTTATATTAGCCAACGATGGTGGTGACTTCAGCAATGAATTGGTTTGAGGTCTCCAATACTCAGCAGCAACATATTTGAGATGTTTGTTGTGACCCAACGCAAAGCGAGTAAGTGCTGGAAAAACATAGGCTCAACTCAAAATTGTTTATAAAAAGGTTGAAAGTAATATTCAATGTACAGCACGCTAAAGGACCATTCTAGGAAATATAATATATCTTTCTAGTACACATACCTATAGCAACCTCAGATCTAACAAGGGGGCTACCATCCGAAGATAACTGCATAAGGTTTCGAACAACATTTATTTCAGCTTTCATCTTTTCGTCATCATCAGTGCCATTTGATGGTGCAGATGCCATATCCAGGAGATTCCCAAGTGCAAAAACAGCGGAAGCTCTGATCTGTCAAGATCAAATATTTAATGCATATCTTGTGCATTACGCAAAACAAAGAACAGACACAATAAAACATCATACCTCAGGTTGAGGCTTCGATAATAGACACATTACAATTTCTGGTGCATTTGATTGCAGACCAAGTAACTGAGCCTCAGGAAAATCTTCCCAAAGTTTGCCAAGACATAAACAAAGCCACTGCAAAAGCAAAGGTTCTGTCTGTGCATCCTGAGGATTCTCAGGTTGCAGAAGTCTCAGGCAAACATCTATAAGACCTGCATTAATACACGCCACTTGACCCGTCCTATGGCCATCCATAATAATTGATAAAACGAACGCCGCCATTGCACGCTGCTGCTCTGGGTAAGCATCCAGATTCTCAAGAAAACTGATAAAATATGCATGTCCTCCTTCTTTAACCAAGTCAACCTGACACGTCTGTCATTGGGGAAAAAAGACATGGGTTAAATGCCTGAACCTTAAAAGAAAGAAGGGACTTTAGAAGATTCCAAGTGCTGCATACCTTGTCGAGAGAGAGAATTTTCGTCCATATGAGCACAAGAATTTGACGGAACTCCATCGCACTTGTTTGAAGCAGTTTAAGTACATAAGGGAAGATTCCAACAGATAGAGCCTAAAACAATGAAGTGCCAGAGGTTGAAGATTCCAAAGAGAATAAATAACAATCACCTCTTTAAAAAAAGTACATGTAGAAGTGGGCAGCTACAAACCAAATCAACTGCCCATGGTCCCATCTCAAGAAATCTTCCAAGCAGAACAAGCGCTCTAAATCTGTGTGATTGACTAAGCAGGGCCTGCAGGAAAGCACAAAGATGTAAGAAGGAATGGAAAACAAGAAAAGAAATGCATAAGATAACTAAAGGGAATGAATGTAAAACATTTTACCAAATCTCTACATCTCTAAAGAGAGAAAATCCCCCCCCCAATTTTTCATCCGTTGTACGGATGTGGCCTCGCCTGTCAGCGACTCATCTAGCGACACGCCAATGCCCCACTCCGCATCCACATGTGTCCTGCCTGCCCGTGAGCCGTCCGGTTCCTCTCTCCTGGCGCTGGGGGAGCCCTCGCAAGCCTGGCAGTTGACCGCGCCGCCGGATGTGGTGTTCCCACCGCTGCTCCAGCTAGCTCCAGGCCTTGCCGGCGCTGTGCAGAGTGTAGGTAGACCCTCTGCCGCAGATCTCGCGGCCACCAGTGCCCAACCTGTCGGCACCACTGGTGGTGTACCCGAGAGTCTGGTGCCCACTACATGGGATACTTCTGCTGCTGCTGTTAGGACAAACCAAGCCAAGGATGCTGCCCCCGCTGCCAGGTCCACAGCAGCCTTGCCAGAACCTGCTGTAGTAGCTTCTTAACTGTAAGTTTAAGTGATTCTTGCATCAAAATTTCTTATTTGGCTTTAGGCTCAATTTTCTTCTCAATTTCTGTCATCGGTACATGTCTAGCACATTTTATCTTTTGCATTGATGAGATCTATTTAGTTCGTTTATAGTATACCGACACTATATGTGTTTATCAGAGCTATATTATTAGTTTGTTGGAGCTGAAGGGATGGTAACGACTGGTATATGTATAGGGTGTATAAAAAAACAAATGTCAGGAACTGTCCCTGATTCCATGTCATCAAACTATCCATTGAACGTTTTCTGCTAGACTATGGTTTGTACTGTAGCCAAAATTGACATGGGAAGAAACAGTAAGAGACTTGAAAGAATGGAAGTTACCTAGAGATAAGTCCTTGAATAGGAGTGCATGGAAGGCGGTTACTCACGTCCCTGAACCATGAATAATGGTCTTTATTGGGTTTCAACTCTAGCCTACCCCAACTTGCTTGGGACTAAAAGGCCTTGCTGATGTTGATATGGTTTGTATTGTAATTGGTTTCTCTTGATGGTGGTTTCATTTTGTCCCTTCACAGGATCTGTATGTATTCCTTGCTATTTTCAATATTTCATATCAAGCTGGTTGTTGTGTTGAAATATCTTTACTGGCTATTTTTGGTAATAGACATTACTCTCACAAAGAAATTCAGAAAGAAACTGAAGGACACAAAAGGATCAATTTACCTGCATGAACTGGTATGGAATTGGATTAATATAGGTAAGATTCAACTACAAGAAGCTAATTTACTCACTGGATAGGATGTTCAGGGTTCTTGTTCTGAATCAATAACAACTCAGATCCTCATTGGCAACCCCTTTATGCAAAAGGCTTAATAGTTATACACATTCAACTTAATGAAAGAGCAAAATACAGTTCTGTTTAAGAACTGAAAACAGAATTTAACAGAGCTGTGATATAGCTTAGGCATGCTCAACATAAAGTAGATCGAATGAAACGTAATGGTAGAAAGCTTACGGCTTTTGTTGATTGTCTGTCCTTTGATCTTGGGACTAAAGTTCAGAACCTATCCAGCCTCGCATTGAAATAATTTGGGCTCATATGCCATGACAACCACCCCTCAAATCAGATCAATAATCTCGGTAAATTTACACGAACCATCCCTCTGTAGCCTACTTTGTGCATCCAAATTCTTGGCCTGAATCTTTTTACTCCTTGGGGTTTCATTGGTAGGCATTCCCATCAGATTGGTGGAGTTCTTTTCTACTCAAGCGAAACGGGGTTATTCTATACTACACTTCACTGTATGGGATACAGGATGCATGCAAATATGGCAGGGACTTAACCATACTCCGTGATCACTGAAGCTTGATTTTTGTAAAGGACTTCTTTAGTTTTAGTCCTCAAACAAGGAGAGCTGTCCGTCAACCTCAGCCTTAAGAGATGAGTGGTACTAAATTTACTACCTTGGATGTGTTATACCGATTTAACTTTTTTATTAGTGTAGACATCAGTATTTTGCTTTATTTTGTGAAATTCTAATTTATGCATTCATGCCAATCAGTCAGTCAGTCAGTCAGATCACTTCTTTTTTTGTCACAGATAAAACAGAGGCTGAAGGGATCTGATAGATATTGATGCTGAGTGTAAAAGGTCAACAAGCTAGAAGGTTGGGTTGGCATTCATCCTTTCTACTGTGTGATTCTTAAAGTATAGATATTTGCAATGTGTTTCTTAACGTGTGAATCATCATGGAATATTTGTGTTTGTTAATGTGCGAATCATCATGGAATATTCTGGACGTACTTGTTGTCCATGCTTTCAAGATTCAGTTAACAGAGAAGCTGTTATTAGATCACCTGATCTTATACAGAGTACAGTGGGAATAATTCTTAGGACCCAAGATGAGAGCCTCATGCATGATTATCTCTATTGAGACCAGGTGGTACATCCACACGCTAATTCAGAATCGAATAAGTATTTGGCTTTGCTAAGTTTGAATTGCCCAGTACTGAATATTGATGACATGAAATTGGGAAGATGATTTTCCTCTGTTTTAACTCCCTAATTAACAAATTATAGATCTACAGATTCAGATGCAAACTCGACCCCAACATAGGGGGCCAAGGCATGTTATTTTGTTGTTGTTTTTCTTTATCTCATAGCATGGATCATTTGGTTACATTCAATTCTGTTGAAACGTTAACCATTGTCTTTCCGCAGCAATGCGCGGGCCTTCTTTTCTAGTTAAAAAGTAAAGCAGCATAGAGAAGCATAATGAGGTACTCAAAGAAAAAGCTACCAAAGTAAAGCTGGATTCTACAAATGGTATTGACTTGTATGAAACTGTAAAAGCAAAATGTATTACCTGAAGAACTATATGTAATTGTTCAGGGGGTTTCTTGCTCTCAGAGCCATGATCAAGCCACACTTCAAAGGCCGTCAATTGTTCCGCAAAAAATGGGCTTGGCTAGTTTGAATAAAGAGATAAATAAATTGCCAATACTGGAGAGAGAGTATTCAAATGGAAAAACAGTAAGAACGTGCTAAACAACGAGTGCAATACCTGAAACCGTGCATTTGGATCAGTAATTAACTGAGGAAGCTTGGAAAGGCAGATCTCAGCAGCCATGTCCCATGCATCCCTGGGATTTAGCAAGTTATGAAATGCACAGAGAAGCAGCTAATGTAAAAACAGGATTATTCAGGTTCGTCACCACATATAGTGTTGATGTGTTGGTGGTAACAATGGATAAGAAATTGGAGAACAATTTGCAGATCGCATGATTCTCTCAGCAAGTAAGAAATTCCGAAAGAGACTAGTAACCAGAACATCTTGCCTGAAAAGCCGTTGGAACATATCTGCACATTCAAACTTGTATCATAAAACCAATACAGCCCAAAGAATTTATTTTGAACTTAAATGGTCTTTGATTTTCATGTTCCTGATAATATTGTATCTTGTGAGAGAGAAGATAGGAGAGAATAATGGCTTGTATTCCTCCAAACCCTAGAAGGGTGGGATATATAGATCCTACACATGGGCCTCTAGATGGGCCTCTTTACATGGGCTCAATATACTCCAACATATCTATCTCCTAGACGTCATACCACGAGGAAGAACAGTCCATGCAATTGTATCCGTAATAGCAGTGAAAATCCAATTCAGCTCCCCAAGAAGAGTTTTACGATCATTTTGCCTTCCAGGAATCTGGTCAATAAGAGAATGATCCAGAGAACCACGGAGTACAGACCGCTTACAGAACCTGCACAGTTTATAGGCATGTCCTCATATAAGCTCATGTTATAGAGATAAGGGAATGTATACAAAGGGAGGGAGGAGGGAGAGGAAGAGGGACAGACAGAGAGAGGGGAAGAGAAAGAACCAGTGCAGCGCCATTTTGATGGGTATTGTGAGGCAAGCCGTAAACACATCAGCAGGAAGTTCTGCACTCTGGGGAAGAGTTTGATGTGCCTCACATGCAGCAAGAAGAAAGCAATCCTTTTGTGAAGATGCGGAGGAGCTAGAACTCCAGTCTAGGCGCTGAAGCAAAAGTCACAAGGAATATTAGATAATGCAGGAAGCCAGGAACAAAAACAGAGTAAAATATAAATCATGAGACACCTTCAACTTCAAGCATAAGAGAAAAAATACATTAGTCAAAAGCATATAGCATACCTCCAGAAAAGCTTTCACAATAATTCCAGCTGCTGAGCAGTCAAAAACATAAATGGAAGGTGTCTTTAACCATGAATCAAGATCAGTAATCGGAAATGGAATATACTGTGTATAACTCTGCAACAAAATGCAAAGTAGATCATTTCGTCAGAGACACCTATGATAAGTATACGCAGAAGCAAAACAGAGCCTTAACAATATTTACCTTGTTAAACACCCAAATCTCACCATTAGCCGTAGGCTTTGGTACACCATGTCCATTATAATGGAAAAGGACTCTCTCTGATCTGGCATACTTGCGGCAAGTATTGCAAAGTTTTTTAACTTCCTCCACTGTAGGATCCAGCTGAAGCTTGTAACGAGCCTGCACATGTCAGAATTTAGGACATGCAGTTGCAAATAGTGATTACCAAAATACCACAAAGTCAAACACATAGGTAATTTTGTCACCTTAGGTTGCCAGCGCTCATACTGCGAGTGCAATGTTTCGCCAATATTTTCTAGGGCTTTAGGAGGTGCCATAGAAAATGGATCTGAAAAGGAAGAATGAAAATCTATTTACAGATTTCAAGGCTACTGCATGAGTGCAATAACACAAAATGAAATACCATGGCTGTCTTAATTCTAAAATCCAGTCAGTTTTCCACTTTCTTGGCAAATAGTCATCAAAAGGATTAAGAAATAAGTTCATACGTTCCACTACCAAGAACTGCAGTATCTTACACTACAGTTTTAGTTCCTGTGCAATCATATGCCAGTTATAAAATCTATATCCAAAAGTGGGATAGATGCGTAAAATCATCTAAGAACCATGGAGCAAAATAATCTCATTTCCAATACACGATATTTCAAAACTTTATTTTGAGAACAGTAGTTGCAAGGAAGTTTCTATCTTGCAAATTCTTCTCCCATTGGCATTCAGAAATGCAAAAGGTAAAAATAAAAGACATTACCACTCAAATGATGAAAAGAAGTTCACTAATTTGCAAGCAATATTCATACAAAAAGCTTTATTCCACAAGCATCAAAGAGGAACCAGATTTATCAAAAGCATATAACTTCTCAGCTAGTAATTAGAAATCTGAAAAAGTGCACTCAGCTAAACATTTATCTATCCAGCACTCCATTCTTGCACAAGGGGAAATTTTAATTACATCGGGCGGATCAACACTAATGTTTAAACATAATACAAGGGCAACACATCCAGTCTTCATCTGCACTAGCAAATCCATCATTAGTAAATAACTAAATATGTAAAAGGAGATGTGCATGACTTATAAAAAAAATTTACAGAGAACCATCCAAGGGCCAGATGTGAGAAAACAAATATATTAGCTAAGTTCCGTGATGACTATACCAATAATGCATGGTGCAGACCAATACTCCAACCAAAGTACATGAGCAATCAGAACAGCAAATAGAAGAAATAAATAGAACTTTTGAACCGTAGGCCAATTCACACAACATTTATAGCTCAGCAAATTTATGCAATGTGCAGACTGTACAATTGTGCATTCATCTTTTTACAAAGCTCAACAATGGATTGTAGTTCTCCTGGTTGCAAGACTAAGACCAGTAGTGATCATAACATCACTCAATCCATGAGTTTCCAAGGTTTCATTACATCTTACTATCAGAGAGCAGCTGTCAAATCATGTTCCGTAATAGATACTGTCAAAAGATGTTGAGATGCAGGTACTACAGCCACTTCACCTCACAAGCAGCTGCCCCTAATTTCCATTTCTTAGTACAATCAAGCTAACTACACTGGTAAGAGGCAACCCTATGAATCACCCCTGAGCCCAAGCGAGCCAAATCCAGTGAATAATTGAGTAACAGCAGAAGCAATAGAAACAGCAGCTACACGCAGCACATCGATTACCCGGTCCTTTGACCGCCATCTGGAGACGGGGCCGCTGGTGGATGGCCCGGCCGCGGCGGCCGTCGTCGATCCCCTCGTGGCGCTGCTCGCACAGCACCACCACCTGGGGCAGGTACGCCACGGGCGCCGGCTTCTCCACATCGGCGGCCTCAAGCCCATTCCTGGACTTGGGCCCGTTCACAACGGGGAGGTCATCCGGGATGTGGCTGTGGTGGTGATTCGGCAGCGGCAGCGGCACCGGCACTGGCGAGGACGACGAGTGGCCGAGCCTGGACGGCATAACATCTCCCACTGCCATCGATGCTTGCTGCCTCAACTTCTCTTCCCTCCACCTCCTCCTCACCCCGCAGCCATCCCGAGGTCGCCGAGCTTACATCGATCGAATCCGCACGGTGCGACGAATCCGGCGGGGGAAGCCAGGCCCGTGGAGGGAGGGGTTTAGGCTCTCCGCACTGGGATCTCTATCCCACTCTCTATGCGTTTTACAGATCGGTTTTACAGAAAAAAAAGCCCGCAGCGGGGTGCGGTATCCCGCGCGGTAAATTCCAGAGTCGGCCTCCGCACGCTACTTCCAGCGCAGGTGCAGAGCTGCGGTATCGGCTGACGCGGCGTCGGGCCCGTGCGGGTGCGCGTCATGGAACCGCCGTGGGGCTGCTGGCGCCGCCGCCCACCGCTGTGCCCGGCCTCCGTAGACTGCCGCTCGGGGTGCCCACCCGCCTGCCCTGCCGCGCCTCGCCTCCGCAAGGCCGCCGCCGGGGACGGGGCCACGCCGCGCGCCGCCGCCCCGTTCCGCCGCGCCGTGCGCAGGACACCCGGTGCGGGGCCGCCCCGCCACGGCCGTTCCACGGCGGCGAGCTCCGGGCGAGG
>Ga0182199_1000025_pt1 | contig 10311 bp, 9 predicted proteins | sample G5R1MG_14_FD_128396 | JGI IMG/M metagenome (GOLD analysis project Ga0182199, IMG submission 128396) | Switchgrass phyllosphere microbial communities from Michigan, USA - G5R2_NF_12SEP2016_LD1 MG | ecosystem: Host-associated > Plants > Phyllosphere > Phylloplane/Leaf | place: USA: Michigan...
GTCAAAATTATTATAGACTTAAAAAATAATTGGGGAATTTTTTCTTGTTTTACTACCCCTTCTGGCTTTTAATTAATTTGGGGTAAAAAATCTGGTAATATGGGGGGGGGGGGGGGGGGGGGTTCCAATTCCTGCATGCAATTTTTAGAGGGTGTAAAAGGGATATGTGGGGTTTTATTCCCTTTCAGATAAAGTTTTATATGCAATAAAGGTATTCTGGGAAGATTCAAAAACCTCAAAAACAACCTTCAAAGTGCCATAATCCTCTGAAATGATATTTGGTGGAAAGAAACCCTCCAAATTGATTTGAGAAATTTTGGGTGGCAATACCACTTCCAAAGCAGTTTTGAGGAGGATGTGGAGAATTTCCAACTCTTGTAATATAAAAATGGTGGGATTATAAACCACTTGCAGAGGCTTAATTTTTTGAATTCTATTCCTTCAGTTTTCATATTTATCACTTGAGCAGTTATTCATTATTCCCTGAATAGGGCATAAATCAGACCCCTCCCTATATACCAAAGAGATCATCTAGTCTGCTCATTCAATGATATTATGACTCAAAAGCTTGTTTAACACATTCAAGTCAACTCATATTATGTACGTACTCAGAATTATATTTCATTCAGATTATTGGTATATGCTTTGATTGTTTGCAGAAGCACATTTTACCCATTTCTGAGGACACATTAGTATCTTCTTATGAGGATTAAAAAATCTATCCCAAAATTTTTCTCATTGAAATCGCCCAAATCAAAAACTATCTTATCATTAGAATCAATTCATTTATTATCCTATTTTATACTATACAATTGAAAATTGAATTTGGAATCATGTTTTAGCATTAATTTTTGTGAATTTTACATAGATATCTAGGTATAAAACTTGGGGGAAATTTATCTGTTCAGTTAAAAATCAGGTTATTAAAAATCATCAATCACACCTATTTACAATCCCAAGATATAATCTGTATTGTCTATTCTTCCTATCAAGAAATTTAACTCTTCAATATTGTTATCATCTTACTAGTCCATTGTATTTATCATTATTATTAATTAAATTTGAGATTCAATTTAAGCTTTTTCAATTCATTCAGTAATAACTGCTCCCAACCAGTCAATTCTGCAACACACTTTGAATAATATTAGCAACTTTCTTGCCATGCACTTCACAAGATAGTTTCTAGCACCTTCAAATTTTACAATTTAATATTTTGATGTTGTGGTATCACACACCCTTTGTAGTTTCTGGAAATCATCTTTAAAATTTCCCTGCTAGAAGCTCTTTGAGGTGCTAGCAATCACCTCTGAGAATTTCAAAATTTATCTTGTGGAGTGTTAACAGTGGTATTAAAATTCAGCACTCATCCTTAAATCTGAATCAGTGAGGTAAAATTCAAGATCTTTAATGTTTAAATTGATAAATGTTAGTGGCTTGGTTAAACTGTCTGCACTAATTTAGTTTATCAAAAACTGATTCATGTTCAACTTATTCTTCAATACCAGCTATCTTAAGTATTTAAAAAAATGCTTTGTGTGCTCATTTAATTGGGTCTCTTTACTAATTGTTACATCTCCTGATATTTCATTTTCCAGAATTGGGGCCTTGATCTTGATTTTTAAACTGAGAAATATTTTTCTGAGCCAATGTAATTGTTTAGCACATTGATCAATATGATAAATTATTCTTTTTGTAGTTCGTTGGGTAAATGTAGGTTTTGTGTCTTGCTTCAGCTCAGCATTATCCTCTGCAGGAGGATTTTCAATAGTTAAGAGATCTTGTGGGACATGTCACACTTGAAGTTTCTGTTCCACAATGGGTATTCATTTTGATTGAAAATGCATATAGTATCATGAATCTTCAATGATAGTGCATGTCACTCTTAATTGTTATTCATATTAGATGGAGCTAGCAACCTTCATAGATAGTTTGTGATTAATAGTTCCAGGCATCTATCATGATTAAATCTTCCATGACATAGTGGTCAACATTGATAATTTCATGAACTATTCACAGGTTGGTGACTGAAAAATATTCAACTGAACCTGAATGCAAGAAATAAATAGTCATTAGTCCCTTGACAAACATGTTCATTTTTGGAAATTTTATGCTGTGAGATTGTAACATGGCTCTGTATTAGTAATAAGTTGAATTCAATTTGAATTTAGGTATCCAAGTGGCTGTTGTTATCTTTGTGTTTTGCACCAACTGATACCCTCACCAGAAATCATTACATAACTTTGTTGTTGACCTGCTTCTTTGAGCACAATCCATCTATAGTTTTTGATAGCATATAACCTCATCCTTCTCACAAATGCATCCTAAAATTAGTGGGACCAACTAGCTCGTCGCATTTTCACAGCAATTATGAAGTTGCTCAACGTCCATAAGGTAAATATCCAGATTCAGGTGAAGGTCTTTTGTCACAAAATTTTCCTTGCCACTTTGAAGTGCACTGTGAATGACATTGACAGCTACAGTCTTGGTACAAGGCCAGTGACTTTGAATGTCACCAGCAGGTAGTTTGACAATTCAGTAAACAAGGATGATGATAAGTGTTCAGAGTTCTCTTTTCTCATGCAAGTACACTTAATTGTACAATCAGTAGAATATATTTCACATGAAAACATTTAAATAATCTGGTGATACATTGCATTGATCTGAAATGAGACATAGCATTCTATAGGTATAGTCATTGAAGGTATTATCAGAAGTCAACATGAGATAAGATGTTTGACACAGAGATTTTAGGAGGTGGTGCATTCTTGGCCCGACGAGGGTAAAGCCATGGAATTGGACGACCAGAGGGAATCCAGCTTGTTATGAAATCGGCAACAATATGGTCGGCAAGTTGGCCCAGCGTCGGAAAACACTGGTCTCCATTTGAAGTCAATAGAGCGTGTAAGTGATTATAAAACCAAGCTTGAGTCTTGATCCAAACTGTCTCTTCTGGTAACTTGATGCCTATATCAGCATACGCGAGGGAGATTAGTTGATTACGATCGATACAAAAGAAGACTAACCCGACGACATACCTTGATCACTTGAAAGCTTTAACATGTGAATGAGCTGAGCAGAGGCAACAGAGTTGCATTCCAAAGAGGAAATCCTGGGGATCATGAGACCGCGGATGCCAAATGAAAGACAAAGAGCCAAAGGACGAAGGTCCATTTTACCAAGCTGTGGGTTGGGCTTCTTGAGTTCTACAATAGCAGTAATTACGGCTTTGAGAGCCTCGAAAAACGTTTCAATAAATTCGAAATCCACGTAGTCATTCAGTGGGTTGGAAGTTGGGCAGGACTGATCATGAGTTGCGGAATAGTGAAAAGCAGCCACGATAATGTGTGATAGTGTATGCAAGTTTTTAGGTGGTTTGTTAAGTTCACGGACAATTTTGACGATGTAGCGACTAGACGTCTTGAGCGACATGAATTCACTGCCTACAAGAAGGGCCTTAGCCATCTGGTTGTGATCAATCATTGGAAGTGTCTTCATGTGACTAGTGTCGTTCGCCAGAATGATAGGACCTACGGCATCAAGAGACCCGCGTGAGTTGAATGATTTGTTGAATCTCACGAATAAAGGAAAACACACAATTTTGCTGAACAAGTGAAAGCCATGATGCTGGGGAGAATCCAAAAGCGTAGAATGCGTGATTAGATAGCTGTGGCCGCAATCCTTGCAGGGAAGGTCTTTGGGAAGCCGGGATCAGTTGTTTGATATGATGTAATAGTTGAATGATTTGCGAGCTCGATAAACGTCGGGAGTAGCTATCCAAAATAGGGGAAGCTTCGGGAAGGAAGATCGATGTCTGAGGGTCTTCCTCAGATTTGGGAACCTTTCGGCCGCCGGAAAGAGGTTGATCGGGCTCAGGTTTTGCCCTTGTTGGGGACTTGGGACGACAAACTTTGCCAGTAAAGAGGTTAGTTCACTGCAGTCGGAAAGAAAGGCTGAAGGGAAGCTTACTGGTCTTGGTGAGCGATCGGATTGCACCAGAGATCGCAGGCGTGACGCTGCGTCTGCCAGCTGAAGGTGCGCGCGCCTGAGGCTTTGTTCGAGTGGATGTGAGTTTTGCGATGTCCACGGTTAGTGAAGAAGTTGCTGGTTGATCCTCAATTTTGCGTTTGGGAGCGCCCGAGGTAACATTTGGGGTTTCACGAAAATCCGGAGTAAAGATCGCAGGCGTGACGCTGCGTCTGCCAGCTGAAGGTGCGCGCGCCTGAGGCTTTATTCGACTGGATGTGGGTTTTGCGATGTCCATGGTTAGTGAACAAGTTGCTGGTTGATCCTCAATTTTGCGTTGAGGGGCATGCGAAATAGCATTTGGGGTTTTACGACGATCCGGAGTGATCGATTGCTGCCTACCATCGTAGTTTTCCGCAGAGCATCCAGCGGCAGAATCATCTGCAAGAGAAACTGGCTTAGATGGTGTCAACAATTGGAAAGAACCGGGAAAAATTCAAGAGAGAAGTCGAAGAGAATGTCTGACCACAGCTTTTCCTGTTTTTTTGCGTCGTTTTGCGGCCATGGTATTCCGGTGAACCGAGTACTTCAAGTTGTTCAGGTTGGTGCGATGTAAGGTCGTAAGTCAAATACTTGGCCGGCCTGCGTTGTTCATTCCTTCTGGCGGGGCGTTCGGACTTTACGCTAGTTCGGGATTCAACCGAGCAAACGGATGAAGTCGAGCTACATCGACTCCTTTGACCACAACAGTTGGGGCCCGAACATTGATGCCGAGAGTTATTATAGGCAGGACAAAAGCTGCGCAAAGGGTACCGATCCTGTGAGTGGCTTCTTAGACTATAGGTCATTGTAGGCAGCGTTGCAACATATGCTAAGACGAGAATTGAGACTGCGAGTTTTGGAATTTGGTGTTGGCAGGTGCTGATGAATACTGGAGCTGACCAGTAACAGTCTAGCACCTGTTAGCCCTTGTATCTAAGTTAGAATCTCCTTCCTAGCATGTGACATGGAGTAATCACCAGCAAGTACCTTGTATCTAAAGTAGAATCTCCTCCCTAGCATGTGACACGGAGTAATCACCGGCAAGTAGTTCCCATGCAAATTTACCATGTGGTGATACCAAGCAAGCCAGTAGTTGAGTTATATAATGACCCTATTTCACCCTCTGACATGCTAGTATGTAGTGGACCCTTGTGATGGGTAAAGCACTACATCATAGCAGATATCAGAGCGTATTGAAGCTACAAATACTTCACGCTGTCACGTGCTGGCTCGTAGTGAGCCCTATTGGTGAAGTGCTACATCTTATTTGATGAACCAATTTAACTCTCACATACTAGCATGTAGTGATCCCTGGAAACCCACCTAGTCTGTTTGGGTGAAACGGGTCAGGAGCTACACTCTATGATAATATGACCGTTGTGCTGGCACATGCTAGCATGGAATGAGCCACTGAGATGGGTAAAGCTCTACATTCTAGTGGGTGTCAGTGTATTGCTCAATCACTCCACTCACTCCGTCACATGCTGGGAAGTAGTGAGCCCTTGGGGGAAAGCGCTACACGTCAGCATGTGCAAGTGCGTCGTGAGCAGTATGCGCGGGTGAAGCACTACACTATAACAGGTGCCAGCGCATGGTTGTGGTTAGCAGCTGCCAAACCGTAGTGGCTTGTCTGTACTGGCGGAGCGCTACATTCTAGCAGATACTAGAGCGTAGTGATGGTTGATTCCACTTCACCCTGTAACATGTTAGCATGTAGTTTGCCTTTTAGGGGGAGTACTACACATCAGCACGTGCCAGAGCATAGTGCTTTGTCTTTATTGGCGGAGCGATATATTACAGCAGGTGCTAGATCATTGTGCTGGCTCAACTCCCTTTGCCCTGTCACCTGCTGGCATGCGCTGATGGACCTCATGATCAAGTATTGCAACGGCGCATGTGCCAGAGCGTAGTGGCCAGGTTATCTTGTTGGAACGCTACACTATAGCAGGTGCAAGATTGTAGGGCTGCTGACATCCACTTCACCATGTTACATGCTAGCATGTAGTGTGCCTTTTTGGGGGAGTGCTACCTCTCAGCATATGCAAGAGCGTAGTGGTTTATGTGGACCGGCGGAGCGCTACACTCTAGGACATGCTAGAGAATAGTGGTAGTACGACTCGCTTCGCTCTATCACATGCTGGCATGCACTGATGTACCTCATCACCGAGTGTTATGAGAGCGCATGTGCCAGAGCGTAGTGGCCAGGTTACTTTGTTGGAGCGATAGCAGGTGCAAAAGGGTAGGGCTGGTGACAGCCGCGTCACCATGTCATATGCTGACATGTAGTAGTGTGCCTTTTGGGGGGGTGCTACATCGCAGCATATGCTAGAGCGTAGAGATCTGTCTGTGCTGGCGGAGCGCTACATTCTAACAGGTGCTACAGCGTAGTGGTACTTCAACCCGCTTCACCCTGTCACATGCTGGAATGAATCATTTTGGTGGAGCACTTCATCTCAACATGAGCCAGAGCGTAGATGCTGCTGGCATGTAGTCGGCCCTGGGTAAAGTACATCTCGGCAAGTGTCAAAACGGAGTAGATAATCACCACACTCACCCTGTCTCATGCTGACATGTAGTCGGCCTTACTTCACCCTCTCTTGTAACTCTGGGAAGTCACGGCTCTACATCCTGGCAGGTGCTGAAATATATCTTGAGCACACGCTAGGCACCTTCGAACGATATACAGAAAAATCAATCACCAGCCAAAAATACCGGTTCTGTACAACTGACAGGTGTTAAACTTAAAACTATGGTAGCCACACGGAGGACCCGTCGGCATCGTCCAAGACCAGATCCCCTCTCAAGCACAATCACCAGAACCAAGCAACATCGTGAAGCTTCTCTTACCCCAAATGCCGATCTTGATAAAAATAAACATGATACTCCTCGTCCCGACCCGCATCGCGTCCCCCCACCTTTGTTCAACCCCGAAAGTCCCATGACTCTCCTTCACAATGTGAAACAACTTATCGAGGCTGACGACATTCCACGTGATGAGCTACTTTGTTCTCTGGATAAGTTGAAGTGCTCCCTCGCAGGTACATATTCCATTCTTTAATTTTGTTTCTGCTGGTGTTGCGCTCTTCGAACAAAGATTCTTACTTCACTTGACTTCGCCTTTCATTAGTCATCGGGCAGCACAGGGGTAATGTCTCTCATCAACAAGAGAACACACACTCGGGATCGGAGATCGCCCCTCGCCGTCCCCTCTTTTCTGCCCAAGCCCTATACCAATACGCGCGAGTTTTAACCGATGACCAAATGCAACAGATGCTCGACAACATTCGATTTCTGCTGCCGTTTACCATCTCAGACCTCCCGCAAGAGAGACTGGAGACTGCGCGCCCCCCGTCAATTGCCTTCGAGTCGACGGGAAGAATTCTGACTGATTGGCTTGACATCACACAACGGAAATGTAACCACTTTCCCTCTGCCCTCGTATTTGTTATTATTCGGTTTTCGTTATTTATCTTGTTTTTGGACCTTCCCCTTGCCAGGCCCTCAGTTGTACCTTTTACCAAATCGTCATATCTTCGACAATTCGGTGATTTGCCGACAATCCCTGGATATGCCCCGTGACCAATTATCCCCGGAGATACCCTGGGCGGAAAAGCTGTTCATCCGGTTTGCCGGTGCCTTTCAAAGTCATCGGCCTTCTGCCAAGACGGCCACTGCACATATCATTCACGGAGCACTTCACCTTGCTAGCCGAATCGATATGGAAACAGATGAATTGATCAGAGATCCTCGCCGGAATCCGGATGTTGATCTTACTGACTTCGAAGTATTTCGTGGTTGCTGTGAAAACGTGACGACCGCGATTACCAACCTGCGTGGCCTCTCCAGGACGAAAGAAGTCTCGTTTGCTCCACTTAGTTGCTTTTTAGCTTCCGGCATTCGCGGTGTTCTGTTTGGCCCTGTGCAGGCCCGTTACTGCCCTCCATCTGGTGCTGCTCAAATGGTACACCTTGTTAAGATGTTGGTTGATGAGGGTAAGCTGTTACATCTTCCTCGTATTTCCTTTTTATTCTATTTCTGTTTGCTGGCGATGCTGATATTCCTGTTATCAAAGGCTTGAGTCTCCCTGTTGAGAGCTTCTGGATCCACACGCAAGTCCTCATGCATGCCCGTATTGATGCAGCACTTCACGCAAGAAATCTGCTGGAACCTCTTTCTCCATCACAACTTGCTCGCGTGATTGCCCAGGATTTTTTGGAGGGATGGGGTGTTCTGCCTCAGCCGCCGCCCATCCCTTGGATTTACCCTCGAGGTCGCAAAGGGGCCCCGCAACCCAGCTGGAATATTGATAATATTTTTACTTGAATTGATTGTTGGTCTTACGTGGGCTACTGATTGAATTTCGTACATTGTGTAATACTGCAGTTCTAATAGAATGCCCAATTTCGTACTTCCTTAAAGCTGTAAAAATTTTCAGCCCTTTGAGGCACTCCATCTAAATCCATGTAATGTATCCAATCTGATAACAAGAATATTAGCAAACATCCCACAGCTGCCTTTTCAACTTTTGCATGATACAACCCTGCAAGTTTGAGTGAATTTCCAAATCGATACCTGCTCAACTGTGCAAATGTTTTAGCCTTGTGGAGGCACCCGCTAGTGAGTAGCTTTTTTCTTTTGAAAAAATATGTTTTCAACTCTCAAATTACACTCATACTTATTCTAATCTAATAACCTCCAAATTGGAAGATGCAAACAGCATGGGATACTTTTGGCTGAAGGTTTGGGGCCATTCCATGAATGCCCTGTGATCATACACACCACCCACTAGTGCCCGAAGGGATATATCAAAGCTTCAAGGAATTAACAACATGAGCATTGCATCAAGTTTTTGGGGCACTCATCATGTAATAAATGAGAAAAATAAGAATAGAAGCATTTCCTATTTAATTTGGTGGATTATGAAATGCTGAAATCTTATTGAATCAGGTTTTTTTCTTGCCAAATTCTAGGAAAATTAGAAAAATGGCCCACTGCTTCTTATTCACTTTGATAAGTGCTGCAATACTCCAACTTTGTGTGAATTCTCAGTTGGAAACTTAATCATCTCCCTGGATTGTTTGGCTGACTGAGATGTGATTGATTCTTTCTTATTAATCTTTTGCAGATTTGTGTCATTAGCTTTCAAATTGTTTATAAATTATTCAAAATCCAGGAATCAGAATGAAAATGCTGGGCTTAAACTTCCAAATTGTTTATAAATTATTCAAACTCAAGGAGTCAGAATGGAAATGCTTTGCTAAAAATTGGGAGCTGTTTATCCAAAACCTTTTTTTTTTCAGAGTATTGACTATAACACCCCACATAATCTGTCATGGAGTTCACCAAATGGCCTTGAATTCTAACAAAATGAATAAATTTATATTCCAGACCATTGGCAGGTAACCTGATTTTTAATTTATGGGGGTTTTGTGTTTCTATGAAATTAGGAAATTGAGATGAAAGCCTTACAGCTGTCCATAAAGATTTTTTCTCCTTGTAATTTTGAAAATAAAATTGAAATTTGCAACATTTAACTTCCTCAATGCGGTGAAAAATGTGGAATTCTATGGGCACTCATTCAAAATCAAAGAGAGGATGATGAATTTAATGAAGTGAAAAATTATCAAAGAAAGTGATGATTAATCTCACCACTGCATTCCTTCTGAATTGCTTTTACTTTCTATTGGCCTAGACATTGATTAACAAAATCAGACCCAAAATCAGAGCCTTTATTTTCACTCATTTTGAGTTAGAACCACAAAGCTTCTCATCATTGCAACTAGTCACACGTCATCCACTTAGCATTGAAAGACTTGGTCAAGATTGTAGGAATTTAATACCTCTAAATATATTTCAGGACACAATCCAAGGGCAATTTCATTTTACTGGAATACAAAATAACAAATTGTGAAATGATGGTGCCAATTGTTTAGCAAGGAAAAAAAAATAGGTGTGCCTTTAATTTGGTGTGTCATGTGTTTTTGATAATGTTCCACATATGCATTTTGTGTTAATGAATATGATTATTGCATGTCACTATCAATCTTGGAGAATATTCTGCCATACCCTAATAATGAAGATTAATATTTTCATGCACTGTTAATAAAGAGTGATAGTTAGATGCAACATTAATAATGATCAATAGTACATGGCACTATCAATTACAATCAATAATGCATGACACTTCCAAAGTGAATAGAAAAATTCATCTTCACTGAAAATTCCATTTTTATAGTGCCTTACCCTATCAATTGTGATCAAAAGCACAATTCAATATTGGTTGAGATGAATTAATGTAAATTGAAA
>Ga0182199_1000029_pt1 | contig 9366 bp, 6 predicted proteins | sample G5R1MG_14_FD_128396 | JGI IMG/M metagenome (GOLD analysis project Ga0182199, IMG submission 128396) | Switchgrass phyllosphere microbial communities from Michigan, USA - G5R2_NF_12SEP2016_LD1 MG | ecosystem: Host-associated > Plants > Phyllosphere > Phylloplane/Leaf | place: USA: Michigan...
GACGCGTGCAAGGGCGCGGCTCCTGCTCGAGCGCCCAGGGCAGCAGCCAGCTGGGGCGCCGCGAGTTGCTGGTGCTGCTGCGGCTCAGGGAAGCAGCCAGCAGGGGAGATGCAGTTCCACGCGCCAGCAGGGGGCCACGGAGGCGGAGGGCTCGGGCGCACGTCGTGGAAGGCGGGCGGTGCCTGCTGCGGTGTGAGCCCGCACAGGCCCGGGCGCGCACGGAAGGCGGGCGGCGCCTGCTGCGGCGTGAGCCCGCGCAGCAGCGACGAAGGCGCGGGCGGGCTGCCGGGGAGGGCAGGCCAGAGGGCGGCGGCGGCGGTGGTGGTTGCGCCCCCCGCGCCCGCGCCCTGGGTGGCGACAGCGGCAGCCGGGGGGGGAGCACCAGGGAGCGCCCTGGATCTGGTGCCCGAAGCAGAGGAAATCCCGGCGGCAGCAGCGCCCGAAGCAGAGGAAGAGAGGGGAGGGGAGGAGAGGGAAGGGAGGGGAGGAAGGGGTGGCTCCGGCGGCCGGCCATCTCGCCGGCGGCGGCGGCGGCGGAGGGTGGAGAGAGAAACCTAGGCTATTGATACCATTTAGGAGAGAATAATTAGATGTATTCCTCCAAACCCTAGAATGGTGGGATATATAGATCCTATACATGGGCCTCTATACATGGGCTCACATATACACCAAAAGATTGAAAGAATGATCCTAAGTTAAAACAAAAATACAGGTTGAAATAGCAATACAACGGTTCTAAGGGCTGAGCTGACATCAGGACAGCAGCTTATACACTTCTATCCAACTTCCTCCCTCCAGACTGGACCGGCAACAGCTCTTGGCCACAGTGACAAATGTTAAAGACAGTATGGGAATTCAGGATGCGTTGCAGCTTAAATTTTGAGCAAATATTTTTATTAAATTGTCCCCACACCATTTATTTATAGTGCTACAATCATATCTTATCCGAATTTGGGACTCTTAACTCTTGAAGACTTCATCTTTATTTACTCCCATCTCCAATTTGGAATAAAACTAGTATCCTATCTCCAACAACAGTACATATTCTTGGGCCTCTTTTAAATTGTATTTAGGTGTTCAATTTATCCTTCCAAATGTAGAATCTCATGAGATATAAATGGTCTAATCAACATCTAAATGTGAGTTCTCGCATAAGGGGAAAATGGGACATGTCTTCGTAAATTTGTGGTATACCTCATACAAAACCAGAAATACAAATATTGGTTCCTCATCAATATGGTTTGGCCAAGAGGACGAAGTATAGTGGGCCCATGGGCAATTTGAATAAATTTTCATTCAAATAAAACAATTGTGCAATTTATATTATTAATGGCATTTGTGTGTACTGTATAGCTATGGCTATCTGGCCCATTTGATCCATATGACCTATATCGCTTGTATATCCTCTGAAACACAAGAGGTATGGGCCATATGGGTCAAATAGGTAAGATTTGTGTGCCCTGTATACTCCAGATAGCAATAGCTATACAGTTCACACACACCCATACACTTAACATATATCAACATGAAATTAGAGAAAGATTTTCATACTTGAGAGGATTTGCCAGAACTCTTTGCCCGATAGTGACAAAACTGGTCTCTTGATTGGACATAAACCAAGCCAATGATGAAACACTAATACAGAAACACATCAATGTTATTAGCAATACATAGTTTGGGTACATTTGGCATGAACAAGGCATAATTAAACAAATATTTAGGTATATGGGCATACCTTCCAGTAAATATGTGCTCACGTAGGCCTAATATAGTGGGTTTCCTCTTCCCATATTTTCTACTCTCAAACTCCGCCAGCACATTTCTCATTTTAAATGCCTCTTCAATATAATTATCCTATGAGTAAAGTAAAATGAGTAATGCGCACTTTAATACAATGTGTAAAATCAGAGTTCAAAACCAAACCTGATTCATATCAATGGCTTGGAGTGCTTCTCCCCTAGTGAAGATTATGGCGTGATTTTGGTTTTCAGGTTTCCCCTCTCCAATATCTGTTAGTTTGCCGGGAAGCTTTATGCGGTAAATTTCCTAAAACAAAATTTACAGCGCCAGCATGAAAACAGAATAAGATTTAATCATATGTACACAAAAAATAACAGGATGTTGCTAAACCTGAGCATTTAGTTGCATAAATCGGTGCACAATAAACTACTTATTACAAATATGACACTATAAACTTCAGAGAGAAGTGTGGATTTAGTAAAAGATGCTTTTGTAGGTGCAACCTTAAGAAAGCATTATTCGTATGACACAGTCAACTTTTCTATATCACTATATAACTTCATGTGTTATGCAGAGGTAAGTGAAATCTTCCAATTCTACTCGACAAGTACCTCATCATACTTTTCACCACCTTTGACAAGAACAGAATAATATGTCTTCTCAGTTGTCCCATTTCCAGTTGGAGCTTCTACCTCATCAATGTAAGCAACACGTAGTGATGGGTTCCTGTGTAATTTACAAGTCAGATGGGTTGGAGCAAGCTTACTATGTAATTACATAACCTTTGGTGCCTGGCCGGCGCTAGAAAGCTGCATGGCCTGGGCTTATTTGGCTTAATCTAGTCAGCTAGGTCAAAGTTTTGGTCATGCTCTTAATTGTTTCATAGGCTAGCTATTCATCTTTTGAACCTATCTCTGATATTTGGTCCCCATATGTGAGATGGGAGTTGTATGTGGACTATTATTCTCTCTCTAATGCAATGAAGCGCAGCTCTCCTGTGTTATCAAAAAAAAAACTATGTAATTACAGGGCATTTAGCTTCTGTACATTATCATGAGATTGAGGATATTCACATAGCAGCTTTTGTCTTTTAGATCCTTGGACGTCTTTTGCATGCCATAGACTTGACACGAGACAACATAGGTGAATTTGATATCAGCAATAGCTTGTGCCATTTCAATACTAGACTGCAACTCTTGATAGGATTCAATCGATCTGTCTCGGCCAAATTTAGCTGCAAAAACCAACGTGGAATGAAAACATATAAAGGTAGACACAGATTGGAAAAAATAAAGATATAAAGATAGACACATTAATTTTACCAGGATCTTTTGTATCTTGAAGGCATTGAATTTCAAGTGCCTTCCTGTAGTACATCATTCCTCTCACTAGCAAAGTAAAGGCAAACAGTTAGAGAAAATGTTATATGTTCAGAAGCCACAGGATCGCGCTTATGATTTTACCTGTTCTGGTGAGCGTTTGACCCCTATAAGATGCCCAATGACAGATGTCCTCCATCCTTTCTTTAAGTTCTTCTTCATCCTTCAGTTTAAAATCTATCCGCTGAAGGAAGTTCCTAAATTCATCTATGGAGATACAAGAGTCATAGTGAGTCATTTTCTGACAGCAGAAATAGCTAGATCAGTTTTAGGTCTGTCATCTGCAAAATACCTGGATATATTTTCCATAGATAGAACAGTATTGATATACCATCCTCATTCTTTTTATGAAGATCTTCTTCGGAAAAGAGCACCTCCTCTTTAAAGTATGGAGTTAAAACACTGATGCAAAATCAGAAAGTCAATTAAACAACTATCATAAATAAGAACTTATAATCAAATGCTCATGTCAAGGCATGTTCTGACAAAAATATGCTAATGTGAAAGCCATTGCTGACTTCAGAAAACAGTTTCAAACTGAGTGCCAAGAAGGTGAAGAGCCGTGAAATGGTGCCAACACAAATTGATGCAGCAAAAGAGATAGGGTGAGCGAGCTAGGTTGACCACCTGAAGGACATCATGCTACGAACAGGTGGTGCCCTTGGCATTTTCATAAAAAGTGAGTTTGCAAAAAAGGTGATCCTACGCCGAGCTTCCAAGTTTGTTGGTACATATATAGCAGATTCCTTTGTTGTCAACAACAATTGAAGCCTAATACACTGTTAACACAAACTGTCACCATATAATATACTGCTCCAAAATATGTAAACAATTTTGCTAAAAAGTGTAACTACAGAAACAGATTTCTTGAACGGAACCACAACCTTCTCTCTCCAAGCAATATGCTTCAATGAGTCCAGATTTAAATTTGCAAATAGTTGTTTTTCACCTTCGTCCTTCAAGATACTGCAAGATTCGAGAGAGAGAGAGAGAGAGAGAGAGAGAGAGAGAGAGAGAGAGAGAGAGAGAGGGGAGAGAGAGAGAGAGAGAGAGAGAGATCAGATATTATCTATGAATGAGTCTGCCCATTTCAACATACATCTTACCCTTGTCCATTTTTCATAATGTCCTGCGTGATAATTTCCATTATATCTTGCAACAGATTGGCGATCTGCGTATTTTTCTTTACAGGATCATTCTCATCATAATCCTTCTGCAAATGGAACAAACCAATTTTTTGGAATTGTAAAAAGAGCATGTGGTGCAGAAAAGATATTTATCTTTTTAAAAAGGAAAAAGAGTAGGGAGTACTAGTATAGTGGTACCAGTAGATTTAGCAGCTTATCAAACTTAGCACTTAGCTGAGGAAGCTCATCCAATCGGAATTCTCTCACGAGTGATTTACGTTCCATGCTATCTTTAATGCTTTCACGTATTCTATCAACAACTCTGTACCACAATGCAATGCAATATCAACTAAACTAGCTGGCCACAAATTATACAGCAAAACATCAGCCCAGGGGAACAAAGAAAAGATGGCTTACTTCTTATCACTTTGTTCTACTATAATGCTGTAAAGGATATCCAATAATGTCTCATAGCATTCTATTACAGCATATTCAGTATAAGGATCCTGCTTTATCCTCTTCATCAATTCTTCATCCTTTTTCTTGACACTCTTTGCCATGTCAAGTGCAATTGGAATCTAAATAAAAAAAATACCTTAGTAATGAGCACAATAGAATTCCCACATGGTTATATTGCAGTTCAGTAGTGCATAATGTGTTTACCTTACTTGCGAGAAGGAAAGGAGGCCACTGGAAAACACTTGTGTCACCGCCAGATGATGGAACAATCAATAGATTTTTCTCCCTGCGAAACAAAGGAGATACATCGTTTTATGGTGTGGCACAAGTCAATATATAAAATAAAGAAAAGTTTAACACCAATCGTGACCTATTGCTTAGTAAGTCCTCCCGTAAAGAATTAATAAATGCATTCCATATGTCAGCAAATTTATCGGGTGGGGTCTTGTCCTCCTGGTGGAAAAGGTTCATTAAATCCACTATTAAATCATTAAAACAACGGTGTAAAAAAGATGGGTACAAAAAAATTAGCACCAGACCTCTTCTTGTTTAAAATGACTGCCATGATAGGGTACAAGTTTTTTGCCAAATGCTCTTGGAATTGCCTCGAATCTTGATCTTAACATCCCAAGGGTTCGGATCTTAATGGTAAATAATTTGCAAATACTAAAATCAGTAAATATAGAATGCTACTCAAAAGGTACACTTAGTCTCCATCTACCAACCTCACCCAAGCGGCTGAAGGCACCATTTACTCCACCACATATTGTGGAGAAAATGGCATACCATATTTGTGTGTCCATGAAGTATACCTGTATGAAAATTTAAGTTAGGGGGGATTTTTTAAAAATAAAAAGCTACCACAAAAGCTCATAATGTATATACCATGACAATTGGAGCCCATACAGTAGTCACAACACCTAAATTATGCTGCACTGTGAAAATTAAGCATCTTGTCAGTGTCATAAACATCATGCATAGGAATTACATATAATTATACTACAATATCAAAAAAAATCTTACAATTTGGGAAGAACTCATGCCATTCATAAGGTGGCCTTTCCAGTGACATGATTATCCTGGTAGGCTCAACTAGAGGAGAAATCTGCCAATTGTGAATGGACATTGAAAATTTCAGTAATACTTGCATGCTCAAGGATAAACATAATTAATAAGTCTCTTAAGTAAAAAAAAGAATAACAAAATAACATTTTGTAGAAAACTGTTGAAGTGTAGCAATGTAGTCTAATGGCAAAGGACATTTAATACGACAAAGTTGAAGTTACTGTCTTTGTGGTTTTAACGCCAAGATATTGTAAGCAACATGCTACCCAGAGTACTAAAGGATAACATTTGCATACCAACCTCAACATAAAAACTGAAGGCGAGCTTGCATATAAGCAATAGAATCCAGAAGGTCGTGTACCTAGTTTTATATACAATAATTAGTATCTGATAGAGATGATAAGATGGAAATAATAAGTGACAAGAAAATGTAACTCTTAATTAAGAAGTGAGCAAGTGTCTTCATACATGCCGCGGGCAACATATAACTTTGGCTGATTAGAAAATAAAATATGTAAGAAGTTATTTACGAACAATTCTGACAATAACTTAATGTGCATAAATCTAGTTAAATATAAAATCTTACCTGAGTCCACCACAAAAGAAACCTAATAACACGAGAATTTGAGCGCTCTAAGATTCCTCGAATTGGTAGAAATATGAAAAACAGGGCACTGAAGATGTTTGGTAGCATGTACAGGGCAACAGCATAATTATAAATTGATTCACTCTGCACATTTCGGATCCAACTGCTGAAGAACTTCACAAGGCCTGTGGGATTTTGAATGGAGCTTGTGTATGTTATTGGAAGAATTATCAACCAGGCAATGGCTACAACAAATTTCAGGAGACATCGTATCCTTTGTGAGCACTCCAGGCTCCTCCAAGCCTTCCAGTTGAGAATTATCTCTAGCATGGCTGAAAAGGTTTAGAAGACCAAATTCAGAAATTTTGTTGTATTTGAAACAAGCACTGGAGCAGCACTGGATTGTATAAAGACTCCACATACAAGTTGAAATTAAGAAAAGATTTGCTCAAAATATGCAGTATGAGAAGTAAAATAAAATGCAGATCGCTGATGAGTCCCAAAGTAATTTTTTACCCTGAAGGAAGTTCAGGAATGCTGCCGTTATGAAGATTGTTGACACATTTCTGAAAACATCTGCTTCAAATATAGAAGAAAGTAATCCAGAAGGGCTCCAGGCAATAATTACCATTGCCTGAAACAAAAGAAACAAATTATGTGGCACACACTAGAAAATGTACAATCTTCTGTGCAGGGACAAAGGCCACCATTTATACCTGGAAAGACAATATAAAGAAGGCCCACATCCGATCAAAACTTCTGAATAGGTGCAAAAATGTACGCACTTCAACAAAATTTGTTTTTGACGCCCTTCTTCTGCGGATCGCATGATCATGTTGCTGCGCAAACATCTAAGTTAGTTCCATCATAATACAAGGTATACTTAAGCTGGTCAAATTTCCTTCCGCAACATGCATATGAACTTATGAACAATTAATTGCAAATTAATCTATGTTTCTCTTTGCCCCACATCAAAGTTACACATATTTTGAGGAGTTTATACCACCAGTAAGAAGCAATTTCTATATGACATCAGATAGCGTGAAGCTACAATAACAACAATGCCAAAGAAGGGACTCATTATTAAAAAAGTGTGCTGTTTTGCATGGCATTTGATTCGTTTCAAATACAAGTAATCAAATCATCAAAACTAGGCATATAAATCACTTGATATGGCATCCTTTAAAAATATTTGTGACTCTTAATCAAATATACTATTGTGATGATTTTGTCAGGTGGTCCATATCACTAGGAAACAAGTGAGCTGCTCAGTCTCCCTCCTAGAAAACAAAGTGGGATGTTCAGGGCCAAACTGGCATACACAATTGCATCGACGTGGAGTTGCAAAATCCACAGAACTTGCAGGTAGCCAACTAGCCATGAGGCTAGCCAGGGCTCATGAGAGGTGCCTGAATGGACACAGCATTACTTGAAGCATAACTCAAGGGTGAGCTGTCTTGTGAGGGGAGAAATGCAATGGCCTCAAGAGCCCTAAATGACTATACCCAGCAAATTTTTTATTTTTAATTAATTATTGTTAGTATCTTTATTGTCTTTCCAGGCCTTAATTATTTGAGATAAGGCTAGATATGATTAGATTTGCATCTATTGTTTAGTTAAGGTTGCTAGGCCCTATCTCTATGGAAACCATTGTGATCAATTAAGCAAAGATTCGATCACAGAGGCCCCCTTATGTTTCCCTTCCCATCTGTATCCATCTACGCTCCCTATACTGCAGGCTGCTTGTCTTCATGTTGCTAACCAATCAAATCCATTTCTCTATCCATTCCGTACTTACCCTCTGCAAGAAGCTGATCCATAACACGACAAGTGAGGGGATCCATGCTACAGGTATTCATATGATTCAACTACTCCATAGTGAAATTTGTATCTGTTTAGAAACTTCTGTATTATTGATCTGATCCTTCGAGTGAATATTAGATATATCTGTAGAGATGCTTAGTTGCTACAGTTCATAAGCTAAACCAAACAATGCAGTTAACTAGCAGCACAACTCATGTAAAAATGTTTTGGACCAGATTATTATGAACAGATGAATTTCAGCTTTGTGGAATGTGATTATGTGACATACAGTCATTCTAGAAGCCACTAGCCTTCCCTAAACTCTACATGGGACAAACCATTTAATGGTTAGAGTAGATGATGTGTGGAATGTCGATTATATTTCTTGAACCTGATGTTAAATCATGCGTTGAAAACAGAATTAACCAGTCATTTCTATGCCAAACTACTACCAATACATGAATGAATAACCTCAGTTTCATTCTTGGTTCTGGAAGGCTCCGCGAAAAAGTCAGCTGTTGGATCCATTGGCCATCCAAGTTTTTTGAAGCATTTTCTCGACCTGAAAATGTGGAGGCTCGTCACAAAAGGGAAAGCAACAAAGTTTGTTTGCCTTTTTTTTCAAAACTTTATAATGAGCCCTCCTTTCCATATTATATGTCCCAATTTCTTTGATGTGTTTCAATAAAACATAAGGCTCTTATGAAAATGGAGCATTTAGTGCAGTATTTTCCTATATATGCCCTATCAATGATAGGGTGGCAGAACGTACTTCTCTCCATCCTTTCGACTTCCCCCACTTGAGAATTATCAGATGAAGAGATTAATAATAGAAGAGGTCTTTGGCACGGTGACATGCTCTCGCCAATGCTTTTTATTCAGGTGAAGGATGTTCTAAACCTGCTAGAAAACCAGGCGGACACAGCTGGTGATTTACCAGTATTATCAGCACGAGACTGAAACACTAGGTCTCAATTTACGCAGATGACATGGTTCTCTTCCTTTGCCCATTGCCCACAGATCTGGTCATCACCGAGGAACTACTGCATCTCATTGGGATTGCCTCCATCGTAAAAACTAACTTTCTATAAATGCCAGTCATTCACTCCTATTAGATGTCAAAAAGATCTTGTAGACGCCTAAGAACATGCCCCTCGAGACAAAGGGTTTGCCTTGTATTTATCTCAAACTTCATTATCAGGGGAAA
>Ga0182199_1000030_pt1 | contig 9176 bp, 7 predicted proteins | sample G5R1MG_14_FD_128396 | JGI IMG/M metagenome (GOLD analysis project Ga0182199, IMG submission 128396) | Switchgrass phyllosphere microbial communities from Michigan, USA - G5R2_NF_12SEP2016_LD1 MG | ecosystem: Host-associated > Plants > Phyllosphere > Phylloplane/Leaf | place: USA: Michigan...
ACCCGCATCCTGCCCTTTTCCGAAAGCGTCGGCGGGCGTTACTCGCTGTGGTCGACGATCGGCTTCCCGGCGGCGATCGCGCTCGGCTGGGACCGGTTCGAGGAATTGCTGGAGGGGGCCGCGGAGATGGACCGGCATTTCCGCCTGTCCGCGCTGCACGAGAATGCGCCGGCGATCGCGGCATTCGCCGATCTCTACTACACCCAGGTTCGCGGCGCGGAGACGCGTGCGCCCTTCGCCTATGACCAGCGGCTGCGCCTGCTGCCCAGCTATCTCCAGCAGCTGGAGATGGAATCGAACGGCAAGGGCGTGACCGTCGACGGCCAGCCGGTCGGCCGCCCGACCGCCGCCATCACCTGGGGCGGGGTCGGCACCGATGCGCAGCATGCGGTGTTCCAGCTGCTCCACCAGGGCACGCATCTGGTCCCGGTCGAGTTCCTGGCGGTGATCGAGGCGGGCGATTCGCTCGCTCCCGACCATCATCGCCAGCTCCTGCTCAACGCCTTCGCGCAGGGCGCGGCGCTGATGAAGGGCAAGCAGGTCGACGATCCGGCGCGCAGCTATTCGGGCGACCGGCCGTCCTCGACGCTGCTGCTCGACGATCTGGACGCGCGGACGCTGGGCGCGCTGATCGCCTTTTACGAGCATCGCGTGTTCGTGAACGGCGTGCTGCTCGGCATCAACAGCTTCGACCAGTTCGGCGTCGAGCTGGGCAAGGAAATGGCCAAGGCGGCGGACAAGGGCGGCCAGGACTTCGACCCCTCCACCACCGACCTGATCCGCCGCGCCGGGCTGGAAGGGTAAGACTGGTTCGTTCCCCCGACTGTTCCCCGGCCTTCGCCGGGGAACAGTCGGGAGGAAAGCCTTGCCCCCGACCCGCCCCCGCGCCATCTCGACGGGCATAAGCGGAGATGACGATGGCGGATTTCGATTACGACCTGTTCGTGCTGGGCGCCGGGTCCGGCGGCACGCGGGCCAGCCGGGTCGCGGCGGCGCATGGCGCGCGCGTCGCGGTGGCGGAGGAATTCCGCGTCGGCGGCACCTGCGTGATCCGCGGCTGCGTGCCCAAGAAGCTGCTCGTCTATGGCGCGCATTTCGCCGAGGATCTGCGCGACGCGGCGCATTTCGGCTGGGACGTGCCGACCCCCTGCGCCTTTTCCTGGACGCGGCTGCGCGACAATGTGCTGCGCGAGGTCGACCGGATCGAGGGCGCCTATACCCAGACGCTGAACAGCAAGGGCGTGACCATCCTGCCGCAGCGCGCGGTGGTGGTCGGGCCGAACCGCGTCCGGCTGGCCGATGGCAGCGAGGTGACGGCGGAGCGCATCCTGGTCGCGGTCGGCGCGCATCCGGCGATCCCCGAATGCCCCGGCCACGAACATGGCATCACCTCCAACGAGGTGTTCCACCTGGACGCATTGCCGCGCCGCATCCTGATCGCGGGCGGCGGCTATATCGCCAATGAATTCGCCGGCATCTTCAACCAGCTGGGGTCGCAGGTCATCCTGGCCAACCGGTCGAACGACATCCTGCGCGGCTACGACCAGCAGATCCGCGACCGGTTGCTCCAGATCGCGATGACCAAGGGCATCGACTTCCGGTTCAACGCGGCCTTCCACGGCATCGACAAGGGCGAGGATGGCTGCCTGACCGTGCATCTCGCCAATCACGACCCCGTGGTGGTCGACCAGGTGCTGTTCGCCACCGGCCGCCGCCCCAACACGCACGGATTGGGGCTGGAGAGCGCCGGTGTCGAACTGGACGAACTGGGCGCGGTGAAGGTGGATGAGGACAACCGTTCCACCTGTCCGTCGATCTTCGCGGTCGGCGACGTGACCAACCGCATCCAGTTGACCCCGGTGGCGATCCGCGAGGGCCAGGCCTTTGCCGACACCTTCTACGGCAACCAGCCGACGCGGGTGGATTATGGCTGCGTGCCCTCGGCGGTGTTCAGCCACCCGCCGATGGCCGGCGTCGGCCTGACCGAGGCGGAGGCGCGCCAGCAATTGGGGTCGGTGAAGGTCTATTCCTCCGACTTCCGCCCGATGAAGAACGTGCTGGCCGACCGTAACGAGCGCGCGCTCTACAAGATGGTGTGCGACGGCGTCACCGACCGGGTGGTCGGCATCCATATGATCGGCCCCGACGTGCCCGAGATCCTGCAGGCGGCGGCGGTCGCGGTGAAGGCGGGCCTGACCAAGGCGGATTTCGACGCCACGGTCGCGCTGCATCCATCAATGGCGGAGGAGCTGGTGCTGCTCAAGTAAAGCTGCGGTTGCGGCGGCCGGCGCAGAGCTGGGTTGCGTTTGGCGGGCGGGCGGCCTTCAATGGGCCTCCAGTTTCAGGAGACCGCCATGCGCCGTGCCGCCACCATCCTCGCTTCCCTTGCCGCGCTGGCCTTGCTGCCCGCCGCCGCCCCCGTGCAGGCGCCACGCGTCGGCATCGCCAGCCTGGAGCGGCTGCCCCAGCCCCTGCCGCTGCCCTATCATGCCGGCAGCGCCAAGGCGGCGGTGGCGCAGGCGCGGGCCCGCGCGATCAAGAGCCACAAGCGGTTGCTGATCGACCTGGGCGGCAATTGGTGCCTCGACTGCCGGCTGCTCGCGGGCGTGATGGAGCTGCCGCAGATGCGCCCCTTCGTGGCGAAGCATTTCGAGGTGGTGACGGTGGATGTCGGCCGGTTCGACCAGAATCTCGACATTCCGGCGCATTACGGCATCAAGGACCGGTTGAAGGGCGTGCCGGCGGTGCTGATCGTCGATCCGCGCAGCGACAAGCTGCTCAACGCCGGCCGCGAGACGGCGCTGGCGGACGCGCGCAGCCTGACTCCGCAGGCGCTCGCCGACTGGCTGGCGGGCTGGGCGGCCTGAGGGCGGTGGTCCATGCTCCGGCGATGACCGGAGCATGGACATCCAGGCATCAGCCTATCTGCTGCGACTGGGCGCCGCTGTCCGGTCGCGCCGGGCCCAGGATCGGCTTCTCACCCAGGGGCTCGTTGCGGAACACGGTGAATTCGCCGCGGCCGTCGATCGACGGTCCGCTCGTCCAGCGCCCCTCCGGCACCGATCCGTCGACCGAGGTCGCGTAGAAATTATAGTTGTTCTGCTGATCCTCCATCTCCTGCGGGAAGCTGTTGGGGACCGGTAGATTGGCGGATGGCCCGCCCAGTTCCTCCAGCACCGCCAGCCATTGCTCCTGGTGCATCGTGTCGCGCGCGATCATGTAGTGGAGCATCTTTTTCATGCCCTCGTCCTGGGTCGCGTTGAACAGGCGCACCGCCAGCACGCGGCCGGTGCTCTCCGCCGCGACGTTGCAGTACATGTCGGCGGCGATGTTGCCGCTGGCATAGATGTGGCTCATGTTGAACGGCACGCCGTCCGAATCGATCGGCATCGCCGCCAGTCCCGAGGACAGCAGGTTCTTGTGGATCATGCCCTCGACCGCGTGACGGGCGTTGCTGCCGCCCATCACCGCACCGACGATGCCGTCGGCCGCGCCCTGTTCCTGCAATCCGGTCGGCGCCTTGTCGAGGTTGAGGGCGACGGCGGTCGCCAGCATCTCGATATGACCGATCTCCTCGGTGGCGGTGTGCAGCAGCATGTCGCGATATTTCGGGTTGGGCGAACGATTGCCCCAAGCCTGGAAGAAATACTGCATGCAGACGCGGATCTCGCCCTCCACGCCGCCGATCGCCTGTTGCAGCAGCGTTGCAAAGGCGGGGTCGGGCTTGTCCACGCGGACGGGATACTGAAGTCGGCTGTCGTGATAATACATGGTGCGCTCCCGGGATGGCAGAACCCGGTCAACGCGCGGATGCCGATTGGATCAGGCGAAACTGCACCGACCCTGATGGAGATAAGTGAGTTTTTTCAATCGGTTGATCTTGCTCAATCAGCGCATTGCACGGCGGGTGCGCCAGCTCTGCCTTGCATCCTGGAATGGCTTGGTCATGATGCGCGCCGCTTTGGGGAACGGCTTTATGCGTGGACAGATATTGGGGGTGGACCGGCGGACGGGCGAGGGGCTGGTATCGGGCGACGATGGCCGGCGCTATACCTTCCGCCCCGACGACTGGGCGCATCAGGGCGAGCCGTCGGTCGGCGCCTATGTCGACTTCGACGCCGACCAGAACCAGGCGCGCAGCATCTTCCCGGTCCCTGCAGGGCCGCAGGCCGTGGCGCATCCGGCGGGCGGGGCGATGGCGGTGCCGGGCGGGTCGCTGACCGACCGCAACAAATATGTCGCGGCGATCCTGGCGTTCTTCTTCGGGACGCTCGGCATCCACCGCTTCTATCTGGGGCGGACGGGATCGGGGATCGCGATGCTGGTGCTGACCTGCACGATCGTCGGGCTGTTCGTGACGGGGTTGTGGGCGCTGATCGACAGCATCCGCTATCTGGTCATGTCCGATGCGGAGTTCGCGGCGCGCTATCCGCGCACGGTCTGAGGCTGTACGTCACGCGGCGGCGCGACGATCCCGCTCGATTGGCGATGGAGGGGAGGGCGGCCGCGCGGCAGGCACTTCCACGTCCCTGCGCGAACATCTCGTTCGCGACTTCGCGCGGGTGACCATCGGAGAGGCCCTGGCCGCCCCCTCGCGAGAGAGGGCGGGGGCCGATGCGTCAAAGGGTGGAAAGGACCACCCCGACCACCAGCGCCTGTGCCGCGATCGCCAGCATCGAGCTGGTCACGGTTTCGAACATACGCATGGCTGGGTCTCCATGCCGGAGACATATCCGGCAAGGGCCATGTGGTGATCATGTTGCCATGACGCAATTTTGTAACAAGGCATTGCGGTTGCAGCCAATGCAATCCTGGCCGGGCGATGCGCGAGACACCGCCCGGCCGATACCGGATCACGCCGCGCCGAACACCCGCGCGAAGATCGTGTCGACATGCTTCAGGTGGTAGTCGAGGTCGAACTCGGCCTCGATCTCGGCCGGCGACAGGGCGGCAGTCACTTCCGAATCCGCCTTGAGCAGTTCGAGCAGCGACAGCTCGCCGTCCGACTCCCACACCTTCATCGCGTTGCGCTGGACGAGGCGATAGGCATCCTCGCGGCTCACGCCCGCCTGGGTCAACGCCAGCAGCACGCGCTGCGAATGGACAAGGCCGCCCATCCGGTCGAGATTCTTCTGCATCCGCGCCGGATAGACCAGCAGCTTGTCGACCACGCCGGTCAGCCGGGCGAGCGCGAAGTCGAGCGTGATCGTCGCGTCCGGGCCGATATAGCGCTCGACCGAGGAGTGGCTGATGTCGCGCTCATGCCACAGCGCGACATTCTCCAGCGCCGGGGTGACATAGCCGCGCACCATGCGGGCCAGGCCGGTCAGGTTCTCGGTCAGCACCGGGTTGCGCTTGTGCGGCATCGCCGACGAACCCTTCTGGCCGGGCGAGAAATACTCCTCCGCCTCCAGCACTTCGGTGCGTTGCAGGTGACGCACCTCGGTCGCCAGCCGCTCGATCGAGCTGGCGATGACGCCCAGCGTCGCGAAGAACATGGCGTGGCGGTCGCGCGGAATGACCTGGGTGGAGACGGGCTCGACGGTCAGGCCCATCTTGTCGGCGACATGCGCCTCCACCGCCGGATCGATATTGGCGAAGGTGCCGACCGCGCCGGAGATGGCGCAGGTGGCGACATCGGCGCGCGCCGCGATCAGGCGGGTGCGGTTGCGGTCGAACTCGGCATAGGCCTGGGCCAGCTTGAGGCCGAAGGTCACCGGCTCGGCATGGATGCCGTGGCTGCGGCCGATCGTCGGGGTCAGCTTATGCTCATAGGCGCGGCGCTTGAGCACCGCGAGCAGCTGGTCGAGATCGGCGATCAGGATGTCGGCGGCGCGGGCGAGCTGCACCGCCAGGCAGGTGTCGAGCACGTCGGAGCTGGTCATGCCCTGGTGCAGGAAGCGCGCTTCCGGCCCGGTCCGCTCGCTGACATGGGTCAGGAAGGCGATGACGTCATGCTTGGTCTCGGCCTCGATCGCGTCGATCCGCGCCACGTCGAACGGCCCGGCGGCGGCATCCGCCTCCCAGATGCGGGCGGCGGCGTCCTTGGGCACCACGCCCAGCTCGGCGAGCGCGTCGGTGGCGTGCGCCTCGATCTCGAACCAGATGCGGAAACGCGCCTCGGGCGTCCACAAGGCGGCCATGGCGGGGCGGGAATAGCGCGGAATCATGGAAATCCTCGTCGTGCAATCGGCACGGCTCGCCGCGCCCGGCACGAGAGAGTCGTGCCTTTCGCGCCGATTAGCAGCCGGGTCCCCCCTCTGTAAATCCGACGGATCGGAACCTATATCCTGGATCACCGGTTGAATGGCCGGCAAACAAGTTTCCGCTGCTTCATGCAGCCCGCGCCAAAATCGCACGGCGCTTTATAATGGAGGACAAGATGCTGAAATATGCGATGCTTGCTTCGGCGATGATCGTTGCTGCCCCGGTTGCCGCGCAGATTGTGCCGCAGACCGGCGTGACCGCACCAATTGCCCAGGCGCAGTCCGCTGTGCCGGGAGTAGCCGGATCGGTTACTGGTAGCGCCGGAGTCGGCGTCCAGGCCGACCCGGCGACCGGCGCCTCGGCCGGCGTGACCGCCGATGCCGGTGCGACCACCACGGCGGCGCAGCCGTCGCAGATCGCGCAGGTCGTCGACCAGGAATTCGCCTCCTATGACAAGGATGGTGACGGCGCGCTGAACAAGACCGAGTTCGCCGCCTGGATGGACAAGCTGAAGGCCTCGACGCCGGACGCCAAGCCGATGCCGGCCGCCAAGCAGACCGCCTGGAACAACGCCGCCTTCAAGCAGGCGGATGCGGACAAGTCGGCCAAGGTCGACAAGGCCGAGCTGACCGGCTTCCTGAGCGGTTCCGCCAAGGCGGGCTGATCGCGCCGGACAATCGATGACATGGCGGCCGCCGGGACAATCCCGGCGGCCGCTTTCGTTCGTCAGATCAGCCCCTGCGCCCGCAGCGAGGCATGGCCGTTCGCCCCGATGATGAGATGGTCGTGCACCGCGATGTTGAGCGGCTTGCCGGCCTCCACGATCCGGCGCGTGATCTCGATATCGGCGCGGCTGGGCGAGGGATCGCCGCTCGGATGATTATGGACCAGGATGATCGCCGCCGATTGTAGTTCCAGCGCGCGGCGGATCACCTCGCGGACATGGACCGGCGCCTGGTCGACCGTGCCATGGTTCATGATCTCGTCGCGGATCAGGATGTTGCGGGTATTGAGGTGGAGGACGCGGAACAGCTCGACGCCGCGATGCGCCATGTCGGCGCGCAGATAGTCGAGCAGCGCCTGCCAATTGGCCAGCATCGGCCGGTCCGCGACCTGCGCATGGAGCAGCCGCAGCGCCGATCCTTGCGCGATGCGGATCGCGGCGGCGGCACCCTCGCCCATGCCGTCGACGCGCATCATCGCCTCCGGCTCGGCGGTGAGCAGGCCGCCGATGCCGCCGAACTCCGTCAGCAGCGCCTTGGCCAGCGGCTTGGTGTCGCGGCGGGGGATGGCGAGCGCGAGCAGATATTCGACCAGCTCATGATCGAGCAGCCCGGCCGGATCGGCGAGCAGCCGCTGGCGCAGCCGCGCCCGGTGACCGGCATGATCGGGAAGGGGATCGGCCATGCGCCCGTCCTATCCGCCGTTCCGCCCGGATCAAGGGCCGTATACGCTTGCGCCAGATAAGCGCTTCAACTCCCGCCCTCCGGCCTTTAAGAAGCGCCGCTCGGCAGGAGGATGACGCGCGCGGTGGAGGAGGAGCAGCATATCCAGCCGAATCGCCGCCCCTATAGCCGTCGTCGTCGCGCCGCCCTGGCCGGTGCCGCGGTGCTGGTCGTCGCCGGCACCGGCCTGTGGATCGAGCGCCGGCCGATCCTGCGCCATTTCGTCACCGACACGCTGGTCCGGCGCGGGGTTCCCGCCCGCTATGACATCGCCGATCTGGGGCTGGGGCGGCAGCGGCTCACCCATGTCGTGATCGGCGATCCCGCCCGCCCCGACCTGGTCGCCGACTGGATCGAGACGCGCACCGATATCGGCCTGTCCGGCGTATCGGTGCAGCAGGTGCGCGCCGGCCATGTCCGGCTGCGCGCCGAGCTTCGCGACGGCAAGCTGCGGCTGGGGGCGCTCGACCGGCTGATGCCGCCATCGTCGGGCAACCAGCCCTTCGCCTTGCCCCGGCTTTCGGTGGACGTGGCGGACGCGCGCATCCGGCTGACGACGCCCGCCGGTCTGGTCGGCATCAAGCTGCGCGGCAAGGGGCGGCTGGACAACGGCTTTCGCGGCACGCTGGCGGCGGTCGCGCCCGACCTGAGGCTGGCGGGCTGCGCCCTAGCGAACCTGTCGGCGGCGGTCGACGTGCGGATCGATCGCGCCCGTCCGGAATTGGTCGGCCCGGTGCGCGTCGGGCGGCTGGCCTGTGCCGACACCCGCGTCGCCGATCTGCGCGCCGACCTGTCGGTCGACCTCTCCGCCGCGCTCGACCGGTGGCAGGGGGATGCGCGGCTGACCAGCGCGGCGGTCGAGGCCAAGGGCGTCACGCTCGCCGCGATGCGCGGTCGGCTGGACTTCACCGGCGATGCCTCGGGCACCGGCGGGCGCGCCGACCTGCATGGGACCGGCCTGCGCGCGGAGCAGGGGCGGGCAGCGGCGGTACGCCTCTACACGCGCTATGCGATCGGCTCGGCCGGCGTCAGCGGCAAGGGGGTGGTCGATGCACAGGACGCGGCGCTCGCCCCGGCCATGCTGACCCGGCTCGACGGCATTCCCGCGCTTGCCGGCACGCCGCTTGCCCCCTTGCGCGACCGTCTGGTGATGGCCAGCCGGGCGGCGGCGGGTCGCTTCGACCTGCATCTGCCGTTCGCGGTGGAACTGCACGGCGAGACGGGGGCGGTGACGCTGGGGGCAGGGCGGATCGATGCGGCGACCGGCGCGCGGCTGGCGCTGACCGAGGGCGCGCTCGGCTATCGATGGCCGGCGGGTGGGCTGCATCTCGACGGGCGGGTGACTAGCAGCGGCGGCGGCCTGCCCGAACTCGCGGTCGTGGCCCGGCTGCGCGCGCGTGACGGGCGGCTGACCGGCACCGCGACATTGCGCTCCGCCTATGAAGCGGGGAATGCCAGCCTGGCCGCCACGCCGCTAAGCTTCGCCCTAGGGGGACGCGGCGAGACGCGGCTGGCGACGGACCT
>Ga0182199_1000034_pt1 | contig 8829 bp, 4 predicted proteins | sample G5R1MG_14_FD_128396 | JGI IMG/M metagenome (GOLD analysis project Ga0182199, IMG submission 128396) | Switchgrass phyllosphere microbial communities from Michigan, USA - G5R2_NF_12SEP2016_LD1 MG | ecosystem: Host-associated > Plants > Phyllosphere > Phylloplane/Leaf | place: USA: Michigan...
CCTCGCCGGCCCCTGCCTTGACGACCTCCGCCACGCTCGCGTCGCGCCCCCGCAAGGTGACACGCGGCGGGGTGAAGCCGCGCGCCAGCCCGGCCCGCATATTGGCAATCTGCTGGTCATAGTAGCGCGGCATGCTCGCCAGTTGCGAAAGATAGCGACGCAGCGCCGCTTCGTCGCGATAGGTTTCCCGCGCCATGCCGCCGACATTCATCCAAAAGCTGGTGTCGGCGTTCAATGGCTTCTCGAATTCCCGGAACCGCTGGCGCGCGAGCAGGGCCGCGATCTGGCCGCGATAGACGCTATAGTCATCGCGCGCCGCCGGCGACAGCGTCGCCGGGTCGATCCGGTCGAGCGCCGCCATCGTCTCGGTCCAGCGCTTCGTCATCGCCGCCTGCGCCGCCGGGCCGACATCGGGCAGTGTCGCATTCTGGCTGGCGGACGAATCCTCGTCAGGTCCGGTCAGCGTCTTGCGCCAGGCATATTCGCGCTCGGACACCGTGCGGAATGCCACATCGCCGACGGGCACATCCGCCCTGGCGGCCGGAGGGGAAGCGGCGGCAGCGGGGGTCACCATCAGCAGCGTCAGCGCCAGTGCGATCGTCATGCCTACTCCTTCGTCCCCTCTGCCCCGGCGACCGGCTTCGCGCCGGCCAGCCGCAGACCTAATACGCCCCGGGCCTGCCGGCATTCGGCGTCTGCGGAACCCTGCATGGATTGTCGACCGGAATGTCGAAGCAACGTCGACACTCCTTCCTATAAAAGACGTATGGATCGCCAAGCTCCCATGCCGCAACTGCCCGTCTACATCGTCGACAGCTGTGACCATTTCCGGGACAGCACGGCGGCGATGCTCACCGCGCGCGGACATGCCGTGCAGGGCTTCGACAGCGCCGACGCGTTCCTGGCGCGGGTCGCGGAGCCGGATGGCGTGCTGCTGCTCGACGTGCGGTTGCGGGGGCGCAGCGGCCTGGCGCTTCAGGCGATGGTCGCCGCCCGCCCGGCGCTGACGATCATCTTCGCCAGTGGCAACGCCGACGTGGCGGACGCGCTGACCGCGATGAAGGCGGGCGCGATGGATTTCCTGGTCAAGCCGGTCCCGCCGCGCACGCTGGTCCGCACGGTCGAGCAGGGCCTGTCACGCGCCGCCGCCGCCGCCGCCCGCGTCGCCACCGCCCGCGCCAACCGGCGGGCGTTCGAAAGCCTCTCCCCGGCGGAACGCACGCTGGTGCCGCTGCTGGCGCGGGGGATGCGCAACAAGGTGATCGCCCAGCGCCTGTCCAAGGCGGAAAGCACGGTGAAGAACCAGCGGGTCAGCGTGCTGCGCAAGATGGCCGCACGCTCCTGTTTCGACCTGGCGACGAAGATGGAGGATATCGCCGGCCTGCCGCCGCACGGGCTGGCGGCCTGAGGCGGGGAACGGCCGGCCGCCCCCGCCCCGGCCCTCAGTGGACGAAGCGCGCCACCACGTCGCGATAGGAGCGACTGACCTTCACCTGCGCGCCCGATCCCAGCACCAGGAAGCATTCGCCATTGGTGTGCGGCTTGACCTGCTTGACCAGGTCGAGATTGACGATGGTCGAGCGGTGGATGCGCTGGAACCGGCGCGGGTCGAGCCGTTTCTCCAGATCCTTCATCGTCTCCCGCAAGATCAGCGTGTTGTCGCCGGTATAGATGCACATGTAATCGCCCGCCGCGTCGATCCGCTCGATCGTGTCGACATCGACGCGGAAGATCTGGCCGCGATCCTTGATGTTGATGAGCTTCTCGAACCGGTTGGCGGCATGGTCGCCGCCATCGGCGATGTCGTCCACCGCCTCGGGCGCGACCTCGGCCAGCACTTCCTTCAGCCGGTCAGCCTCGCCCGCGCCGCGCTTTTCCGCCAGCCTTTGCCGCACCCGGTCGAGCGTGTCGCCCAGCCGGCTCTCCTCGACCGGCTTCATCAGATAATCGACCGCCTGCGCCTCGAAAGCGCGCAGGGCATGGTCAGAATAGGCGGTGACGAACACGAACAAGGGCGGCTCCACCTCCATCAGCCCCTGCACCACGGAAAAGCCGTCGAAGCCGGGCATCTGGATGTCGAGGAAGACCAGGTCGGGCTTGTGGGTCTTGATCGCGCGGATCGCCTCGCGGCCGTTCGAGCATTTCTCGATGATCTCAACGTCCTCGTGCGCCTGAAGACGCAGTTCGAGCCCCTGGATCGCGAGCGGCTCGTCGTCGACGAGGATGGTACGGATGGTCATGCGGCCTCTCTGTTCACATCTTCCAGCTGGAACGGGATCTCGATCTCGACCGAGAATCCCCCAGCGGGCATGGAGCGCGTTTCGAAACGCTGGTCCGGGCCATAGGCCTGCACCAGGCGTTCCCTGATATTGGCGAGCCCCACGCCGGTTGAAAGGCTTGGCGTAACGCGCGTCTCATGCAAGCCGGGCCCGGTGTCGGATACGGCGATCTGCACCCGATCCCCGGCGAAGCGCACGGTGATGCAGATTTCCGCCCCCTCCTCCTGCGGCGTGACCGCATATTTGATCGCATTCTCGACCAGGGGCTGGAGCAGCAGCGAGGGCAGCCGCGCGCGTTCGGCGCGCGGGTCGATATCGAATTTGGGGCGCATCCGATCCTCGAACCGCATCTTCTCGATTTCGAGATAGAGCTTCAGCGTTTCAACCTCTTGCGCGACCGTGACATGCGCGGTCGGCTCGTTGGCGAGGGTGTAGCGCAGGAAGGAGGACAGCCGGCTGAGCATCGCGTTCGCCCGCTCGGTCTGCTTGAGCAGGACGAGGGTCGAGATGGAATTCAGCGTGTTGAACAGGAAATGCGGATTGAGCTGGTAGCGCAGCATGGCGAGCTGCGCGGTCGAGGCCTGAAGCTCCAGCATCCGCATCTCGTCGATCTGCTGCTCGACGATCAGGTAGAAGTTGATGCCGAAGTAGAGCGCCGACCAGCCCGCCAGCACGGTCAGGTTGAAGAAGGAATAGCCGATCACCTTGGCCAGCGACACGCTGGGCTTGGCGGAGTTGAGGAAGGACCAGGTATAGGCCTCCAGCGTCGCATAGAGCGCGGTGGCGGCGGCCAGCGTGACCAGCGCCAGCACCACGCCGATCAGGCGCGGGAAGCGGCGATAGCCGCCGTAGAGCGTCGAGAGCAGCAGCGTGATGCAATAGCCGACGATCGCCGAGACGATCGCGGGGATGATGATCTCCAGCGAGAAGCCGTTGGACAGGCCAGACACCGCGCGCAGCACCAGATAGCCGGCCCAGCCGACCGCCTGGAGCGTCCAGAAGGCGCGCGCCTTGTCCTCGAAGAAAGGACGCACGTTGAGCGCGAGCCGGCGTTCGGCGGTGCTGGTGCTCGGAGAAGCGGGGGCGGGTAGCGTAGCCATCGTCGTGGCGACGCATATACGCCTCGCCCGCCCCGCGCAAAAGCGCCGCAAAAAAGAAGGGCCGCCATCCCGTGGGATGGCGGCCCGATCATCGGTCCCGAGGGACGCGCGATCAGAAGGTGAAGCGCGCGCCGACGCGGATCATGTAGAGCGACTGACGCGACGAGATCGTGTCGGTCGGCGGCGTGTTCGGCGCCAGGTAGCGATACTGGGCGCAAGCCTGGGTCGAGTTGGTCACGCCTGCCGCGGTCGTGCCGGTCGCGACCGGCGTCGCCAGGCAGGACACGCGGGCCGCGACCTGCGTGTACGGGAAGGCGTATTCGCGCAGCTGACCCCAATTCTTGTTCAAGAGATTCGCGACATTCTCGACGTCACCGAAAACCTCGATACGTGAACCGCCCAGGCCGGTCGGCAGCTCCTGCGCGACGTGCAGATCGATCTTGGTGAACCACTTGGAGTTGAAGGCGTTGCGCGGCGCGATCTGGCCACGATACTTCTTCAGGCCGGTCGCCTCGATCAGCGCGTTCAGCGTGTCACGCGTGGCGGTGCTGTCGTAGGAGACGCGGGCGTCGTCCAGGCCGGTCGGCACATAGAGCAGGAAGCGGCTCTGGTTCTGCACGGTGCCGAACACCGGGCTGCGGTTGTTGGACGCATCCTGCATCGTGTAGCTGTACGGACGGCCGATGCGGGTTTCGCCGAACAGCGCGAAGGTCGTCTTATAGTCGCCGACAAAGGCATGGCTGAACGTCAGGTTGTACTTGATGTTGTACTTCACCTGGTCGTTCGAGATGCCATAGGCCGCCCCGTTCGCGTCGAAGAAGGCGCCGTTGCCATAGTTGGAGTTGGCGGTCGACGAGGTCGCCGGCGCTTGGTCCTTGATGTCCTGATAGGTGAAGCTGGCGCCGCCCGACAGGCCGAAGTCGAACGTCTTGTCGACGCGCGCGACCGCGACATAGCTGCGGCCCTTCTTGGTGTTGGTCAGCAGCAGGTCGTAGTTGTTGTCCGAGAAGCTGGTGATCGGGCTGTAGCGCGTGCGGCCATCCGGCGTCAGCAGGCCGTTCGGACGCACGCGGGCGTCGGTGAAGAACACCTGGTTGCGGACCTTCGAGTAGAAGAAGTCGGCACCGAAGTTGAAGCCGCCCAGCGCGTCCGGCGCATAGTCGAACGACAGCGTGCTGCGCCACTGCGACGGCAGCTTGAACTTCGGATCCAGCGCGTTCACCGGCGGCGGCGAGCTGGTCGAGGTGGTCAGGCTGTTCAGATAGGAGTTGACGGTGCCCGGAATGGCCTTGCCATTGACGTTGACCAGCGCCGACGAACCCACCGCATTGGCCGCCGCCGCATTGGCGGTGCCCGGCGCGGTGTAGCTGCCGTCGTTGTTCTGGCGGATGTCGACCGAGTTGGTCAGGAAGCCGGTGTTCGAGAAGCTGTTCGAGACATAGACGTCGGGCGAGCCGCCCGCGAAGATGCCGACGCCGCCGCGCACCGACAGGTCACGCACCGGCTTCAGCTCGAAGCCGATCCGCGGCTGCACCACGCCGCGACCGCTGATATAGGCGGTGTTGGGGAAGCCGACCCGGTTCAGGAAGCTCTGGTTGAACGCCGGACGGCTGTGGCCGCCATACATGTCGTAGCGCACGCCGTAGTCGAGCGTGAACCAGTCGGTGACCCGCCAATTGTCCTGGATGCCGAAGGCATAGGACTGATAGCGGAACTGCGCCGCGCCATCCGCCGGATCGAGCGACGGCGTGGCGTTGCCGTAGCGCAGACGCTGGGCATTGCCGGCCTGGAAATCCGCCAGCGAGTCGAAATAATAGTCGCCGGCGGTGCGCTGCACGAAGAGGTTGTAGATCTTCGTGTCCTGATAGTCGGCGAAGATGCGCAGGTCGTGATTGTCGCGGGTCAGGCGACCCTGGACCAGGCCGCCATAGGTGCGGCTGGTGAGCGAGTTCGACTGGCGCGAGATGTCCGGGCCGAACGACACGGTGGCATAGCCGGGGGCGCAGGCCGTGGAGGCGCCACTGCCGGCGCTGCCGGGAGCGGTGCGGTCCGACGTCGGCGCGGTGCAGACCTGGAACTGCGCGAAGCCGCGACCCAGGATCGGGTCCTGACCGCGCTTATAGTCCTTGTAGAAGGCGCGCACTTCGGTCGAGAACTCGTCCGACCAGTCGCTGTTCAGCTGGAACACGCCGGTGTGCAGGCGGTTCGAGCCGATATAGCCGTTCGACTCCAGGCCCAGGCCCGGTCCGGTGACCGAGGTGTTCTGGTTGAAGCGGATCGAATCCTTGGTGTACAGATAGGTCACCGAGGCGCGCTGCGTATCCGACAGATTGGCGTCGATACGTGCGGTCAGGCGGTCGTCGCGATCGTCCGAATTGTTCAGGATGCCGCCGGTCGCATAGCCGTAGCGCGACTGGGCGGTGGCGCTGATCGCATCCACCGTCGCCTGGCTCAGGAAGCCGTTGGGGCCCGACAGGCTGGGGATGACGGTGCCGGCGTTGTTCTCCGCCGTGCCTTCCACGATCGGCGTGCCGGCGCGGATGCGCTCGCCCGCGACCATGAAGAACAGCTTGTCCTTGATGATCGGGCCGGACAGCTCGGCGCCGTAATTCTCGATCTTGTACTTGGGCAGGGTCACGCGGCCGGTCGGCACGCCCGGACCCGCCTTGGTCTCCTTGCCGGTCAGCTTGTCCGACGAATAGGAATAGAAGCCGGTGCCGTGGAAGCTGTTGGTGCCCGACTTCAGGATGGCGTTGATCGCGCCGCCCTGGAAATTGCCCTCGCGCACGTCATAGGGCGCGACCTTGGTCTGGAACTGGCCGATGGCATCGAGCGGCACGGGCGAGCGGCGGGTCGGCAGGCCGTCCGGGTTCAGGCCGAAATTGTCGGTGATCGGCACGCCGTCGACCGAGAAGCGGTTGAAGCGGGCGTTCTGGCCGGCGAAGGACACGGCGCGGCCCGACCCTTCCGCATAGTCGAGGCGGGCGAAGGGATCGCGGCGCATCAGGTCGCGCACGTCGCGGTTGATGGTGGCGACATTGGCGATCTGCGCCGCGGTCAGGACCGTCGACGGCCCGAGCGACTGGGTGCCCGCGCCCCGGATCGACGAGGCGGTGACGACGATCTCGCTGCCCGCGCCCTCATCGGCCGACAGCTCGACCGGCAGGTCGTAGGGCTGGGCGATGACGGTGAAGATGTCGGTGACCTGCTTGGACGGATAGCCCGGCGCATTGACCGTGACGGTGAACGGACCGCCGACGCGCAGACCGGCCGCGTTGAAGCTGCCCTTGTCGTCGGTCGTGGCGTTCGCCGTGGTGCCCGACGGCACGTTGACGATGGTGACGGCAGCCCCGGGGACCGGCGCGCCATTGGCGGTCACGGTGCCACGGATCGTCGTGGTCGTCTCCTGCGCCATCGCGCCCGCCGGCGCGATCAGCGCGACCGCAGCCACGCCCAGGAAAAGGTTGTTCCGCATCATATTCCCCTTTGAGCTTTTTCTTGCTCGGACACTGACGGCTCTGCGGCCGGACAGTCGCGCCCTGCCGGGACAATATGTCGGTTCTGTTACAGACTCGAGATGGTTCCGCGACCGGGATCAATCGGTTACGCGGCGTGGCAAAAGCGCAACGGATTTGCGGCGGGATTGTGTCGGACGCCTATCCCGCCGCCGCCACGATGGCGGCCCATTCCGCTTCATCGATCACCCTAACCCCCAGATCCGACGCCTTTTTCAGCTTCGAACCGGCACCCGGCCCGGCGACCACCAGATCGGTCTTCTTGGACACCGATCCGGACACATGCGCCCCCAGCGCCTCGGCCTGCGCCTTGGCCTCGTCGCGGCTCATCGTCTCCAGCGATCCGGTGAAAACGACGGTCTTTCCTGACACATCCGACATCCGCGTCTCGTGCACGACATCGACCGGCCTCACCTCGCGCAGCAGATCGGCGACGACCGCGCGATTATGCGCCTCGGCGAAGAAATCGAGCAGCGCGTCGGCGACCTCCGGGCCGATGCCGGCGGTATCGATCGCGCCGACCAGCGCGCGGGCGCGGCGCAGCACGAACTTGCGCTCCGTCTCGCCGATCGCCGGCACCGTCGCGCGGCGCAGGCGCAGCGCCTGGCGGATCATCGCCGCGAACCCCCGCACCGAGACGAAGCGCCGCGCCAGGTCGCGCGCGGTGATCGCGCCGACATGGCGGATGCCGAGCGCGAACAGGAACCGGTCGAGCGGGATGCTGCGCCGCTCGTCGATCGCCGCCAGCAGCTTGTCGACCACCAGCTCCGACATGCGTTCGCGCGCGACCAGGGCCTCGCGATGACGATGCAGCCGGAAGATATCGGCCGGCGAGGCGATCAGCCCGTCGCGGAAGAAGTCCTCCACCCGCACCAGCCCCAGGCCGGTGATGTCGAAGGCGTGGCGCGAGACGAAATGGATCAGCCGCTCGACGCGCTGCGCCGGGCAGATCAGGCCGCCGGTGCAGCGCACCACCACTTCGTCCTCGCCACGCGTCGCCAGCGATCCGCATTCCGGACAATGGTCGGGAAAGACGAAGGCCGGCCGCTCGACGTCGCGCGTCAGATTCTCGACGATCTGCGGGATCACGTCGCCCGCGCGTTGCAGCACCACCCGGTCGCCGGGCCGCACCCCCAGCCGCGCGATCTCGTCGGCATTGTGCAGCGTGGCGTTGGTGACGACGACGCCGCCCACCGTCACCGCCTCCAGCCGCGCGACCGGGGTCAGCGCGCCGGTGCGCCCGACCTGGATGTCGATCGCGCCCAGCGTCGTCTGCGCGCGCTCCGCCGGAAACTTGTGCGCGATCGCCCAGCGCGGCGTCCGCCCGACGATCCCCAGCCGCGCCTGCCAGTCGAGCCGGTCGAGCTTGTAGACCACCCCGTCGATATCGAACGGCAGGTCGGCCCGCTCCGCCTCGATCGCGCGATAGACGGCCAGCGCGCCCGCCACATCCTCGACCCGGGCGAAGGCGTCGGCGACGGGAAAGCCCCAGGCGCGGATCTGGCCGACCAGCTCGGCCTGGGTCGTCGCGGTCATCGCGCTCGCCTCGCCCCAGCCATGCGCCAGGAACCGGAGCGGCCGGCCGGCGGTGACGGCGGGGTCCTTCTGGCGCAGCGATCCGGCGGCGGCGTTGCGCGGATTGGCGAACTGGCGCGCCTCCTTCCCCACCGCTGTCGCCTCGGCGAGCAGCCGGGCGTTGAGCGCGGCGAAATCCGCCTTGGACATATAGACCTCGCCCCGCACCTCGAACACGGCGGGGGCCTCGCCGTGCAGGGTTTGCGGGATGTCGGCGATGGTGCGGACATTCTCGGTCACATCCTCGCCGATCGCGCCGTCGCCGCGCGTCAGCGCCTGGACCAGCACGCCCTGCTCATAGCGGAGTGAGCAGGACAGGCCGTCGATCTTCGGCTCGGCGGTCAGCGCCACCGGCTCGTC
>Ga0182199_1000038_pt1:2500-8356 | contig 8356 bp, 7 predicted proteins | sample G5R1MG_14_FD_128396 | JGI IMG/M metagenome (GOLD analysis project Ga0182199, IMG submission 128396) | Switchgrass phyllosphere microbial communities from Michigan, USA - G5R2_NF_12SEP2016_LD1 MG | ecosystem: Host-associated > Plants > Phyllosphere > Phylloplane/Leaf | place: USA...
TGCTGGCGCGCAATGAGGGCAAATGCACCCGGCGAACCGAGCTGAATACCCCCGCGCGTGTCTGACTTCAAGCGTTTCCCTTCCAGCAATTTCACATACTCTTTCATTCTCTTTCCAAAGTGCTTTTCATCTTTCCCTCACGGTACTTGTTCGCTATCGGTCTCCCGCCGATATTTAGCCTTGGATGGAATTTACCACCTAATTAGAGCTGCATTCCCAAACAACTCGACTCTTGGAGAGCAGACTGCTGATGCATCGGGAGGCCGCGTTGCCAACGGGATTGTCACCCTCTATGACCTGGCATCCGAACCAGTTTGACGCGGACCGACACGAGCCATGCTTCTCGAGACTACAACTCGGACGCTGAAAGCGCCAGATTTTAAAGTTGGGCTTTGCCTGCTTCACTCGCCGTTACTAGAGGCATCACTATTGTTTTCTTTTCCTCCGCTTATTGATATGCTTAAGTTCAGCGGGTAGTCCTACCTGATTTGAGGTCGAATAGATAAGGCTGGGAGCCTGCGCTCGCGCCGATCAAGCGAGGGGTCTACAACGCTCGGTCGTCGCGGGCAGCAGAGGCGCTCCGCATGTATTTCGGCCAGGCCGACGACGAGCGCCGGCCAAGGCCACGGTCCACGGCCGCGCAGGTGAGAACCCGGGGCGTGAGAGGTTTGCGACACTCAAACAGGCATGCTCTTCGGAATGCCAAAGAGCGCAAGATGCGTTCAAAGATTCGATGATTCACGTAAATTCTGCAATTCACATTACATTTCGCGTTTCGCTGCGTTCTTCATCGATGCGGGAGCCAAGAGATCCGTTGCTGAAAGTTTTGTTTTGTTTAGTATGATTTACATTCGCCACTCTGAGTTTAAAAAGAGACCGTTTTCACAGGGTAAGGATGAAGTGGGCAGCCCTGCGCGGGCGCCATTTCACTAGTGATCCTTCCGCAGGTTCACCTACGGAAACCTTGTTACGACTTTTACTTCCTCTAAAGACGCAAGTTTGTTCACCTTCTCGGCGCCCAGGTGCCGTTGCCAGCTCCCGAGCGCCAATCCAGAGACCTCACTAACGCCTTCAATCGGTAGTAGCGACGGGCGGTGTGTACAAAGGGCAGGGACGTATTCAACACAAGCTGATGACTTGTGCTTACAAGGTATTCCTCGTTGAAGAGCAATAATTGCAATGCTCTATCCCCATCACGACAGAGTTTCACAAGATTGCCCAGGCCTTCCGGCCAAGGTAGGTGAACTCGCTGGCTCTGTCAGTGTAGCGCGCGTGCGGCCCAGAACATCTAAGGGCATCACAGACCTGTTATTGCCCCACTTCCTCCGGCTAAACGCCGGACGTCGCTCTAAGAAGCCAGCGGCCAGCCAAAGCCGGCCGGGCTATTTAGCAGCTTGGGGTCTCGTTCGTTATCGGAATTAACCAGACAAATCACTCCACCAACTAAGAACGGCCATGCACCACCAACGATACGATCATGAAAGAGCTCTCAATCTGTCAATCCTAAGCATCTCTGGACCTGGTGAGTTTCCCCGTGTTGAGTCAAATTAAGCCGCAGGCTCCACACCTGGTGGTGCCCTTCCGTCAATTCCTTTAAGTTTCAGCCTTGCGACCATACTCCCCCCCGAACCTAGACTCAAAGATTTCTCTTTGGGTGCCGAACGAGTCATAAGAATAAGCCTCGTCCGATCCCCAGTCGGCATCGTTTACTGTTTGGACTACAACGGTATCTAATCGTTTTCGATCCCCAAACCTTCGTTCTTGATCAATGAAAGCATCCTTGGTTAATGCTTTCGCAGTAGTTCGTCTTCGAACAATCCAAGAATTTCACCTCTGACGTTCGAATACGAAAACCCCCAACTGCCCCTATTCATCATTACGGCGGTCTTGAAGCCAACACAAACAGGACCGCGCGTCCTATTCGATTATTCCATGCTAATATATTCGGGCGAAGAAGCCTGCTTTGAACACTCTGATTTTTTCAAGGTAGGGTCCCTGGTCCGCCGCCCGCGCCGAGTAAACGACACGAACGGCAACCAGGAGGAAAGCGCCAACCGGTACCAGTACGCACTCAGAGAGTGGACCAGCCGGCCGGGCGCTGTGGTGCGACTACGAGCGTTTTAACGGCAGCAATTTTAATGCACGCTACTAGAGCTGGAATTACCGCGGCTGCTGGCACCAGACTTGCCCTCTAGTGGATCCTCGATGGTGGATTTACGTCGCTCTCATTCCAATTGCAAGACCCACGAGGGGCCCTGCATTGTTATTTCTTGTCACTACCTCCCCGAGTCGGGATTGGGTAATTTGCGCGCCTGCTGCAGTCCTTAAACCTGAGAGCCGTTTCTAAGGCTCTCTCTCCGGAATCGAACCCTTATTCCCCGTTACCCGTCGTCACCATGGTAGGCCTCTATCCTACCATCGAAAGTTGATAGGGCAGATGGTCGATCGAAGCATCGCCGGCGCAAGGCCATGCGATTCGAACAGTTATTATGATTCACCGTGGCCCGAGGGCGCTGGCTTTTATCTAATAAATACACCCCGTGAGGGGCTTTTGTGCATGTATTAGCTCTAGATTTTCCACAGGTATCCATGTAGAAGATGACCATCGAGTAGATTCCAACTGATTTAATGAGCCGTTCGCAGTTTCGCTGTATAGATTGCTTATACTTAGACTTGCATGGCTTAATCTTTTAGACAAGCGTGGACTACTGGCAGGATCAACCAGGTAGCTATTTCAGAGCAGTATGCGCGACACCGATTCACCCGGAGGCTCGTCGATGGCTGCCGCTCACCCGGAGGCTCGCGGTGCGTTTTTCAACTCCTACTACGCTCTCGTATGGCGTACGTCCGACGTCGCTCGGCATCGCGGCAGGGCCGGGAGACGCGTTCGCTCGGTCAGACTGGCCTTTCTATCCGGTCCTATGCATCCCAGCGGCTGTCACCAAAGCTCCAGGAGCGTTTGGCTGGGCCACTACGGGGGAGACTACAGGCCGACCGCGCTGCACAGAGTGCGCACAGCCGGCTTGCGGATCTCCAAGTGTTTTGCTGCGTTGGTCTGGCCATCGGCAAGCAATTCACATCCTTATTCGGTGCGCGCCCAGCAAGCAATATGCGGACGCGACTTGGTTGATCTGGCTCACCCGCAGGCTCACACTGATCGGACAGAATCCGTCCGCGCGTTCCGTCATCCGTGAACTCCTTACTAACGCGGTGGTGAATTGTGTCGGTCCCTCGTAGGCACAGGTTCTCTCAAAAGCGTACCAGAAGCCCGCGGCTTTCGCCTTGGATCCACAAGCCGCTCAGCGGCTGCCTGCAGACCCTCGCGCTTCATGCAGTTTGGTTCTTTGCACGCATGCTCGCGCTCGCAGCCTCCGAGCAGGCCGCAGGCTTTGCAAGGAGGCTCTGGACGAGCGCGGGAGGCCGGGGGAGAGCGGAGAGGATCGGAGAGCGCGATGGGCGCCCGAGATCGCCGGTCGGTCGCCTCGGTCGCGGCGGCACCCGGGGTTGTCGCTGGGCTGTGCGACCTCTTCCGCTCGCTCTGTGCAGCGCTAGGCCCGCGCTGAGGGCACGGAGAGGCCTGCGGGACGGCCACGGGCGAAGTGGATCTGTGAGCGGCGAACATGGGGTTGAGGCCCGCCTCGGCTCGGGTCGCTGCGGGCTCACTACGCTGCCAGAACGCTCCGACGAGGGCCCTGCAGCTGCCGAAATGGCCGGCCGGCGCCGCAGGCGCCTGAGCACCACCTGACACGCAAGGTTGGTCTGGGGCGGGGCGGGCGCGCGCGCCCGCACTGCCGCAGACCAACCGAAAAATTGCAGGACAGAAGGCCCCGGACCGGAGCGTGACACGGTCGCCGCCTCGCCGCACCTCTGCTGCCGGCCTGCGAGCACCTGCCCAGGGTGCCTTGACGTCTCGCAGATGGCCGCCTTGAGTCAACCCTAACCGCTGCTGGCCGGTCGCTCAACCCCGTAAATCCGGCGGGCGGCCATGTGCGCTCGAAGGGTCCCGTCGCAGCGCTTCGAGATCAATCCAACGCTGGCATCCCGGTACGTCGGGACGGTGTCAGAGAAGGCCCCCAGCGACGGGCAACCCCTGCAGAGCGATACTGAAACGACATCGTCCGCCTCGAGGCAACCCCTATCAACCCCAAGTCACCTCGATGGTCGCTCCGGGCGCGTACTAAAGTGGCCCGCATCTGCGCTCGCAACGCCTCTGCGGCATCTCTGCCACCCTCTCCTCGATATCTGAGTGCCCGAACGCCAGCAGCAGCGACTGATGGAGCAGAACGCCACGGTCCACCTGGACCGGTCGCACGCCTGAAGGTCCGCTTCCTCGGATCTCATCCGTTCTCGCTGCAACTCGCAGCAGTACCTGTCAGAGCCTATGTGGACGGCTCGATCTGGTCAGCCGAGCTCTCAGGGCTCTGTAGACGTCACAAGCGTTTGGCGACACTTGGCCCGTGTGAGCTCCACAGTCGTCCCTGCGCGCTGCACTCAATCTCGTTGCCAACCCTGTAGCCTCCGGAGCCGCCGTACAAGTTTGCAGAGCTGCCCGAGCTGTATTGACCGCGTAAACGCGTCAGCCTGCAGCGCCACCCTGACAGGTCTCACGAGCCCCGCTCTGAGCGAACCCCATAGCTCCAAACCCCAAGGCTTCGCAGAAACCGAGCCCGCTAAGGTCGGATGGGCGAACGCCACATCGTAGCCTACGATGTGGCGTGGGCTTGCTGACCTGAGAACTACGGCGCGGGGTGGTACATTGGCGGCAAGCTGCACATTGCACAGTGTGGCATGCCAACCCCTTCACGAAGCGGACACGGAGTTGGCCAAGGCAGCCAAGCGGTGTCACGAACCTCGCCCAAATGAGGCGCCGCGCGTCTCGTTAGCACGCTGAGGTGGCACGCGTACCTCTGACGAGGCGAGCGGCGCAGACCGAGATGGTCCAGCGCGCACCATGTGCCCTCCAACCCTGCACGGAGTTGGCATCGGCGGCAAGGTGGACACAAAGCTTGCGCGCTTGGAGCGCGCTATCGTGTCAGGGCTCTGTAGAGGTGGCAGAGGGACGTCTGAGCTGGAAACGAGCGCTCCATCGCGTCGTCTTGGGAACGAGGTCACGCTGGGAGGGCCTCTCAACCCCACTGCGAGGCGTCACTGCGGACAGGGCACAACCCCACGCTGACCAGGCGCTGCAGGCGAAGGTGGGCGGCGCGCGGACAGTGCGGTTTCGCGCGATTCTGGCCAAGGGCTCGGCCTAGGCAAGCGCGCAGAGGGCAGCCAGACAGTTTTGGCAGCTTGGCCGCCTGTAGACCATACCAGCGGCTCTAGCGAGGTAGAGATCAAAGCCTAGCTCAGGACTGCGCTATCGGCATGTCCGGGCCAGCGGACTGCATTGACGGCCTACGGGCCCACAGATCGCTTCTAGCCACCACTAAGGCCTATAGCTGCGCTAGAGGCAGTGATCCTCTGCCCCAAGCGTCGTAGTCCAAGGCCCAGGCAGCGGCACTTCGATCCGGCGCCCTTGAGACCCGCCGCTGCTCTCACCCACCTGAGCGGGAGGCCTTAGGCGTCTCTGCAGCCCTCCTGGAGGCCGCCTGGTGCGAGAGGGGCCAGGAGAGGCCACGGGACTTGCGCGTTTTCGCTCCAGGCGGGAAGACTTAGGCGTTTCTGGGCCACCTCGACCAGGGTGGGCGGGACTTATGCGCTGCGAGGGCAGGCCCACCCGCCAGAGTGCCCGCTGGCACAAAAGAGAAAGTTTTCCGAAGAAAACAGATCTTTCGACGCACGCTGAGGCTCAGCGGATCGAGCCAACAAGGGCTCTCTACCGCTTACACCACGTGGTCTATCTCAGTCGTCTGCAGA
>Ga0182199_1000039_pt1 | contig 8301 bp, 4 predicted proteins | sample G5R1MG_14_FD_128396 | JGI IMG/M metagenome (GOLD analysis project Ga0182199, IMG submission 128396) | Switchgrass phyllosphere microbial communities from Michigan, USA - G5R2_NF_12SEP2016_LD1 MG | ecosystem: Host-associated > Plants > Phyllosphere > Phylloplane/Leaf | place: USA: Michigan...
GCATCCAGGCTGGGCAGCGGCGCGCTCATCCGCCGAACCCGGACGCCAGCCGCTCGTTGCGGCGCGCGGCAAGCGTGCGCAGATGGCCGACCGACTGCGCCTGGGTATAGGCCAGATGCAGCGTGCCGTCGCGGAATAGGGCGAGCACCTCGGCATCCGGCAGTTCGTGCAGCGCGTCCAGGCTGACCGTGTAGAGTCCGTCGAGCACCAGCCGCTCGCCATCGTCGAAATGGAGCGTGACGTCGATCGGCTCGATCAGCTTCAGCGCCAGCAGCCGCGCGACCAGCGCTTCCGTCTCGGGCAGCCCGGCCTGCAACTGGCCGAGCGCGCGGCGGATCCGCCGGAAGGTGGGCGTCGCCTCGCCCCCCGCGTCGAACAGTGGCTGGCCCGCACCGGCGAAGACCGGATCGTCGCGGCGGATCACGATCTCGCCCTCGACCAGGAAGAAGCCGTGCCGCTCCAGGTCGGCGGGGCGATAGCCGGTCAGCAGCCCGTCCGCGCCGGTGCACAGATTCTCGCCCGGCTTCACCCCCAGGATCGCGCCGGCGAAGAAGGCGCCGGTCTCCGGATGCTTGGTGAACAGGATCGGATAGTGCAGCGCCGCCGCCGCGAACTCGCTCGGCACCAGCTGGACGAAATGCCGCTGCGCCTCCGGCGTCCGCGCCACGGTCAGTTCGGCATGGCGCTCCGTCTCCAGCCGCTCCCATTGTTCCATCGACACCCTCTCCTCTCCCCTGTCCCGCTGGTGCGGATGCTGCGCAGCATGGGCGATTTCGCCGCGACAACAAAGCCCTTGCCGTCCCGACTTGTCGGACTATAGTGCCGACTCATGGGAGCGATACCAAAATCGCCAACCGGTCGCGGCCGGATGGGATTCGGGTCAACGAAAACGCTCTGATGATACCGCTCTCGTACCGGTGCAAGACCGGGCGGGGCATGACCAAGGTAGGGAGAGGGTGATGGCGACTTCATTCCACAGGACCACGATGCGCGGCGGCAAACGGGCCGCATGGCTGATGACCGGGGCCAGCAGCCTGCTGGCGATCGCGCTGGCGATGCCGGCCCAGGCGCAGACCCAGACCGACCTCCAGAACAATGTCGCGCCGGGCACGGCCGCGCCGCAGCCGGCGGTGCCCGTCACCGCCAACGAGACCAGCGCCGCCCAGGCCGGCAGCCCGCAGGACGCCGCCACCGCGCAGGACGTATCGCAGGGCAATTCGGTCGAGGCGGGCGATCCCGACATCGTCGTCGTCGGCCTGCGCGGCTCGCTCCAGCGCAACCTCGACCTGAAGCGCGAATCCTCCGGCGTGGTCGACGTGATCTCCGCCGAGGATATCGGCAAGTTCCCCGATTCGAACGTCGCCGCCTCGCTCCAGCGCCTGCCCGGCGTGTCGATCCAGCGGTCGGGTTCGCGCGGCGAGCCGACCGGCATCACGGTGCGCGGCTTCGGCGGCGACTTCAACACCACCCTCTATGACGGCCGGCGCATCGCCACCGGCACCGGCAATCGCCAGATCGACTTCAGCACCGTCGGCGTCGACTTCATCGGGCAGCTGTCCGTGCTGAAGACGCCGGACGTCTCGCTGGCGTCCAGCTCGATCGGCGCGACGGTCAACATCGCCTTCCCCAACCCGTTCGACCATCCCGGCTTCCGCGCCGCCGCGACCGCCTCGGCCTCGGTGCAGGATCGCGCCGGCCGCGTCGTGCCGACCGGCGGATTGCTGATCAGCACCACCAACGCCGACGAAACCTTCGGCGTGCTGGCGGACGTGATCTATACGCGCCGCGATACCGACACCAACCGCGTCTATGTGTCGGGTTGGCCGGGCGGCAACTACGCCCCCTGCCAGCTCGCGGGCAGCAGCGGCACCTGCACGCCGACCACCAACACGCAATCGGCCGCCTATGCCAATCCCGCCAACCGCCAGAACCTGCCCGGCTGGTTCCCGCAGCAATACGGCGCCGAGCAGCAGCGGGTGAAGGACGAGCGCGTCGATGCGCGCGTCTCGCTGCAATATCACCCGTCCGACGACCTGATGCTGACGATCGACAACAACTTCTCGCGTCAGAACATCACGCAGAACAATTACGCGTTCGGCGTCTGGTTCAACCAGGGCGACCTGCGCAACGTCACGCTGGACGCCAACGGCACGGCAACCGACTTCACCCAGGCGAACACGCCGACCGACTTCACCGCCGCGCTCAACAAGCAGATCCTGCAGACCAACCAGACCGGCCTCAACGTCAAGTACGACGCGACCGAGAATCTGACGCTGGAAGGCGATGTCGCCTATGCCAAGAGCTGGCTGAACCCCGGCGACGTGATCGGCAGCGCCAATGGCGATATCGGTTACGGCAACCGCCTCGGCAACGTCCTGCGCTTCACCGTGGACGGCGCCAGCAACAAGGCGTTCCCGTCGATCAGCAATTTCGGTCCCGCCGGCGATAGTTCGCGCTGGGCGGACCAGTCGCTGATCGGCTCGCATGTCACCGTCAACCAGACGCAGCACAATACCGACGAGCTGGTCCAGTTCCGCGGCAACGCCACCTGGAAGCAGGACGACCTGACCCTGAAGGCCGGCGGCCAATATTATCAGGATACGTTCAACTTCCGGAACCAGAGCACCTTCGTCAACAATTTCTGGCAGGCCTATGCCGGTTACGGCGGCCCGTCGGGCGGCACGTCGGGCATCTCGCCGCTGCCGGCGAACCTGTACCAGGGCTCGATCAGCCTCAACAACTTCATCCCCGGCTTCAACGGCAGCCTGCCGCCCTCGGTCTTCGTGTTCGATCCGATCGCGTACCAGAACTTCCTGACCAGCCAGGGCAATCCCTCGGCCACGCGGGTGCCGGGCTTCAACTATGGCAACGTCAACGGCTTCACCGGCACGTTCGACGAGGCGGTCGATCCGGGCAGCATCCTGCGCGTGCGCGAGCGGACCTGGTCGCTCTATGCCAGCGCCAATTTCAAGACCGAGGTCGGCGGCCTGCCGCTGACGATCAATGCCGGCATCCGCAACGAGACGACCAGCCTGGTCTCGGCCGGTCAGGGTCGCCTGCCGCTGGGGCTGGTGACGAGCACCGCCGATCCGACGCTGCTCAGCATCCCCAACTATACGCAGGTCCAGCCGCAGACCGCGCGCAACTCCTATTCCTACCTACTGCCCAGCATGGATGCGAAGCTGGAGCTGACCAACAATCTGATCCTGCGCATCGACGCGTCGCGCACCCTGACCCGGCCGACGCTCAACCTGCTCAACCCGGTGCTGAACGTCGGCAACGGCCAGCGCATCGGCGCGCTCAACGCCAGCGGCGGCAATGCCGGGCTGAAGCCCTATCTGGCCGACAATTTCGACCTGGGCGCGGAATGGTATTACCGCCGCAACTCCTATCTGGCGGTCAATTTCTTCCTGAAGAACGTCAGCAACTTCATCGTCGGCGGCGTCTCCCGCCAGGCGATCAACGGCGTGGTCGACCCGACCACCGGCACGCTCGCCTCCTTCGCCGTGTCGCAGCAGGTCAACGGACCGGACGCGACGGTGCGCGGCGTCGAGCTGGCGTGGCAGCAAGTGTTCGGCGACACCGGCTTCGGCTTCCAGGCCAATGCCACCTTCGTCGACACCAACCGCCCCTATGACGACAAGAACATCAGCCAGACCGGCTTCGCGGTCACCGGCCTCGCCAATTCGGCGAACTTCGTCGGCTTCTACGACAAGAGCGGCTTCCAGATCCGCGCCGCGCTCAACTGGCGCGACGAATATTTGCAGGCGTTCGGGCAGAACCAGAACACCGGTTCGTTCGGCGCCGAGCCGACCTTCGTCAACCAGAGCTTCCAGGTCGACCTGACCAGTAGCTACGACGTGACGAAGAACTTCAGCGTGTTCGGCGAGGCGCTCAACCTCAACAAGAACAAGCAGAGCACCCACGGCCGCTATTCCAACCAGCTGCTCGACGTGTTCGACTATGGCCGCCGCTTCACGCTGGGCGCACGCTACCGCTTCTGACCCTCTCCCCCTGGCGGGGATGTCGACCCTAACGGTTGACATCCCCGCGTTTTTTTCATGGGCTTGGTGTCGTGCAACCGATCAACCACATCGTCATCGTCGGCGGCGGGACCGCCGGCTGGCTGACCGCCGGGACCATCGCCGCGCGGCACAAGGGCCGCATGGCCCATGGCTTCACCGTCACCCTGGTCGAATCGCCCAATGTGCCGATCATCGGCGTCGGCGAGGGCACCTGGCCGACGCTGCGCACCACGCTGCGCCGCATGGGTGTGTCGGAGACCGAATTCTTCCGCCAGTGCGACGCTGCGTTCAAGCAGGGCGCGCTGTTCGCCGGCTGGACCACTGGCGCGGCGGACGACGCCTATTACCACCCGCTGATGCTGCCGCAGGGCTTCGGGCAGCTCAACCTGGCGCAACACTGGCTGGCCGATCCGGCGGCGGCGAATTTCTGCGACAGCGTGACGCCGCAGGGCCGGATCTGCGACGCGGGGCTGGCGCCCAAGACGATCGCCACGCCCGAATATGAGGGGCCGGCCAACTACGCCTATCACCTCGATGCGGGGAAGTTCTCCGCCTTCCTGCAACGCCATTGCACCGAAAATCTCGGCGTGCGCCATGTGCTGGCCGATGTGCGCGAGGTGCGGATGACCGAGGGCGGCGACATAGCCGCGGTCCGCACCGAACAGGCGGGGGAGATCGCCGGCGACCTGTTCGTCGACTGCACCGGCTTCGCCGCCAGACTGATCGGCGAGGCGATGGGCGTGCCGTTCCGCAGCTGCGCCGATACCCTGTTCTGCGACACCGCGCTCGCCATCCAGATGCCATATGATGATGAGGACGCCCCCATCGCCTCGCACACCAAGTCCACCGCGCAATCGGCGGGCTGGATCTGGGACATCGGCCTGCCGACCCGGCGTGGCGTCGGCCATGTCTTCTCCAGCAGCCATATCAGCGTGGACGAGGCCGAACGCGAACTCCGCGCCTATCTGGGCGAAGGCGCGCGCGACCTGCCGATGCGCACGCTCAAGATCCGCGCCGGGCATCGCGAGACCTTCTGGAAGGGCAATTGCGTCGCGGTCGGGCTGGCGGCCGGCTTCCTAGAACCGCTAGAAGCGTCGGCGATCGTGCTGATCGAACTTTCGGCGAAGATCATCTCCGAGCAGATGCCGGCGTGCCGCGAGGTGATGGACACCATCGCCGCGCGCTTCAACGCGACGACGCAGTATCGTTGGGGCCGGATCATCGATTTCCTCAAGCTCCATTATGCGCTGACCCAGCGGCGCGACACCGACTTCTGGCGCGACAATGTCCGCCCGGAGACGATCCCCGACCGGTTGCGCGGGCTGATGGAGCTGTGGCGCTGGAACGCCCCCTGGATGCACGACGAGTTCGATCGCGCCGACGAGGTGTTCCCGGCGGCCAGCTATCAATATGTCCTCTACGGCATGGGCCATCGCAGCGCGGTGACGCCGGGCAGCCTGGACGCCGAAGCGGTGCAGGCCAGCCGCGCCTGGCGCGAGAATCGCAGCCAGACCGAGCGGATGCTCGCCGGCCTGCCCCGCCACCGGGACCTGATCCGCAAGATCCACCAGCACGGGATGCCGACCCTATGACCCGCCACTGCGCCGCCCTGCTCGCCACCGCCGCGCTGTTCGCCGCCGCGCCCGCCATCGCCGCGCCGCGGCTGGACGGGGCGATCGGCGACCATGCCGTGCTGCAACGCGACCAGCCGATCCGGCTGCGTGGCACGGCCGCGCCGGGCGAGACGGTGATGATCGGGCTGGCCGGGCGCAGCGTCACCGCAAAGGCCGATCGCGACGGCCGGTTCGAGGCGCGCCTCCCCGCCCTGCCCGCCGGCGGCCCCTATGACCTGACCATCGCCGCGCCGAGCGGGGCCGGCATGATCCGCGACCTGCTGATCGGCGACGTCTTCCTCTGCTCGGGACAGAGCAACATGGAGATGCCGGTCGACGCCGCGCAGCAATGGATCGCCGACGCCCGGCCGCCGGTCGACGACAAGTTGCGGCTGGTGACGATCGACAAGGTCGCCAGCGACACGCCGCTCACCCGCTTCGCGCAGAGCCCGCAATGGAAGGTCGCGGGGCCGGAGACGGCGCGCGCCTTCTCCGCCGCCTGTTTCTACATGGTGCAGGCGCTGCGCCGCAGCCAGGACGTGCCGATCGGCGCGATCGCGTCGAGCTGGGGCGGGTCGCGGATCAGCGCGTGGCTGGACGGTGCGGGGCTGCGGCGCGCCGGCATGGCGGCGGAGGCCGACCTGCTCGCGCTCCACGCCCGCGATCCCGCCGCCGCGCAGGCGCGCGCCTCGACCGTCTGGGAGAATTGGTGGCGGCAGAAGAGCGGCGACGCGCCGGGCCGCGAACCCTGGCAGCCGGACGCCGCGCTCGACTGGAAGCCGGTGCCGGCGATCGGCAATTTCGAGAAATGGGGCGTTCCCGAACTCGCCGACTATAACGGCATGATCTGGTACGGCCGCGAGATCATGCTGACCCCCGAACAGGCGCGCGGGGTCGCGACGCTGGCGATCGGCGCGGTCGACGATGCGGATCGCACCTGGGTCAACGGCGTCGGCGTCGGCGGCAGCAGCCTGGCGTCGCAACCGCGCCTCTATGCCCTGCCCGCCGGGACGCTGAAGGCGGGACGCAATGTCGTCACCGTCAATGACGACGATGTCTATGCGCTGGGCGGCATGACCGGCCCGGTCGAGGCGATGGCGCTGACCCTGGCGGACGGGACCCGCATCCCGCTCGGCACCGGCTGGCGCTATGCGGTGGCGCGCAAGGTCGAGGGCGATGCGCCGCGCGTGCCCTGGGACGATATCAACGGCGCGGGCACGCTCTACAACGGCATGATCGCGCCGCTGGGGCCGATCGGACTGGCCGGCGTCGCCTGGTACCAGGGGGAGTCGGACACCGGCCTGCCCGGCTATGAGGCGCGGCTGACCGCGATGATGGCGGCGTGGCGCGCGCAGTTCGGCCGCGCCGACCTGCCGCTCGCGATCGTGCAGCTCGCCGACTACGGCAAGCCCGCCACCCGCCCCGGCGACAGCGGCTGGGCGACGGTGCGCGAGGACCAACGGCGGATGGCAGCGCGCGACGGCCATGCCGGCGTTGCGGTGGCGATCGACCTGGGCGACCCGATCGACATCCATCCGGGCGAGAAGCACGAGGTCGGGCAGCGACTGGCGCGGGTGATGCGGTCGCTCGCCTATCGCTCGCCCGATTCGATGGGGCCCGCGATCGGCGCGGCGGCGCGGACCGCCGATGGCGGCGCGCGCCTGCGCATCGACGGCGTGACGGGGGCGCTGCACATGCGCTCCTCGGGCCAGGCGATCGGCTTCGAACTGTGCGGCGCGGCGCCCGGCAGCTGCCGCTATGCCAGCGCCGTGGCGGACGGCACGGCGGTGACGCTGGCGGGTGACGGCAAGCCGGTGACGCGCATCCGCTATGCCTGGTCGGACAGCCCGGTCGTCAATGTGTTCGACGACGCCGCGCTGCCGCTCGGCCCCTTCGAGATCGCCCTGCCCTGATCCCGGACCTGAAGGATCGGAACGGCCGACACGACATCGCATCCATCCCCATCGTCATGGCGTCGCCACGCGCGCCATGACGGCCAGGGGCACCCCCGCAAAAGGCGGGTCATGACAGAGAGGAACGGCGATCATGCGCAACGAGATTCGGACCCGGCGCGGATTGGTGCTGGCGGCGATGCTGCTGGCGGGCGCGCCGGTGATGGCGCAGGGCCCCGCGCCGGATGCCACGGTCGCCGCCGCCGACCGCGCCGCCACGGCGCTGGTCGCGAAGCTGACGGTCGCGGAGAAGATCGACCAGTTGCTCAACGCCGCGCCGGCGATCCCGCGCCTGAACATCCCGGCCTATAATTGGTGGACCGAGTCGCTGCACGGCGCGCTGGGCCCGGTGCCGACCACCAATTTCCCCGAACCGATCGGCCTGGCCGCCAGCTTCGATGCGCCGCTGCTCCACGAGGTGGCGGGCGCGATCGGGACCGAGGTGCGCGCGCTCCACACGATGGGCCGCGCCACCGGCCATATCGGCACGATGGGCAGCGCGCTGAACACCTGGTCGCCCAATATCAACATCTTCCGCGACCCGCGCTGGGGGCGCGGCCAGGAAACCTATGGCGAGGACCCCTATCTGACCGCGACGATGGGCGTCGCCTATGTGCGCGGCGTACAGGGGCCGGATGCCTCCCGGCCGCAGGTGATCGCCACCCCGAAGCATTTCGCCGTGCATAGCGGGCCGGAGCCGACCCGCCACAC
>Ga0182199_1000040_pt1 | contig 8276 bp, 1 predicted proteins | sample G5R1MG_14_FD_128396 | JGI IMG/M metagenome (GOLD analysis project Ga0182199, IMG submission 128396) | Switchgrass phyllosphere microbial communities from Michigan, USA - G5R2_NF_12SEP2016_LD1 MG | ecosystem: Host-associated > Plants > Phyllosphere > Phylloplane/Leaf | place: USA: Michigan...
CCATGTTCCGCAACAACGCCTCGCTGGCCGGGTCGTCGAACAATAATGGCATCGCCGGCAATGCGGCGGGCAGCGACCTGTTCATGATGCGGGGCAGCAGCGTCACGCTGTCGCCCGGGATCGGCAGGACGATCCGTTTCGAGGGATCGATCGGCGATGACAGCGCCGCCAGCTATCGCAGTGCGGGCTATGCGGCCGGCGCGGGCGCCGACCTGAATATCACCGGCGGCGGCCTGGTCCAGCTGGCAGGCACCAACACCTATAGCGGTACGACCTATATCGGTGGTGCGACGGTGCAGGCGACGGACGGTGTCGGCATCCATCGCGACAGCCACATCACCTTCAACGGCGGCGGCACGATCGGCACGCTCACGGAGGGGAATGGCGGCACCTGGCTGACCAGCGGCATCATCAACCGCCGGGTCGGTTCGCTGCCGCACCAGATCAGCTGGGCGGGCAGCGGCGGCTTCGCGGCCGGTGACGACGGGCTGGTACTCAATTTCGGCGCGCTCGACGGCGCGACCGGGCAGACGCTGAACTGGAACGCCAACGGCTTCGTCACCGCCGGATCGACGCTGCTCTTCGGCTCGACCTATGGCACGGGCGAAGTGAAGCTGATCAACGCGGTCGACCTGAACGGGCTGACCGGGCGGATCGCGGTCTATGACAATGCGGCGGTCTCGACCGACCATGCGGTGCTGGCGGGCAGGTTCAGCAATGGCAGCCTGATCGTCAACGATACGGGTTACGCGGGCACAGCCTATTTCACCGCGCAGAACAGCCTGAACGCGCTGACCGTCAACAACGGCCTGGTGTCGACCAAGTGGAACGGCACCGTCGGCCGGATGATGGATGCGGTGGCTGGCGGTGCGCTGACCGTCAATGGCGGCACCGTGGACCTTTATGGCGCCGAGAAGATGACCGACGTGGTGGTCAAGGAAAAGGGCACGCTGATCGCCCGTGACGCGCTCACCGCCCGGACGGTGGAAAACGGCGGCAAGGTTCGTGTCGAGGGTGCGGCGACGATCGACACCTTGAAGCTTACGGCCGGCGGGCAGGCGAAGTTCGCTGGCGGCTACACGGGTAACGATATTGTCAATGCCGGCGAACTGACATTGTCCGGCGCGTCGAACATCGACAAGGTGACGAACGTCCCGGGTGCGTGGCTGGTGCAAGATGGTGCCCTGTCCGCCACGTCGCATATCGACAATGCGGGGATCTGGGCACTGGGCGGCACGCTGACCGCCCCGGTCGTGATGCAGAACGGCCTGATGCTGGTCATGGGGACGATCGCTGACCAGGTCGAGACGGCGGCGACGCGGACCATCCACACCCAGCAGTTCAGCGGCAACGCGGCCAGCAATGTCGGCCTCGGCGGCCGGAACGGCACGACCGCCAATACTCTGGTGATCGACCAGTCGGGCGACAGCCAATATGCCGGCATCTTCACCGGCGCGGGCAATCTGGCGAAGGACGGTACGGGGACGCTGACGCTGACCGGCCATAACGATTTCACCGGCACGCTGAAGGTTTCAGCCGGTACGCTCGACACGACCGGCGGCGGCACCTTCGCCAATTCGGTCGCGATCACGGTCGATGCCCTGGCGACGCTCAAGATCGGCACCGACGATGACATCGCGATGCTCAAGAATGCCGGCATCACCCATATCCAGGCGATGTGGGGCATGACCGGCCTGGAGAATAGCGGTACGCTCGACCTGACCGGGACGCTGAAGGTGGCCGACAAGGCCGCCAATGCGGCCACGGGCGCGATCGGTGTCGCCCAGGGCGCGAAGGCGAGCTTTGGGCAGTTCGCCAATGCCGGCAAGACCCAGGTGGCCGGGGCGCTGGCGGTGGCTGGCGGCGCGACCAACGATGCAAGTGGCATGATCGACATCGCGGCGGCGGCCAGCGCGACCTTCGGCCAGCTGGCCAATGCCGGCGCGCTGGACAATGTCGGTACGCTGCTGGTCTCGGGCCAGTTGCACAATCAGGCCGGCGGCGTCGCGCTGCTGATGCCGGGTGCGAGCAACCAGGCGGGAACGCTGGTCAACGAGGGCATGATCCAGGCGGCCTCGGCGCTGACGGTGCTGGGCGACTATGTCCAGAATGCCGGCAGCCTGTCGACCACGGCCTCGCTCGACACCGGCTCGCTGTCGGGCACGGGCGGCGCCATCACGCTGGGTTCGACCAACCGCTTCACCGTGATCCAGTCGCATGACGGTGCCTATGCCGGCACGATCGGCGGCGCGCAGGCGTCGATGGTCAAGCAGGGCGACGCGGTGCTGTCGCTGACCGGCCAGCCGGGCAGCTTCTCGGTTGCCAGCCTGACGGTCGAGAAGGGCGGCGTGGTCGTCACCGGCGCAGACAGCTTCGGCGCGGTCGACGGGGCGGATGCCTATACGCAGCTGACGGTGGCGCAGCCCGCCGGCTTCACCGCGCAACGCCGCATCCGCACCGGCGACGTGACCAATGCCGGGCAGGCGCTGTTCCAGGGTGACGTGAAGGCGGCGACCGTCGCCAACCAGGCCAGCGGCACGGTGGCGACGCTGGGCAATATCGCCGCCGGATCGGTGGCGAATGACGGCCGCTGGACGCTGGGTGGCGACATGACCGCTGCGCAGCTTGTCCAGAACGGTATGCTGACCCTCACCGGTCCGCTGGCCAATGGCGTCGAAGTGGCCTCGGCGCGCACCATCAAGGTCGCCCGCTTTGGTGGCGCCGCCACCGGTGTCGTGTCGCTGGGCGGGGCGAGCGGTACGACCGTCCACAGCCTGACCCTCGATCAGTCCGATGCGGGGCTGTATGCCGGCACGTTCCAAGGGGCCGGCAATCTGGTCAAGACCGGTGCGGGCGCGCTGACCCTGACCGGGAAGAACGGCTTTACCGGCACGTTGAAGGTGTCGGGCGGCACGATCGACACGACCGGTGGCGGCACCTTCGCCGACAGCCTGGTGGTGACGGTCGACGCGCCGGCCGCACTGGTGATCGGCACCGACGACATGATCGGGACGCTGGCCAATGCCGGTGCGACCCGGATCACGGCGGCCTCGACCATGGCGAGCCTGGGCAATACCGGTCAGGTCGCGGTCGATGGCGGCCTGACCGTCACCGGCCAGACCAGCAATGCCGCGACGGGGACGGTGACGATCGCGCAAGGGGCCAGCGGCCGCTTCGCGCAGATCGCCAATGCCGGTACGCTCAGCAATGCCGGCAGCCTGCGGGTCGACGGCCTGATCGACAACAGCTTCGTCGGCACGATGCTGCTGGCGGGGGGCGCGTCGAGCCGGTTCGGGTCGCTGACCAATGCCGGCTCGATCCAGGCCAATGGCGCGCTGACGGTCGACGGTGCCTATGTCCAGAATGCCGGTACGCTGTCGGCCGGGGCCGATCTGGCCACGGGGTCGCTGTCGGGCCAGGGCGGCACCATCGCACTGACCAACGGGGCCGGCTACGCCCTGAACCAGACCGTGGACGGCCGCTATGCCGGTTCGATCACGGGCACCGGCTCGACGCTGGTGAAGACCGGCACGGGCACGCTGACCCTGAACGGCCAGGCGGGCAGCTTTGCCACCGGGGCGCTGCTGATCCGGGTCGGTACGGTCGCGGTCGATGGCGCGGGCATATTGGGCCAGGCGCTGAAGGTCGACATCGCCAAGGAGGCGGGCCTGACCCTGGTCCGCGGCGACCAGACGATCAGCAACCTGACCGGATCCGGCACGCTGGCGCTGAACGGCAACAACCTGACCCTGGCCAATGGAGGCACCTTCTTCGGCACCGTCACCGGCACCGGCAATGTCCGCCTGACCACCGGCGCGTTCGAGCTGACCAACAGCATCGACGCACAGAGGGGCACGTTCGAGGTGCTGGCCGACAGCACCATGAACGTGAAGGCGACCGGTACGCTGACCGCGCCGACGATCGCCGTGATCGGCCGGATGAACGTCGAGGGCAGCGCCACCGCCACCACGACCACCGTGTCCAATGGCGGCATCCTGCATCTGGGCGAGGCATCGACCGGCAAGGCGGGTTCGCTCGCCACCACCACGCTGACCGTCGCGAGCGGCGGCCAGCTGACCGGCAATGGCAGCGTGACCGGTACGACGACGATCGGCGGCACGTCGTCGGGCATGGTACGTCCGGGCAACTCGCCCGGCACCATGACCTTCGCCAACCTGACGCTGGATGCCCAGTCGGGCGCGGTGATGGAGATCGAGGGGGCGGCCGGCGCGGGCCTGTCGGCGGCGCAGGGTGGCTATGACCATATCACGGTCACCGGCACGCTGACGCTGAAGCCCGGATCGACGCTGGTGCTGGCCAATTCGACCGGTTTCCAGCCGGCGCTGGGCCAGGCGATCAACATCTTCGGCGTGAAGCCGGGGGCGGTGTCGGGCATGTTCGGCACGGCGACCAGCGCGTTCCGCAACGCCGTGGCGTTCAACCTGTCGACCGGCAACGTCGTCGGGCTTGGGGCGAATGCCGACCAGTTCGTCACCCGGGCGGCGCGGACGCCGAACGCGCAGGCGATGATCGACCAGTTGCGCGTCAACCGCACCGGTGGCGTCGATCAGTATCGCGGCGGCCGCCTGATCGAACAGGTCGCCGGCGCGCTGGCGACGGGCAACGACCGGGCGGTGCGGGACAGCTTCGATCGTGCTTCGCCCGAGGTCTATGCCGGCCTGGTCGAGCATCAGAAGCTGTCGATGCTGAACAACACGGTCGAGCTGGGCGGATACGGCGCGCTGCGCGACCGGGCGGTCTATGTCACCGGCTCGATCGGTCACGATCAGGTCAAGAGCGCTGCCGATGCGGATTATATCCGTTTCAAGAGCCAGGATCGCCGCTTCAACCTGGGCGTCGCGGCGGAGATCCCGCAGGCGAAGGTCCAGTTCTCCTATGGATCGGTCAATGGGCGGGTGACCAGCGCCTATATGAACGGCAAGGCCCGGGGCGACCAGTTCGGGGTCGGCGTATCGGCCCCGGTCGCGGCGGACGGCGCGCTTCGCATCATGGGTCGGTTCAGCCATGGCGATTACGACCTGACCGGCACCCGCGTCACCAATGCTGGCCTGGCGTCGTTCGGGACGGTGAAGGGCAAGGCAACCGTCTATGGCGGCGGCGTGGAATATTTCACGCTCGGCAAGCGGACCAGCCTGGATGCCTCGGCCGAGCTACTCCAGGTGCTCAGCAAGGTCCGCTCCTTCGCCGAGACCGGCGTGGATGCGCTGACGGCATTGTCGGTCCGTGCGCAGCGGGACAATGTCACGGTGCTGCGGGCGCGCCTGACCGCGGGCTATATGGTGCAGCCGAACTGGCAGGGCTTCGCCCGGATCGGCGTCGACCATGAACTGTCCGAAGCCCTGCCGGGCGTGACCGCGAATGTGATCTCCGAAGATGCGGCCTTCACCGTCCGCGCCAAGGGCCTGCCGAACACGCGCCTGCGCGTCGGCCTGGGCACGCAGGTCGATCTGAACCCGCGCATGGCCTGGCGTCTGGAGGGCGATGTCGGCAACTCGTCGACCTACGGCGTGAAGACCAGCATCGCGCTGCGCTTCTGAGGCCAAGCTGGTCGCGATGCGGCCGGGGACTAAAGGGGACCGCATCCGCGCGCGCGGGTGCGGTCCCCATCGCGTTCATGGGGTAGGTGAGAACCAGATCGTCTGCCGCCATCTTGCCGACAATCCGCGCCGGTCGGATCGTGCCTAGCGCTCCTCATGCACCATGTGGAGCGCGACCAGCCGGGCGAGCAGCGTCGCCGGGAAGAGCTGGCCGATCACCGCCTCCAGATTGGCGAGGCTGCGGGTCAGCGGCTCGGTCGGCACGATATCGCCGAAGCCGGTCGTGGTCAGCGTCGTCAGGCTGAAATAGGTGAAGACGGCGGACAGGCCGTCGCGGCCATGGCCGTGCAGGTTGGTGCCGGTGAAGGCCCCCGGCGCATACATGGCGATCGCGCCATAGGCGATGGCGAACAGCGCCGCGATGTTGAGATAGAGCAGCACCGCCCCCCGGATGCGGTGCATGGTGACGCGCCGTCCGGCGGCGAAGACGTGATGCGCCACCACGCCCGTCACCGCGCCGTTGAACACGAAGGAGACCAGCGCGATCGCCTCATGCTGCTGGACCGAGTCGAGCTGCAGCGAGGCGGAGACCAGATGCCCGAACAGCGGCCAGGCGGTGAGCAGCGCCAGGCAGCCGAGCGTCACCAACTGCAACAGCCGGTGCCGGGTCAGCACCGTCACGCACAATATGGCGAAGGCCAGGTGGCAGATGTCGAGCAGGGTCCGTCCCAGCGCGCCCCGCTGCGCCAGCGGGATCATGACGAACAGGGTGAGGCATTGCAGGACGAGCAGGGCGGAGAGGCAATGGTCGACGCGCTGGTCGCGATCCATGATCCAATGCATGAACGTCGGTCCGCTGACGATGGGGTCGGGCGACTAGGCCGGCGCGGCTGAACGATCCATGACCGAAGGCAGACAGGGCCGGCCTCGCGGCCGACCCTGTCCGTCATTCCCGAAAGAGGCGGTCGCGGATCAGAAGCGACCGCGGATGCCGACCAGCAGGGTGCGGCCCGGCTGATACTGGTTGAAGGTCGCGTTGGGGAACTGGAAGTAGCTCGACTGGGCTTCCTTGGTGATGTTGATCACGTTGACGACCAGGGTCGGCATGTAGCTGTTGCCGAACACCTTGCCGAGGTCGAGATTGCCCGAGAAGTCGAGCTGGCCGTAATCGCGACCGAAGATCGCCGCATTGGGCAGGCCGTTCTGGTTGAGGCCCGACGCCTGCGACCCCTCGTTGAACGTGTAGGTCAGGCGCGCCGACAGGCCGTGCCCTTCATAATAGCCGGTCGCCGTATAGGTGGTCGGCGCGACGCCGAGCGCGATGGCCGGCGCGCCGGTGCCTTCGCCCTTCTGGTCGATCAGCGTCAGGTTGCCCTGCACGCCGAAGCCGGTGACGCCGATATATTGGGTCAGGAAGTCGAGCGGCTGGGTGATCTGGAACTCCAGGCCGTTGACCTTCAGCTTGCCATTGGCGTTCACCTGCTGCTGGACCTGGACCAGCACCTGTTCGGGCGGGGTGCCGGCCGGTGCGCGCGAGGCGAGGGCGAGCTGCTGCGCCTGGGTCAGCGTGGCGAAGGTGATGCCATATTGCTCCAGGGTCGAGAAGGGCACGGTGGTCAGGCCGTTGACGGTGAAGCCGGTGATCGACTTGCGGAACGCCGCGAAGGCGATCACGCCCTCGCCGCCGGTATAATATTCGAAGCCCAGGTCGATATTGTTCGAAATGTACGGATTGAGCGCGTTGTTGCCGAGATTGCCGACATCCGCCGAGGGCGAGGTGAAGGACGCGCCCGGCAGCAGCTGGTTCGGGTCCGGCCGGGTCATCGTGCGCGAGATCGAGCCGCGCGCCACCGCCTTGTTGCCGAAGCTGTAGGCGACGCTCGCCGAGGGCAGGAAGTTGGAATAGAGGCGGTTCGTCTCGGCAAAGGCGACCGTGACCGGATAGCAGGAGCCGTCCAGCGCGAAGTTGTTGGCGGTGGAGCCGGGGCAGGTCACGCCGCCCCGCGTATTGCGCGGATCGGGGATGCTGGTGCGGCCGCCGACGATCTGCTGCGTGCGGACATAGCGGACGCCGGCATTGACGCGCAGCGTGTCGGTGTCGTTGACGTCGATGATGCCGTTGCCCTCGATGAAGGTGCCGGTCACCTTCTCCCGGATCAGGCCGCCATTCGCGCCGCTGGTGCCCGAACCCGTCTCCGTCGCGCCGGCGAGCAGCCTGTCATAGCCGGTCGCGGCCTTCACCTTGTTCCAGTCGACGGTGATGAAGCCGTTGTCGCCGGGCAGGAGGAAGGAGGGGACGAGCGCGGTCGGGATGATCGAGCCGCCATAGACGATCGGCTGGCCGCCGACCGTGAAGCCGGTGCCATAGGCGGGATAGGTCGGATAGCCGGCGGGCGGCACCGTGCCGGGCTGGTTCGCGCCATCGCACAGCGGCTGGCGGTTCGGGCCGGGCAGCAGCACGTTGGGGTTGTTGCCGCAGATCGCCGCCGACCAGGCATTGCTGTTGTCGAACGGGCTGATCCGCCGCGACGTGTCGTCATAGGCCGCGCCGACGCGGACGCTGAATTTCTTCTCGTCGCCGAATAACAGGCTGCCGCGCACGCCCTTGGTCTCCGTCCGGCGCTCCTCGCCGGAGAGCTGGACGCGACCGCCGCCCGCCCAGCCGAAATTGGCCGGGTTGTTCAGGTCGACATTGCTGGTGATCGTCGGAATGCCGCC
>Ga0182199_1000042_pt1 | contig 8188 bp, 5 predicted proteins | sample G5R1MG_14_FD_128396 | JGI IMG/M metagenome (GOLD analysis project Ga0182199, IMG submission 128396) | Switchgrass phyllosphere microbial communities from Michigan, USA - G5R2_NF_12SEP2016_LD1 MG | ecosystem: Host-associated > Plants > Phyllosphere > Phylloplane/Leaf | place: USA: Michigan...
CTAATTGGGTCAATGCCATGCATGAGGAGTTAGAAAATTTTGAACGGAATCAGGTTTGGGTTTTGGTTGATCCACCTTTTTCTTGCAAACCAATTGGTACTAAATGGATTTTTAAGAACAAACAAGGGGAAGATGGTCTTGTTGTCAGAAACAAAGCCAGATTGGTGGCTCAGGGTTTCTGTCAAAAGGAGGGTATTGATTATGGTGAAACTTTTGCTCCTGTTGCTCGTTTAGAAGCTATTCGCATTTTGCTTGCTTTTGCTGCCTCACGTGGTTTTAAGCTTTATCAAATGGACGTGAAGAGTGCCTTTTTGAATGGGTATATAGAAGAGGAAGTTTATGTTAAACAACCCCCTGGTTTTGAACATCCTAAATTTCCTAATCATGTTTTCAAGTTACAAAAGGCTTTATATGGGTTGAAGCAAGCACCTCGTGCTTGGTATGCTAGACTGAAAACTTTTCTACTTGAAAATGGGTTCAAAATGGGTTCTGTTGATAAAACTTTATTTCTCCTCAGACAAGACAATGATTCTCTAATAGTTCAGATATACGTGGATGATATCATTTTTGGTGGTTCGTCTCATTTTCTTGTTGCAAAGTTTGCAGAATCGATGAGTAAGGAGTTTGAGATGTCTATGATGGGTGAGTTGACCTTTTTCCTAGGATTGCAAATTAAACAAACACAGGAAGGGACATTTGTGCATCAGGGAAAATATACAATGGATGTCCTGAAGAAGTTCGACATGGCTGATGCTAAGCCAATTTCAACGCCCATTCCGACTAGCGCAGCTTTGGATGCTGATGAAGATGGAGAATCCGTGGATCAGAAGGAATATAGAAGCATGATTGGGTCGCTTTTGTACTTGACTGCGACGAGACCGGATATACACTTTGCTGTGTGTCTGTGCGCTCGTTTTCAGGCGTCTCCCAGGACCTCTCACCGTCAGGCGGTGAAGCGCATAATGAGGTACCTTCGTTTCACTCCTGAATTTGGCCTTTGGTACTCTGCTTCTTCGACGCTCAGTTTGTGTGGTTATTCGGATGCTGATTTTGCTGGGTGTCGTTTGGATAGAAAATCTACATCAGGTACTTGCCAGTTTTTGGGTTCTTCTCTTGTTTCTTGGTCCTCTAGAAAACAATCCAATGTTGCTCAATCTACTACAGAGGCCGAGTATGTTGCTGCTGCTAGTTGTTGTTCTCAGCTTTTATGGATGATAGCTACCCTTCGCGATTTTGGTTTGTCGTTTTCTCATGTTCCTCTCTTGTGTGATAGCACCAGTGCCATCAGTGTTGCTAAGAATCCTGTGCTGCATTCTAAAACGAAACATATTGATGTTCGTTATCATTTTCTAAGAGATCATGTTGAAAAGGGTGATATTGAGCTTAAGCATGTTGATACTAGTCAGCAGTTGGCTGATATTTTAACTAAACCACTCGATCAAGCCACGTTTGCACGTTTGCGTGGTGAGTTTGGTGTGTGTTATCCTTTCTAGTATCAATGTTTTTGTCGCTTCGGTTACATATGCCTTATACTTGTTTCAGCGAATTTGTGATAAATGCCTTTGGAGAGGTTGTGATGCTTTGGGTGACCATATTTTGTTTTGAAAACAGCACACAGATACTTCATGATTTTATCAGGCTTGTTTACATGTTCTTGTTCTAGTATCTGGTTGAATACTCGACATATATCTTGCTCACGGTTCGGTTTTGGCTCCTTTCAATGGGTCAAAGACCGGTTCGTCACTGTGAATGTAGCTTCTTTTGGGCCTATGAAAGAACAAATGTTCTTTGTGTCGCAAAGACACACATGAACCGGGCACTCTATAGTCCAGGGGCTGTCAAAAGATCCCAGATCAGCAGGGACAACAAAAGAAAAATGGGTTCAGTATTCAGCATATAACATTGGGAACAATATATATGATGCTGAGATTTGGGTTTGTATATACAGACTTGTGCTTTAGGCATGGCAGCCTAAGTTGGTTACTCACAGCTTGCCCCAGTCGCAGGTGTTGTGTGTGCCACGGGTTTGTCTTTCATGGCATAGACCTGATTCAAGCATTTGCAGTGAACTTTGATTGGAAGCTTTGTTACCCGTCGTGTGAGCTTGCTATATGTCTTGTCTTCAGCTTGATACTGGCTTTGAATTTGTTTGCATGGTCTGACTAATTGGTTTTCAAAAGGTTCTAATTTAAATTTCTATGGTCATTGCATTGTGTTGCTGCTTTTCTGAACAGCTGGTTTTGCTGGTTCGCTGGTATAAGTATTTGATATATGTCTCTGAAGCTTCTATCTGTGCCGTCCCCTCATGTATCTTTTACTTGATGGAGTGCTTTGTCAACAAGGGGGAGAATGAGTGACACAAATTCATTTTGCAGGGGGAGTTAATTTTTCTTGCTGAGATTATGCTTTTGAAATGTTGCTGAGTCTCAGGGGGAGGTTGAGTTTGAGCATTTTGACAGGGGGAGTTTGTCAGCTTTGGAGCTTTTCAGTTACTCTTGTATTTGTCTTGATTGTGTCGAGCCTAGCTTTTGTTGCTAGCCCATGTCTTTGGGGATCAAGTTTGTTAGATTGTTTTCTTTTCTTTCTTCTTTTACTCTATTTTTGTTTGAATAAATTTGTGTGGTGTGGTGTTGTCAATGCACTCATCAAGGGGGAGATTGAGATGCCCGTGGGGCTAGGACCTTGTGATGAGTGATTGAACAACACAGTGTGCGTGTGACGTTTCTCTTGGTTGGTGTCGTTGCAGGTGATAGGTGGAGACTGAACATGCGGCGACGTGTGAAGAATGAAGATATGATGCCACGCCGATGGACTGAGAGCGGTGAAGGGTGGATCAAGACTTGCGTTCGAGGGATTTGAGATCGTGCGGTGTATGTCTACTGTACCTGACGACACAGCGAGAGAACGTTGGTGGACGGTTTCTTGGTTAAGCCACAAAACCAAGATCCCGGACGTTCGTTGCGGCGGACGTGGCCGAAGACGGGGACAATTGTCGATCGCGAGAAGATTCCGGATCGTCGTGCGGCGAGATCACGGGACGCCATGGTGCTAGATGGAAGGATCGCGGACATCGAGATTGTTTGCCGTGGAGGATGATATTGAGTGATACGCGCCGATTACGTTAATTTGATTTACGTAATGGCAAATTTGTAATTTAGGTAGTGCCACCCTATGGGTTATAAATATGTGGCACCTAGGATTGAGGGGTATGCGTTTTTAGGGTTTTGGGGGCGTTGCTACAGTAGCCGCCGTGAACAGTTCCGCGCTACAGTAGCCGCCTCCCTGAAGCTCTTCTTGCGTGCACTCCTCCCTCCAGTCTAGCCTAGGGTTTAATTCCTAGTGAGGGATTTTTGTTGATCTCTCTAATCAAGAGAGGGAGGACGATCGGGCGGAGGCTAGATGCAATTTTGTAAGAACAAGTACTTGGTTTAATACTTTATCATTAAGTATTGTTCTTCGTTTCATTGCATCGTGCTTATTTGTTCTTCGTCAGGTTTATCGTCGGTTTCAATCTAGGTTTTCTTGATCCGCATTTTATACTTAATTTCCTTGCATAATATTTTGAGAATAGATTTCTAGTGATCTTGTGAACCTATGTTTCGAGTTTCCTCGCGTTTGGATCTAATTTGCTAAAGTTCTTGAAATTTGGGAGTTTGATCTGTTTGCTTCCGTGCGAAATTATTTTGAGTTGCTCCCATTCACCCCCCCTCTGGTCGCATTTTCCGGTCCTACAATTGGTATCAGAGCCGGTTAAGGTTTTCTCATACCTAATCTGTTGTGAAATCCACTTGTGGCGATCATGACTTCGTCTTCACATCCACCTGCTTTTGATGGAACCGATTACCCGTACTGGAAGGCTCGTATGAGTGCCTTTCTCAAGGGGAAAGGGATTGCGATTTGGAATATTACAATTGATACGACTTATGTGATTCCAGCTGATCCCTCAAATGCAGCTCACGCTACAAAATATGAAAACAATAACAAAGCTGTAGATTTTCTCTTTGCTGCTTTGAGCAAATCTGAATTTGATCGTGTTTCTGACAAACAAGTTGCTCATGAGATTTGGTCTACTCTACAAAATTTTCATGAGGGCACCAACGCAGTGAAGATCCGGTTATTTGAAACTTACAGGCGCGAATATGATAATTTTATGCAATCGCCTGGTGAGTCTATCGAAAATCTTTTCGCTCGATTTTTGAGTCTTGTCAACAAAATGAAAGCCAACATAACGGTTATGCCGTATGATGATCATGCAAGGGCTCTCAAATTGTTGCATGCACTCGACTTGGATGTTTGGGGTACAAAAGTGGAAGCGATTGTTGAGTCTACTAATTATGAGACTCTTACAACTGATGAGCTTTTCAGTAAGCTTAAATCCAAAGAGATCGACATCCAATTTCGAAAAAAGCTTAACAATCCCACAGCTGGTTCTTCTTCAAATATTCCAATGGCTTTGGTTTCTGGGAGTACTAACACTAATGCTAATCTTTCATCTACTCCTAGTTTTGCTTTGTCCTCCTTGTGTCATATTGCAGATGATGAGTTGGAGGTATTTGATGATGATCAGCTTGTTTTGCTCACCAACAAGTTCAAGCGGGTATATGAAAACAGGCGAAATAGAAGGCGTTCAGAAGGATGCTTCAACTGTGGTGAGCGTGGACACTTCATTGCTGATTGTCCAAGCAAGGTGAAGGCACCGGAGCATGGCAACAGCTACAGGCGCCAGGAACAATCAAGGGACAGGAAGAACAAGAGTGATAGGCGTGGGAGAAAGAAGGGACAACAGAAGTTTACTGACAAGCAAATCAAGAAGGCTGCACATGTTCTCTTTTCTTCGCTGGGTAGCTTTGATTCAGATGCCTCCTACAACTCTAGTGATTCAGAGTCCGAAGATGAGAAGCCCAAAAAGACCAATGATGGAGGACTCTGTTTTCTTGCTGACATCAAGGGAGGCATGTGCACTATGGCTTTAAATGAGGGTGATGCATATGACTGCAGCAACGACTCTTCTGATAATGAGGTACAAAATTCTGCTGAAGAAGAAATTGAAGAGTTGACTAAACTTGTTGATAAACAAAATAAAATTCTAGCAAGACTTAAGGCTGATCATGATAGAATATCTGCTGAATTAAAAACACTAAAAGATGCTACACCTGCTGCTGTAGAATGTGAGGAATGTTCTATTCATATGGTTTCTATTTCTGAATTGCAATCTAAGCATGCTGTTTTAGTTGATAAATTTGATTGTGCTAAGATTGAATTGGAAGAACTTCGCTCTCGTTCTGTTTTACTTGGTGCTTGTGCTACTTGTCCAATTTTGCAAACTGAGTTGAATGTTGCTAAATGCCATATTGTTCAGTTGGAAAAACACACTTGTCCTGTTTTACCTGAGTGTTTGACTTGTCCTACTTTTGTTGCTGAAATTTCCATCTTAAAGAAGGACAATGCTGCTTTAGAAGAAGAAAACACTCATTTGAGAACAATCCTTGGTTGGTGTTCTGTGCGTGAGCCCCAGATTGGTATGACTATTGCACAAATTAAAAGGGGTGAACATTTTGGTGTTGGTTATGATTTGAAGCGTACTTTTGGTAAAAAGAATGCAGATGGTGAGAACAATGGGCCTACTCCCAGTGAGAAGAGTCCACCGGTCTCATCTGAAGGTTTTGTGGTAGAACCTCCCAAGTCTGTTCCTAAAAAGCAGGTTTGGAGGGTTAAACCCAAACACTTCAAAAGCCTGAATAACACATGGCCACCAACTTGTGAACATTTGGATAACCTTAAGCCTGATTTTTCTGGTTCCACTTCTAAGGCTAAGGTTGTCGTTGCTCCTACTCAAAATATTTACCATTGCGATTTTTGTGATCGTGATGGTCATTTGGCGGAGTTTTGCTTCCGTAGGAAGCGTGCTGAACGACGTGATCGGTACCCTGCACATGGTGCCTATGATCGTAGTGACTCTAGACGTGCGCCAGTTGTTCGCTTTTCTGGTTTTCGCTCACGTAATAGTGCCCCTGCGTCATATAGGAATGACATGCCACGTTTTCCCCCTCGTGGGCATCGTCGTTCTTTCGAGAGATTTGATTTTGCTAATGCTTCTTTTGTGCAAATGGCCCAGCACTGGTTTTCATTGCATTATCCTAACCCCAGTGTTGAGTCATTAGCTCACTCTCGTGTTCATTATTGATTGCAGGATGGAGGCGAGGAGAACATATGGATAATGGACTCTGGTTGTTCGCGTCACATGACCGGAGATGATAGATGGTTCTCCAGCCTCACCCCCGCGAGCGGTAAAGAATACATTACATTCGGGGACAATAGTAAAGGAAAAGTGATGGCACATGGCTGTATCAAGGTAACCAATAAATTCATGCTAAAGGACGTCGCGAAGGTACGGAACTTACATTATAACTTGCTTTCTGTCTCACAACTTCTTGATGATGGTTTTGAAGTGCGTTTTAAGAAAGGCAATTCGCGAGTTCTAGATTCTATCGGTAACCTTGTTTGTCAAATCTCCCCCTTTGGACGAATTTTCATGGTTGATTTCTCTAAATCTTTTGGACAAGCTCGTTGTTTGGTTGCTCATGGTTCTCTCCCCATTTGGAAGTGGCATCGTCGTTTGGGTCACTTGAGCTTTGATTTACTATGCCGTTTGAGTTCGATGGGTTTGATAGATGGTTTACCGAAACTCAAGTTTGAGAAAGATTTGGTTTGTGCTCCTTGCAAACATGGCAAAATGATTGCGGCTTCTCATGCACCTGTGACTCAGGTGATGACAGAACGACCGGGTGAGTTGTTACATATGGACACTGTAGGTCCAGCCCGTGTTCGTTCTGCTGGTGGGAAGTGGTATGTGCTCGTCATTGTGGATGATTTTTCTCGTTATTCATGGGTGTTCTTTTTGGAATCCAAGGATGAGGCTTTTCAATTTATTCATGATCTTGTTCTAAAGCTGAAAAATGAGTTATCCAATAATGTCGTTAGAGCAATTCGCAGTGATAATGGCACAGAATTCAAGAATGCTCGAATGAAATCTTTTTGTTCAGAACAGGGTCTTGATCATCAGTTTTCCTCACCGTATGTCCCCCCTCAGAATGGTGTTGTTGAAAGGAAAAATCGAACGCTTGTTGAGATGGCTAGGACAATGCTTGATGAACATAAAACCCCTAGACGTTTTTGGGCTGAGGCGATCAATACCGCTTGCTATGTTGCTAATCGTATTTTTCTGAGAGCTTTTCTGGGGAAAACATCTTATGAGTTGAGATATGGTCGTTGTCCAAAAGTTTCTCATTTTCGCGTATTTGGTTGTAAATGCTTTATTCTGAAAAAAGGAAATTTGGACAAATTTGAATCACGTTCTTCTGATGGGTTGTTCTTGGGGTATGCTTTGCAAGGGCGAGCTTACCGGGTTCTTAATCTTGATACTAATCGCATCGAGGAGACATGTGAGGTCACCTTCGACGAGACGATGCCTTGTTTCTCTTCTGCTTTTGAGTGTGCAGGTGATGATGAGATTGGACAAAACATTTTTGAAGATGAGGTTGATGGACTTGACGATGATGATGATGCAACAGAGGATCCAGCTGTGCTCGAGGCAACTCCCATTCAGACGCCTAGCAGCACGATAGACGATGGGCCTTCAGAGCTTTTCACATCCACAGCAGATCCTGCAGCTATACCTACTGTTGATCATGAACCAGCTACAATTGAGGGGGAGGCAACTTCTGTTAGAACAGCACCTCGACATATTCAGCGTCGCCATCCACCTCAACAAATGATAGGTAACTTGAATGAGCGCACGACAAGGTATAAATCTAGAAATCAATGTGTCCTTGCGCATTCTGCATTTGTTGCCTCTTTTGAACCCCGTGATGTTGGACATGCGCTGTCTGATTCTAATTGGGTCAATGCCATGCATGAGGAGTTAGAAAATTTTGAACGGAATCAGGTTTGGGTTTTGGTTGATCCACCTTCTTCTTGCAAACCAATTGGTACTAAATGGGTTTTTAAGAACAAACAAGGGGAAGATGGTCTTGTTGTCAGAAATAAAGCCAGATTGGTGGCTCAAGGCTTCTGTCAAAAGGAGGGTATTGATTATGGTGAAACTTTTGCTCCTGTTGCTCGTTTAGAAGCTATTCGCATTTTGCTTGCTTTTGCTGCTTCACGTGGTTTTAAGCTTTATCAAATGGAC
>Ga0182199_1000045_pt1 | contig 8099 bp, 9 predicted proteins | sample G5R1MG_14_FD_128396 | JGI IMG/M metagenome (GOLD analysis project Ga0182199, IMG submission 128396) | Switchgrass phyllosphere microbial communities from Michigan, USA - G5R2_NF_12SEP2016_LD1 MG | ecosystem: Host-associated > Plants > Phyllosphere > Phylloplane/Leaf | place: USA: Michigan...
GTCGCTCCATCCCGTGCTCGCGCCGATGTTCACCTTCACCCCGGTCCAGCTCTGCTTCATCCTGATCGTCTATGGCGCGGTCGCCTCGGTGCTGCCGGTCTGGCTGCTGCTGGCCCCGCGCGACTATCTGTCGACCTTCCTGAAGATCGGGGCGATCGCCGCCTTGGCGATCGGCATCGTGATCATGGCGCCGCCGCTCCGCATGCCGGCGCTCACCGCCTTCGCCACGACGGGCGCGGGGCCGGTCTGGGCTGGGCCGCTCTTCCCCTTCCTGTTCATCACCATCGCCTGCGGCGCGGTGTCGGGCTTCCACGCGCTGATCGCCAGCGGCACCACGCCCAAGCTGATCGCCAGCGAGGCGGACGCGCCGTTCATCGGCTATGGCGCGATGCTGATGGAAAGCGCGGTGGCGATCATGGCGCTGGTCGCGGCGTCGATCCTCGACCCCGGCGTCTATTTCGCGATGAACGCGCCGGCCGCGCTGCTCGGCACCGATCCCGCCAGCGCGGCGGCGGCGGTGACCGCGATGGGCTATCCCGTCTCCGCCGCCACGCTGGCGCAGACCGCGCGCGACGTGGGCGAGGCGACGATCATCAGCCGCACCGGCGGCGCGCCGACGCTGGCGGTGGCGATGGCGGAAATCTTCAGCCACGCGGTCGGCGGCGCGGCGATGAAGGCCTTCTGGTATCACTTCGCCATCCTGTTCGAGGCGCTGTTCATCCTGACCGCGGTCGATGCCGGCACCCGCGCCGGCCGCTTCATGCTCCAGGACCTGATCGGCCTGGCCAGCCCGCGCTTCCGGGAGGGGAAGGGCGCGTCCGGGCTGGTCGCGACCGCCTTGTGCGTCGCGGCCTGGGGCTTCTTCCTCTATCAGGGCGTCACCGATCCGCTGGGCGGGGTGAACACGCTCTGGCCGCTGTTCGGCATCTCCAACCAGATGCTGGCGGCGGTCGCGCTGATGCTGGCGACGGTCGTGCTGTTCCGCATGAAGCGCGAGCGGTTCGCCTGGGTGACGATGGTGCCGGCGGCCTGGCTGCTGCTGTGCACCGGCACCGCCGGGCTGATGAAGCTGTTCCACCCCGATCCGAAGATCGGCTTCCTCGCCCATGCCGCGCGCTTCGCGGCGGCGGCGGCGCGGGGCGAGGTGCTGGCGCCCGCCAAGTCGCTCCAGGACATGCAGCGGATCGTGATGAACGACCGGATCGATGCCGGGCTGTGCGCGCTGTTCCTGGCGGTGGTGGCGGCGATCCTGGTCTTCGCGGTCCGCACCTGCCTTGCCGCCCGCGCGCTGCCCCGGCCGAGCGCGACCGAAGTGCCGCCGGCGATGACGCTGGCGGCGGCGGAATGAAGCGGGTGTTCGCCCGGCTGGCGCAGATGGCGCGGCTGATGGTCGGGATGCCCGATTACGACGCCTATTGCCGGCACATGGCGGCGCATCATCCCGATCGCCCGCCGATGACCCGCGCCGCCTTCTTCCGCGACCGGCAGCAGGCGCGTTACGGCAGCGGCGGCGGGCGCTGCTGCTGAGCCGATCGCGCCTGGTCGAAGATGCGGGCGAAGCCGTCCGCATCCATCGCGCCGGTGACGATCAGCGGGCCGACCAGATAGGCGGGGGTGCCTTGCAGCCCCAGCGTCGCGGCGGCGCGGGCATTGGTGTCGAGCCGGGCGTCGATCGCCAGGCGCTGTCGCTCCAGGTCGTCGCGCAACCGATTCCAGTCGCCGCCCGCAGCCGTGACGGCGTCGCGCAACACGGCATCGGTCAATGCGCGGGGCTCCGCCATCAGCGCGCGGTGGACGGCCGGATAGAGCGACCCCGATGCCAGGGCGACCCGCGCCGCGCGGCGTGAGACGTCGCCGAAGATCGGCCAGTCGCGATAGACCAGCCGTACCCGGCCATCGGCCGCGACCGCCCGGTGCATCGCCGGATCGGCGCGCCGACAGGCGGGGCAGCGATAGTCGGTGAAGACCTGCATCACCAGGTCGGCGCTCGCCGGGCCGATGGACGGGGCGGCACGGTCGTCCAGAATCGCCCGCACCGCCGGATCGTCGCCGGCCTGCCGCGCCTCGTCGGGCGGGTGGGCGATCAGCTTCCCCACGGTCCAGCCGCCCGCGACCATCGCGATCAGCAGCATCAGGTCGCGGCGGGCGATCACGCCGGGCATGGCGTTGCCATGGTCGATGGAAGGGCGATGGAAGACCGGTTCGCGCAGCGGCGCGGAGCAGGCAGTAGCCGTCTCGGTCCCGGCGGTCGCCTCGCGCCTCCGGGTGCGGAAATCAACTTCGTCATCCGCCTGGCAGGACGCCGTCCACCCTCATTCGTCGATCCCGAAATTCAGGCCCCGCGAGACGCTGGGGTCGACGACCGCGAGCAGCAGATAGGCGCCGAACTGCTTGGCGCGCTGCCACCAGCCGGTCGCGGCCTTGTACCCGTCCAGCGTCACCTCGTTCGACTCGGCGATCTCGCCATCGACATAGGTGCGGACATGGTCGGCAAAGGCGCGGTCCTCGATCCGCAGCATCAGCTCCAGGTTGATGAACAGGCTGCGCATGTCGAAATTGGCCGAGCCGATATGGACGGCGTCGTCGATCACATAGAGCTTGGTGTGCAGCTTGGTCGGCGCATATTCGAACAGTTGCACGCCGCGGCGGAGCAGACCGGCATAGGAGAAGCGCGCCGCCGCGATCGTGGCGTTGTTGTCGGACCGGGCGGCGGTGACGACGCGGACGCGGTGGCTGTCGCGGCCGGCACGCTCGATCCGGCGCAGGAGCAGCGGGCTGGGCAGGAAATAGCCGGCGATCATGTCGATGCACCGCCCCCGCGCCATGTCGTCGCGCACCGTCCGCGCCCAGGGGGACAATTTGCGCGTCGGCCCGCCGATCAGCCAGCGCAGCGCGCCCTGCGTCTCGCTATAGCGCGCCAGGATCTTGTTGAGCGGGCGGACGCGCAGCTTGGGGTGCTCGGTCGCCTGGTGCAGCGCGTCGAAATAGTCGCCCATCCGCGCCGCTGCCGGTCCCTCGACCAGCAGGCCCAGGTCGCGCCAAGCCTGTTCGGCGACGGTGCCAAAATAATCATCCTCGACATTGAAGCCGCCGATGATGATCCGCGCCTGCTCCGGTGTCTCCGCGTCGGCGAGTGCCAGCTTCTGGTGATTGCGCAGCAGATAGCGCCGACCGAAGCGGGGCGCGAAGCGGCAGAGGTCGATCCCCGCCTCGCCGAGCGGCGTGAAGAAGTCGTCGGGCGTGTCGTCGCTACCGAACCCGTCGATCAGCAAGGCGACAGACACCCCGCGCCGGGCGGCGGCGATCAGCGCGCCGTTCACCCGCCGCCCCGCGCCGTCATCGGCATAGATATAATAGAGGACGCGCAAGGAGCGGCGCGCCGAGTCGATCAACTCGACCAGCGCGTCCAGTCGGCGCGGGCCAGTGTCGAGCATGGTCAGGCGGTTGCCGTCGACGGTGAAGACCGGTTGTTCGGGCCGCGCCGTGGGTGGCGTCACCGGGATGCGAGCGGCGGCGCGCGGGCGATCGGCCAAAGGGGCGATGGCGAGCGTCATGATGATGCTCTACGCATCAGTGCCCCGGTCGATCCGGGACCGTCATGATTTCGGGCGTCCGGCCGTGGGTGGCGGTTTACCTTGACTTTTCGGCGGCCGGCGGATAGCCGCTCACGCTTCTCCTGATTCCGGTTTCCGAAGGACACGGCATGGCACGCGTCACCGTCGAGGATTGCGTCGACAAGATTCCCAACCGTTTCGATCTGGTGCTGTTCGCCGCCCAGCGCGCGCGGCAGATTTCGGGCGGCGCGGAGCTGACGCTCGACCGCGATCGCGACAAGAACCCGGTCGTCGCGCTGCGCGAGATCGCCGAGGAAACGGTCCGTCCCGACAATCTCGAAGAGTCGGTGGTCAACAGCCTGCAGAAGGTGCGGATCGACGACGAGGACGAGGCGGACGAGATCGGCAGCCTGGCCGCATCGGCGGAGGCGCTGCGCCTCACCGCCGCCGCGCCGCCGCGCAACCAGAATCTGGGCGCCGATTACGACGGCTGATCGGCGGATATAGGCTTCTCAGCGGACAAGGGGCTGCGACGGCGACGTCGCGGCCCTTTTTCGTTGGCCGAACAGATCGTCGGAAAGCCGCGACAGCTTCTCGCGACGGCGAATACCTGCGCCGGGTCCATAAGGCGTTGCCTTGCTGGGCTCTAGGCTCCTGCCTTCGCAGGAGCACAAGCCTGTTCGACCTGGCCGCCAAGCCGGCCAATCACCACCACAAAGCGGTAACGTAAACCGCTTTTCCACCATTTCCGATGCGTCAGCGCGCGCACGCCATTGCACTCGGCCGGCATTGGCCGGCATTGATCCGTTATGGATGCTGATCGATTCGCGCGGCTTGCCCCGAGACATCGCGAATGTCTGCGACTGGTGCGCCAGCTCAAAAGCTCGAAGCAGATCGCGGCAGAGCTCGGCATCGCGCCGGGCACCGTCGACGGCTATCTGACCGAGGCGGCGGAGATCATCGGCGTGCGCGGCCGCGCCGCCGCCGCCAATGCCCTGGCCGAGCATGAATCCGCCCTGCCCCAGGGCGACATGCTGGCCGTTCCGCCCCGCAATCCACCCCCTGAAAATCCGGGGGTGGAAACCGCCGGGGTGGTGGAAGCCCCGGTTTCCCTCGCATTTCCGGTCTCGCCGGACAGGGCGGACCCCGTCGCTCCAGCGCCATCCCCGACCGGGGCGGCGCCGGTATCGGGGTTCCGCCTGCCGCTCCGGCGACAGGGGGAAGTCGGCAATGACCTGAGCATGGGCCAGCGCCTCCTGTGGATACCGGCTCTGGCCCTCGCCTCGGTGGTGGGGTTCGGCACGCTGGTGACCGCACTCGAAACGCTGACCGGGCTACTCGGACGAGTCTGGAAGCTACCCACATAGTCCGGACAGGGGCGCTCCCTTTGGGGGCGGACGCATGGATGACCCAGATGCTGCACACCATTCCGACCGAAGCCGTGGCGATGCCCGCCGCCGAGGAACTGGCCAATACGCTGCGCGCCTTCGAACAGGCGATCGACGACAGCTTCGCGCTGGGCGGCCGTCTCGCCACCTTGCTCCCCGCCGCCCGGACCGAGGCGCGTCTGTCCGCCGTGGTCGGGCAGGGCGTGTTCGACCGCGTCTGCCAGGCGCTGACCGCGATGGGCGAGGCGCGCGGCCATGCCGTCGCCAGCCACCGCCTGCTCGACAAGATCAACCAGCAGGTCGGCTATGTCGTCGCCTATGGCGATGAGCAGCCGAAGCCGGGCGACGACAATTACGGCCGCAGCAGCGCCAGCATCGTGTCCATCCGCGACGCGGCCTGATCGCAACGCTGACGGCCGGTTCACCGGATCCACCCCGCCATGGCCCCGCACATCCTGATCTTCAACATCGTCCAGATCCTGGTGTGCGGCTATGCCTGGTGGCGGGGCGGCCAGCCCGAGCGGGTGGTCGCGCTGCTGCTGATGGCGGCGGGGTTGGGCACGCTGCTGATGCCGACCGTGCCGCGCGGGTTCGACCAGCTCCACTGGCGGATCCTGGCGATCGACGTGGCGCTGCTCGCGGCGCTGGGCGTGGTGGCGCTGCGGGCCGCGCGGTTCTGGCCGCTCTGGCTGGCGGCGATGCACCTGATCGCGATCGCGGTGCATTTCGCCAAGGCCTATCAACCGTTCCTGCTGCCCTGGATCTATGCCGTCGCGGTCGGCCAGCTCGCCTATGCGATGCTCGCCCTGCTGCTAGTCGGCACGATCCGCCACCAGCATCGCCGCCACGCGGCGGGCGCCGACCCCGACTGGTCGGCCTGATCAACAATCGAGACAGACCGTGAAGAACCACATCCGCCTGGTCCGCTGGCCGGACTCCGATCGTGCCCAATGGCAGGACTGGCTGCTCGCCGCGCAGGTCGCGGTCGGCCCCCGGACCGAGGCACCTTTGCTGACCGCCGTTCCCGACCAGCCGGCCGAGACCGTGCCCGTCGACGGCGCGGCCGAGCTGCCGACCCCGCCCGAACAGCCCAGCTATGTGGAGCGGGCGGCGGCGCTCTACGAACAGCGCCGCCTGCGCCAGCGCCTGTTCGGCCATCCCGACGGGCTGTTCCAGGAACCGGCCTGGGACATGCTGCTCCACCTGTTCATCCAGCAGGAGCGGGGCGACCGCGTGCCGATCTCCAACCTGTCGAGCGCGTCCTGCGTGCCGCAGACCACGGCGCTGCGCTGGATCAAGGTGCTGGAACGCGAGGGGCTGGCCCGGTGCCGGCAGAGCAAGAGCGACGCACGCGTCCGCTATGTCGAGCTGACGCCGCACGCCCAGGACGTCATGCTGCGTACCTCGACCAGATCTGAGGCCCGATGCGACGCGGCCTTGCCGTGTCCGGCGGGGCGGGGCAGGGGGCGGCATGATCACCTTCCATCTCGCGCGCGCCGACAATGGCGTGATCGGCGTCGACGGGCGATTGCCCTGGCACCTGCCCGCCGACCTGAAGCGGTTCAAGGCGCAGACGCTGGGCCGGCCGATGATCATGGGGCGCAAGACCTTCGATAGCTTCCCCGCGCCGCTGCCCGGCCGGCGGCATATCGTGCTGACCCGCGACCGGGCCTGGTCGGCGGCGGGGGCGGAGGTCGCGCATGACCCGGCCGCCGCGCTGACGCTGGCGGGCGGCGATGCGGCGGTGATCGGTGGCGCGGAGATCTTCGCGCTGTTCACGCCCGACCGGATCGAGCTGACCGAGGTGCATGTCGAGGCGGCGGGCGACACGCGGGTGCCGGACTTCGCCGGCTGGCGCGAGGTGGCGCGCGAGGATCATCCGGCGGCGGACGGTCGCCCCGCCTACAGCTTCGTCACGCTGCTGCCGCCGGGCGAATCGACCCTATCGCCAAGCCCGCGCGGCTAAGCTACAGCGCGGCCATGCAGCGGCTCGACGGCGGCTCGGCCATTCCGCCCCATCTTGCCGGCGGGATCGTCGCGCTCGGCAATTTCGACGGCTTTCACCTCGGACATCAGGCGGTGGTCGGGGAGGCGGTCGCGCGCGCCCGGCGCGAGGGGCGGCCGGCGCTGGTCGCGACCTTCGATCCGCATCCGGTGCGGCATTTCGTGCCCGACACCCCGCCTTTCCGCCTGACCACGCTCGACCAGCGCGAACGGCTGTTCGCCGAGGCCGGCGCGGACGCGATGCTGGTGTTCGGGTTCGACGCGGCGCTCGCCGGCCTGGATGCCGAGGCGTTCGTGGCCGAGCGGCTGCTCGACCGGCTGCGCGTGGCGGGCGTGGTGACCGGGCAGGACTTCACCTTCGGCCGGCGCAAGTCGGGCGATGCGGACGTGCTGGCGCGGCTGGGCGCGCGCCATGGCTTCAGCGCCACCGCCGTCGCCCCGGTCACGCTGGCGGGCGAGCCGGTCTCCTCCAGCCGCATCCGCGCGCATCTGCGCCTGGGCGAGACACGCGAGGCGGCACGGCTGCTGACCCGTCCGTTCACGATCGCCGGGATGGTGGAGCATGGCGACAAGGTCGGCCGCACGATCGGCTATCCGACCGCCAATCTCCAGCTCGGCCAATATCTGCGCCCGGCCTATGGCATCTATGCGGTGCGCGGACGGCTGGACGACGGGCGGGTGCTGAACGGCGCCGCCAATCTGGGCATCCGGCCGCAGTTCACGCCGCTGAAGGAGCTGCTGGAGCCGTATTTCTTCGATTTCACCGGCGACCTGTACGGCCGCCGGCTGGAGGTCGAGCTGATCGAATACCTCCGCCCCGAGGCGATGTTCGACGGACTGGACGCGCTGATCGCGCAGATGGACGCCGATTGTCTGCGGGCGCGGGAGGTTCTAGGGGCCGCGCATTCATGACCGACGCATCTTCGACCCAAGAGCCCGCGCGCGACTGGCGCGACACCGTCTTCCTGCCGAAGACCGACTTCCCGATGAAGGCGGGTCTGGCCGCCAAGGAGCCGGCGATCCTCAATCGCTGGGCGCGGATCGACCTGTACCAGCGGCTGCGCGCGGCACGCGCGGGCCGCGAATTGTTCGTGCTCCACGACGGCCCGCCCTATGCCAATGGCGACATCCATATGGGCCATGCGATGAACAA